>Ga0209902_101269_pt1 | contig 13595 bp, 15 predicted proteins | sample FECB27metaG_FD_188304 | JGI IMG/M metagenome (GOLD analysis project Ga0209902, IMG submission 188304) | Cyanobacterial communities from the Joint Genome Institute, California, USA - FECB-27 (SPAdes) (version 2) | ecosystem: Environmental > Aquatic > Thermal springs > Hot (42-90C) > Microbial mats...
AGATCCCGACGAAAGCCCTCCCCCCTCGCGGGGGAGGGTAGGGAGGGGGGGCGCCACAGACGCTGCCCTCGCGGAAGGCGGAGGGCCCGCCGCACCCCCGTCCTCCCCCGTCTGCGCGCTGTCGGCCCTCCGCGCCATCGTCGCCGAGAAGCGTGAGGCCGGCGAGATCGTCTTCGCCTTCGAGCTCTCCGGCCCCGACCTCGATCTCGCGATCGCCGGCATCGGGCGGATGCCGCTGCCGCCCTATATCGCCGCGCGCCGGCCGGAGGATGCCGCCGACCGGCAGGACTACCAGACCGTCTATGCCCGCGAGCCCGGCGCCGTCGCAGCCCCCACCGCCGGCCTGCACCTGACGCCGGAACTCTTCGCGGCGCTGGAGGCGCGCGGCGTCGGCCACGCCTTCGTGACGCTGCACGTCGGCGCCGGCACCTTCCTGCCGGTGAAGACCGACACCCTCGAGGGCCACCGCATGCACGTCGAGCACGGCACCATCGCCCCCGACGTGGCGGCGCGCATCAACGCTGTCCGCGCGGGCGGCGGCCGCGTCATCGCCGTCGGCACCACGGCGCTGCGCATCCTCGAGAGCGCCGCCGACGAGGCCGGAACGCTGCACCCCTTCGCCGGCGGCACCGACATCTTCATCTCGCCCGGCTACCGCTTCCGCATCGTCGACGCGCTGATGACGAACTTCCACCTGCCACGCTCGACGCTGTTCATGCTGGTCTCCGCCTTCAGCGGCCTTTCCACCATGCAGGCCGCCTACGCCCACGCCGTCGCCACCGGCTACCGCTTCTATTCCTACGGCGACGCGTCGCTGCTGTTCCCGGAGACGCCGCGGTGACGCCCTTCGGCTTCGAACTCCTCGCCACCGACGGCGCTGCTCGCCGCGGCCGCCTGCACACCGCTCACGGCACGGTGGAGACGCCGGCCTTCATGCCGGTCGGCACCCAGGCGACGGTGAAGGCGATGTTCCCCGGGGACGTCGCGGCGACCGGCGCCGAGGTGGTGCTCGGCAACACCTATCACCTGATGCTGCGGCCGACGGCCGAGCGGGTGGCGCGGCTCGGCGGCCTGCACACCTTCATGCGCTGGCCGAAGACGATCCTCACCGATTCCGGCGGCTTCCAGGTGATGTCGCTGGCAAGCCTCCGGAAGCTCACCGAGGAGGGCGTCGCCTTCCAGAGCCACATCGACGGCTCGCGCCACATGATGTCGCCGGAGCGCTCGGTGGAGATCCAGGGCCTGCTCGGCTCCGACATCCAGATGCAGCTCGACGAGTGCGTGCGACTGCCGGCCGAGCGGGCCGAGATCGAGCGCGGCATGGAGCTGTCGCTGCGCTGGGCGGAAAGGTCTCGCAAGGCGTTCGAGGCGATGGGCGGGCCCGGCAAAGGCCAGGCGCTCTACGGCATCGTCCAGGGCGGCGACGACGCGGATTTGAGGGTTCGCTCGGCTCAGGCGCTGGCGGCGATGCCGTTCGAGGGTTACTCGATCGGCGGGCTCGCCGTCGGCGAGCCGCAGGCGGTGATGCTCGCCATGCTCGACACCACCTGCGCGGTGCTGCCGGCCGACAAGCCGCGCTACCTGATGGGCGTCGGCACGCCGCACGACATCGTCGAGGCGGTGGCCCGCGGCGTCGACCAGTTCGACTGCGTGATGCCGACCCGCGCCGGCCGCCACGGCCTCGCCTACACCCGCTCCGGCACGATCAACCTGAAGAACGCCCGCTTCGCCGACGACCCGACGCCGCTCGACCCCGACAGCGACTGCCCGGCCGCGCGGGACTACTCGAGGGCCTATTTGCATCATCTGGTGAAGGCGGGCGAGGCGCTCGGCGCCATGCTGATCACCTGGAACAACATCGCCACCTACCAGGCGCTGATGCGGACCCTGCGCGAGGCGATTGCCGAGGGCCGCTTCGAAGCCGTGCGGGCCGAGCTCGGCGCCATCTGGGCGAAGCCACCGCGCGCCTGAGCAGGGGAGGGGGCGCGGCCTACTTGTCGCGCAGACCGAGGCGCTGGAAGCCCTCGCGCCGCACCGGCCGCTTCGCCGACAGCGTCCGCGAGTTGACGCCCGACCAGGAAATCTCCCCCGACAGCCGCCCGTACTCGATCTTCGGGCAGCGGTTCATGACGACGCGGATGCCGGCCGCCTCGGCCTTCTCGGCGGCCGCGTCGTTGCGGACGCCGAGCTGCATCCAGATCACCTTCGGCCGGGAGACGAGCGCGATCGCCTCGTCGACCACCTGTCCGGCGGCCTCGGCATTGCGGAACACGTCGATCATGTCGACCGGCTCCGGCAGCGCCGAAAGCGAGGCGTAGACCGGCTGGCCGAGCAACTCCTTGCCGGCGAGGCCCGGATTGATCGGCAGCACCCGGTATCCCTTCGCCAGAAGGTACTTCATGACGAAGAAAGACGGCCGCACCTCGTTGGCGCTGGCGCCCACCATGGCGATTGTGCGCACCTCGTCGAGGATCGTGCGGATGTAGTCGTCTGGGTAGTGGTCGTGGTTCATGCACACTCGCCCGTGGATCGATTTTTCGGGGCGAGTCTAACCGATCGCCAACTGTTCAGAGCAGGCGGATCGCCGCGACCAGCACGCCCGTCATCGCGAGCAACATGCCGCCGAGCTTGATCGTCATGCGAAGCTCGGTCTCGCGAATGCGCGACTTGAGATCCCGGAAGCGGGAGTCGATCGAGTTGAAGCGACTGTCGATGTCCTGGAAGCGTCCGTCGAGGGCCTGGAAGCGGGCGTCGATGTCCTGGAAGCGCTTCTCCAGCCGCAGGTCCAGGCGCTCGAGTGCGAAGTCGAGATCGGCCTTCGTGACGAGTTCGCCGACGATGTACTTGCGCGCAGCCTGTGCGTGCGCCTTCGCCTGATCGACCGGAACCCCGCCGGCGACGAGGTCGTCGGCGTAGCCGAGGCTGTCGAAGGCGTGCGTGGCCGAACTCATGGAAAATTCCTAGCACAGACGCTAACCGTCCGCACCAGCCGGGCAACCAATCCTTGCAGGCGCCCTCAGCGCCCCTCCCAAGTCGGCTCGCGCTTCTCGATGAAGGCGCCGATGCCCTCTTCGGCGTCGCGGGCCATCATGTTCTCGACCATCACTTCGGCGGCGTAGGCGTAGGCCTCATCGAGATCGTATTCGAGCTGGCGGTAGAACGCCTCCTTGCCGATCTTCAGCGTCAGCGGCGAACGGGCGGCGATGCGGGCGGCAAGCGCCTGCGCCGCCGCGCGGGCTTCGCCGGCCGGCACCACCTCGTTGACGAGGCCGATCTCGCGGGCCCGCTCGGCGTCCACCATGTCGCCGGTCAGCAGCATGTGCATGGCGTGCTTGCGCGAGACGTTGCGCGACAGCGCCACCATCGGCGTCGAGCAGAACAGGCCGATCGAGACGCCCGGCGTCGCGAAGCGGGCCTCCGCCCCGGCAACCGCGAGGTCGCAACTCGCCACCAGCTGGCAGCCGGCGGCGGTGGCGATGCCCTCCACCTCGGCGATCACCGGCTTCGGCAGCCGCACGATCTCGGTCATCAGGTCGGCGCAGGTGCGCATCGTGTAGTCGAAGAAGCGCCGGCCACGGTCGGGGTCGGCGCGGTGGGCGGTGAGCTCCTTGAGGTCGTGACCGGCCGAGAAGGCCGGGCCGTCGGCGGCGAGCACCACCACATGCACGGCGGCGTCGGCCGCCGCGGCACGAAGCGCGTCCGACAGCGCCCGCAGCATCGCCTCCGACAACGGGTTGCGCCGCCGCCCGTCGTTGAGGACGAGGCGGCGGACGCCATCCGTGGTCTCCTCGATCACCAGCGGGGCGGTCGCCGGCATGGCCACCGCCGCCGCGGGCGACGGCACGTCCTCCGAGCTGTGGACCACGTCGGTATCCACGATCATTCCTGCAGCGGTTCGCCTTCGCCGCCCGGCTCGCCGCCACCGGCCGGGCCGGCGTCGTCGGGTGCGCCGCCGGCGACGAGGGCGAGTTCATCGAGGAAGGGTTCGATCGTCTCGACGTTGCCCGGCAGCGGCTTCAGCATGCGCGCGGCGGCGAAGTATTCGCGCACCTGGGCAGCGGCCGCCGCCTTCTGGTCCGGCGGCACCTGCGGGCTCGCCTCGACTTCTGCGAGGATCTCCGCCAGCCGCTCCTCGCTCAGCTCTTCCTCGTCATAGGAGAAGGCGATCATCACGCTGTCGGCCGCCCCGATCCAGTCCTGCAGAGACGCAAAGCCGTGCTTCGTCACCACCGCGTCGATCTCCGCCTTGGCGTCGGCTTCCTTCGCCCACGACGAAAAGGCCGCGGTGGGCGTGCCGGCGGACGGATCGACGCCGCGGTCGGTGGCGAGCTTGTCGCCGAGGGCCTTGAACTCCGGCCAGCTGTCGATGAAGCGCTGCACCATGTCCGGCGTCAGCGTCACCTGGTCGGGCATTGGCGCGGCGTCGGACGTCGGCGACTGTGCGACGGCCAGCGCCGGCGCGGCCATGCCCACGGCGAGCGCCACGGCGACGGTGCGGGCGGCTGCGAGGAGGCGCGGCGCGAGACGGGAAACGAAAGAGGTCATCTTTGGGCTTTCGTGAGCGGACGAGGTCCGTCGTTGTGTCGGGTGACCATACACGATGTCTCTTCGCGGCGGGACCGTGGCGCCGCCGTCCGCGGTGGGGGCCGCATGCACGATGGATGGTCGTGAGTGAGCGGCGCAGCGTGTGCGTGCACGTCGCACCGTTCGCGTGCTAAAGGCGCGGTTGCGTTCCGGGAGGATGCCGTGGCCCATGCGACGCCGATGATGACGCCCGAGGAGCTGACGGAGTTCCTCGACCTCGAGTTTCCACAGTTGCTCGACGGCGGTCGCAGCTTCTTCGTTGAGGCCGTCTATGCCGGCGGCGCAGCGATGCGGCTCGCCGCCGGTCCGCGCCACCTGCGGCCGGGCGGCACGGTGGCGGGCCCGAGCCTGATGGCGCTCGCCGACCTCGTCGCCTACGTGGCGATCCTCGCCCACGTCGGCCCGGTGGCGCTCGCCGTCACCACCAACCTCTCGATCAACTTCCTGCGCAAGCCGGCCCCGGGCGACCTCGTCGGCGAGGGGCGAATCCTCAAGCTCGGCCAGCGTCTTGCGGTCGTCGATTGCGCGATCCGGGCGAGCGGTTCGGACGAGATGGTGGCCCACGCCGTGGTGACCTATTCGCTGCCGCCGCGGGCGCTCTGAGGTAATATATTACCACATCGGCAATCCTTTGAAGATAATGAGCTTTTCCCAGCTGCGGCAATCGCAGGGCACTTGACCGGCAATCGCTGCCGGTCTATCACCGCGTCGAATTCGGTGGCCTGGCGGCCGCCGTTCTTCGTTCCGCGCCCGCCGCGGAGCGGACGGCAACCGGGCCCAGGCCCGCATCAAGTGACGGAATCCGATGAAGACCTATTCGGCCAAGACCGCCGAGGTCGAGAAGCGCTGGATCGTGATTGACGCCGAGGATCTCGTCGTCGGTCGCCTCGCCTCGCTGATCGCCATGCGCCTGCGCGGCAAGCACAAGCCCACCTACACGCCCCACATCGACTGCGGCGACAACATCGTCGTCGTCAATGCCGACAAGGTGGCGCTCACCGGCCACAAGTACGCGGACAAGCGCTACTACTGGCACACCGGCTTCCCGGGCGGCATCAAGGAGCGCACGGCGCGCGCCATCCTCGAGGGTCGCTTCCCGGAGCGCGTGCTCGAGGCGGCCGTCCGCCGCATGGTGCCGCGTGGCCCGCTCGGTCGCCAGCAGATGAAGAACCTCCGGCTCTACAAGGGTTCCGAGCATCCGCACGAGGCCCAGCAGCCGGAGACGCTCGACGTCGCCGCCCTCAACCGCAAGAACGTCAGGAAGGGTTGACCATGGTCGGCGACCTTCAGTCCCTCGAGGATCTCGGCACCGCCCTGGGCTCCGCCCCGGCCGCGGCGCCGTCCGCCCCGGTGCATGTCCAGAAGCTCGACAAGCTCGGCCGCGCCTATGCCACCGGCAAGCGCAAGAACGCCATCGCCCGCGTCTGGCTGACGCGCGGCACCGGCCGCGTCATCGTCAACGGCAAGGACTATGTCGAGTACTTCGCTCGCCCCGTCCTGCAGATGATGATCCGCCAGCCGATCCAGATCGCCAACCGCGACGGCCAGTACGACATCCGCGCCACCGTCTCCGGCGGCGGGCTGTCGGGCCAGGCGGGCGCGCTGCGCCACGGCCTGTCGCAGGCGCTCACCCACTACGAGCCCGAGCTGCGCGGCGTCCTCAAGAAGGGCGGCTTCCTGACGCGTGACTCGCGCGTCGTCGAGCGCAAGAAGTACGGCAAGGCGAAGGCCCGCCGCAGCTTCCAGTTCTCGAAGCGCTGATCCGCGCCCCAGCGACACCGCATCTTACGAGCGGGGCGGGCCGGAAGGCCCGCCCCGTTCGCGTTTGAGGCCCCGGCGGGCCGGAAGGCCCGCCCCGTTCGCGTTTATGGGCCACGTAGGGTCTGGGCCGTACCCGTCGTTGGCCTGTCGTGCCGGGCTCGCTACAGTGCCGCCGCCGTCCATCCCCCGCAGAGGGACCCTCGTCGATGAGCGCCTCGACTGACGATCGCCCGCCCGAGAACGCCTTCGCCGGCGGCAGCCTGTATGGCGGCTCGTTCGAGCCGGCCTATGCCGGCATCCTGTCGTTCATGCGGCGGCGGCTGTCGCGCGACCTCACCAGTGTCGACGCCGTCGTCTGGGGCATCCCGTTCGATTCCGCCGTCACCAACCGCCCCGGCGCCCGCTTCGGGCCGCAGGCGATCCGGCGCGCCTCGGCGATCCTCTGCGGCGACCCGCAGTACCCCTTCCACGCCGACCCCTTCGAGCACCTCGCCGTCATCGACTGGGGCGACTGCGCGTTCGACCAGGGCTACCCGATGCAGGCCGCCGCCGCGATGCGCGCGCAGGCGGAGACGATCCTCGCCTCCGGCGCCTTCCTGCTGACGCTCGGCGGCGACCACTTCGTCACCTGGCCGATGCTCGCCGCCCACGCCGCCAAGCACGGCCCGCTGGCGATGGTGCAGTTCGACGCCCACCAGGACACCTGGGACGACGACGGCGGCCGCATCGACCACGGCAGCTTCGTCGCCCGCGCGGCCAAGGACGGCATCATCGACGTTTCCCGCTCGATCCAGGTCGGCATCCGCACCCATGCGCCCGAGGATTGCGGCATCGAGATTCTGTACGGCGAGGACGTCGCGACCCTCGGCGTCGCTGGCGTCGTCGAGCGCATCAAGGCGCGGGTCGGCGATGCGAAGACCTACGTCACCTTCGACATCGACTGCCTCGACCCGGCGTTCGCGCCGGGAACCGGCACGCCGGTGTCCGGCGGCCTGTCGTCGCGCGAGGCGCTGATGATCCTGCGCCGCCTCGGCGGCCTCGACATCGTCGGCGCCGATATCGTCGAGGTGGCGCCGGCCTACGACCACGCCGACATCACCGCCGTCGCCGGCTCGACGGTCGCCCAGTACTATCTCGGCCTGCTCGCGGAGCGGCGCGGCCGACGAACGGGCTGAGGCCCCATTAGGCCCGGTTCCGCGTCCTCCCCCTCACTCTTCGCGACAGGTTCACGTCATGGCTCCCATCCGCATCGCCGTTCTCGGCGCGTCCGGCTACACCGGCTCCGAGCTCGTCCGGCTGCTCGTCCGCCACCCCGCCGCCGAGCTGGTGGCGCTCACCGCCGATTCGAAGGCCGGCCGGCCGATGGCCGAGGTCTACCCGCAGTTCGCCCACCTCAAGCTGCCGACGCTGACGCGCATCGAGGACCTCGATCCGGCCGCCGTCGACGTCGTCTTCTGCGCGCTGCCGCACGCCACCACCCAGGTGGTGCTGAAGGACCTCATCGGCCGGGGCGGCGACCTCAAGGTGGTCGACCTGTCGGCCGACTTCCGCCTCGCCGACCCCGCCGCCTACGCCAAGTGGTACGGCCACGAGCATCAGGCGCTCGAGCTGCAGGGCGAGGCCGTCTACGGCCTCACCGAGGTTCACCGGGATCGCATCAAGGGCGCCCGCCTCGTCGCCAATCCCGGCTGCTACACGACGAGCTCGCTGCTGCCGACGATCCCGCTCTTGAAGGCCGGTGCCATCGATCCCGACGAGATCGTCGTCGACGCCAAGACCGGCATGTCCGGGGCGGGCCGGGCGGCGAAGGAGGGCATGCTGTTCTCGGAAGTCGCCGAGGGCATGCACGCCTACGGCGTCGCCAACCACCGCCACACCGCCGAGCTCGACCAGGAGATGTCGCTCGCCGCTGGCCGGCCCGTGCAGCCGACCTTCACGCCGCATCTCGCCCCGATGATCCGCGGCATCTACGCGACGATCTACGTGCGCGGCGTCGGCGGGGCAGGGGGGGCGGACTTTCACCGCATCCTTACGGACGCCTATGCGGCGGAGCCGTTCGTCACTGTGCTGCCGCTCGGCCAGGTGCCGCAGTCGCGCCACGTCAAGGGCTCGAACAACGTCCAGATCGGCGTCGTTCCCGACCGCGTGACGGGCCGCGCCATCGTTCTCTCCACCCTCGACAACCTCGTCAAGGGCGCGTCGGGCCAGGCGATCCAGAACATGAACCTCGTCTGCGGCCTGCCCGAGACGACGGGGCTCGAGCAGGTGGCGCTGTTCCCCTGAGAGGGGGACGGGAGGGTACGCGTCAGGCCGCCGTCGGGACCACGTTGATCAAGGCGTCCGCCGGGATGTTCCAGTCTCGATCGGCCACGCCTTCGCCTCGTACGCCTCGATCAATGCTGCGAGAACGTCGAATCGGTCGGCGTCCGGACTTCCGGGCGCCGGCGGGTGTTCGAAATAGGGAGTGATCTCGGCGAGGGCCCAGTCATAGTCCGTTTCGGTGCGGATCGGGCGGACGTCCATCGTGTTCGCCTTGGCGTTCAGACAGTCTCTATGGACCGCATTTCGCACCCTTAACGGCGACGATTCTTGCTCGGAGAACGTGAACCGGCAACCGCCATGCGGGCGGCGATCGCCTCTTCGACCGCCAGGCGGCCGTATGCCATCGCCTCGTCCCTCGTCGCTCCGAAGGAGGTCACCTCCGGCAGTTCGGGGCATGTCACGAGGAAGGTGCCGTCGTCGTCCGGCGTCAATTCCAGTCGGTAGCGTTGGCTCATCTCAGCCCCGACGTGCACTGAACTGCAAACCATCCAGTGGTCATGGCCCGGCTCGACCGGGCCATCCATCCCAGCCAAAGCCGACGTTGAGTCCGCCATGGATCGCCCGGTCAAGCCGGGCGATGACGATCGAGAGGCTGAACATGCGGGCTGTTCAGCCGGTGGTCAATCCTGCGGGCCGTTCGAGATGTTACTTCAGTGACTGACAAGGCCAGCACTCAGTCCTCTCGCCCCCCTCACGCCCGCATCTTCACATACCGTCCCGGCGCGTCCTCGATCGGCTTGTGCTTGCGGTTGCCCACCCGCCGCGCCTTGACCTTGGCGTCGTCGTGGCTGCGCAGCCAGCGGTCCCAGTCCGGCCACCACGAGCCCGGCGTCATCTCGGCGCGTGCCAGCCAGCCCTCGAACTCGCCCGTCGGCGGGCCGTCGCTCCAGTACTGGTACTTGCCGGAGGAGGGCGGGTTGCAGACGCCGGCGATGTGGCCGGAGCCCGACACGACATAGCGCACCGGCCCGCCGAAGAAGCCCGAGCCGACGAACACCGACTTCGCCGGGGCGATGTGATCCTCGCGGGTGGCGAGGTTGTAGATCGGGATCGTCACGTCACCGAGCGACAGCGGCGCGCCGTCGACCTCGATCTCGCCCTTCGTGAAGGCGTTCTCGTGATAGAAACGCCGCAAGTAGAACGAGTGGTTCGCCGCCGGCATGCGCGTGCAGTCGGCGTTCCAGTAGAGCAGATCGAACGGGAACGGCTCCTTGCCCATCATGTAGTTCGAGACGACGTAGGGCCAGATCAGGTCGTTCGAGCGCAGCATGTTGAAGGCGCTGGCCATCTTCGAGCCGTCGAGGAAGCCTTTTTCGCGCATGCGGCGCTCGAGCACGTCGAGTTGCTCTTCGTCGACGAATACCTTGAGGTCGCCGGCGTAGGTGAAGTCGACCTGTGTCGTCAGGAACGTCGCGGTGGCGATGCGGGTGTCGCCGCGCTTCGCCAGAAAAGCGAGGGTCAGCGACAACAGCGTGCCGCCGACGCAGTAGCCGACGGCGTCGACGCCGTCCGTCTTCGCCACGTCGCAGACGACGTCGAGGGTCTCGATGACGCCCTCGTGCATGTAGTCGACGAACGACTTTTCGGCGAGTGTCTCGTCCGGGTTGACCCACGAGACCAGGAACACCGTGTGTCCCTGTTCCACGAGCCAGCGCACCAGCGACTTCTCGGGGTTGAGGTCGAGGATGTAGAACTTGTTGATCCACGGCGGCACGAACAGGATCGGCCGCTTGCGCACCGTCTCCGTCGTCGGGGAATACTGGATGACCTGGCGGATGGCGTTCTCGGCGATCACCTTGCCGGGCGACAGCGCGAGGTTGCGGCCGACCTCGAACTTCGTCGCGTCGGTCTGGCGCAGCTTCAGGTCGCCCTTCCCCTCGCGCAGGTCCTCCGCCAGCATCTTCATGCCACGCACGAGGTTCTCGCCGTGCGAGGTCAGCGTGGCGCGCAGCAGCTCCGGGTTGGTGGCGACGAAGTTCGACGGCGACAGCGCGTTGGAGATCTGGCGGACGTAGAAGTCCGCCTTCTGGCGCGTGTGCGGGTCGAGGCCCTCGGCGCGGCCGACCATGTCCTCCGCCCAGCGGCTGGTGATCAGGTAGGCCTGCTTGACGAAGTCGAAGAAGTGGTTGGCCGACCATTCCGGGTCGCGGAAGCGCTTGTCGCGCGCGTCGGGCTCGGCGGCGGGCGTCGACTGCTCGCCCATCATCCGTCGCATCGACTGGTCCCACAGGTTGATGTAGCCGGACCACAGGCGCGACTGCGCCTCCACCGTGCGCTGCGGGTCGGCCAGCCAGAACTCGCTCACCTGGCCGATCGTCTTGACGACGTCGGCGAGCTCGTCGGCGAGTTCGTTCTTCTTCTCGCCCGCCTCGCGGGGGCCGAGATAGGCGGCGAGCGCCTTGCCGCCCTCCTCGACGACGCGGGCGAGGTTCTGCGCGAACAGCTCCGGGTTCTGCACCATGTACTGCAGCACCGGGTGCTCCGGCGCAGCCGCGCCACCCGGCGCAGCCGTGCTCGCCGCCGCTCCGGCGGCCGCGTCCGCCGCCGCGCCGGCGGCCCCGGCGGCCCCAGGCCGCTGATCCGTCTTGTCCTGCTCTCCCGCCGCTTTCCGCGGCGGGGTCTCCTTGCCGACCGTCATTGGCATCCCGTCCCTGCTCGGCCCTAATAAAGGCGTCAGACGGCACGGTGACAACAGCGTGGCGTCGACGCACCGGTTCGTCGTGGTGTCTGTGCGCCGCAGTCCGCCTCTGCTATGTCTCCGCGCGGTGGTCCTTGACCGGGAGTTTCGGGTGAGCGGTGGCCGGCTGAAGCAGGATGGAGAGCGATGCCCCGTCGGCCGGCGCGTCGTCGGCCTCGGCGTCGTGATGGCCGTGCTCACCGTCGCCGCCTGCGCCAACGATCCGGGCGCGACGCTCATTCCCATGCCCGAGCCGGAGCCGAGCACCGTTTCCGCTGCAGACGTGCCGGCGACCACGCCGGACGGCTATCCGAACATCAGCTCGATGCCGGTCGTCGTCGGCGGCGTGCCGCTGACGAGAGAGGAGCAGGCCGCCACGGAGGGCTCGCTCGCCGGCAACCTCGCCGCCCAGGGCGGCGCGCGTCCGGCGCCCGTATCGACCACCGCGGCGGAGCTGCAGGCCGCCGGCGCCACCCACGAGGCGCGCGCCCGCGCGGCGATCGGCGGCTCCTGAACGGCCGGCCAACCGCCGGCGGTTGCACCGTGCGCGCCCTGCGCGTGCGTGCCCCGGCGAACAATGTTATGAGGCAAACCCGGCCACGGGACCGTCCGTAGCCTTCGTCCACGGGACCCACGACGATGGAAGACTTCCACAAGACGCGCCGGCTGCCCCCTTATGTCTTCGAGCAGGTGAACCGGCTCAAGGCTAAGGCGCGCGCCGCCGGTGCCGACATCGTCGACCTCGGCATGGGCAACCCGGACCTGCCGACCCCGAAGTTCATCGTGGACAAGCTCTGCGACGCGGTACAGCGCCCGCGCACCCACCGCTATTCCGCCTCGAAGGGCATCCCCGGCCTGCGGCGTGCCCAGGCCGGCTACTATGCCCGCCGCTTCGGCGTGAAGCTCGACCCGGACACCCAGGTCGTCGCCACCCTCGGCTCGAAGGAGGGGTTCGCCAACATGGCGCAGGCGATCACCGCGCCGGGCGACGTCGTGCTGGTGCCGAACCCGAGCTACCCGATCCACGCCTTCGGCTTCCTGATGGCCGGTGGCGCCATCCGCTCGGTGCCGGCGGAGCCCGGCCCGGAGTTCTTCCACGCGCTGGAGCGCGCCGTCGTCCACTCGATCCCGTCGCCGCTCGCCGTCGTGCTCTGCTACCCGGCGAACCCGACGGCGATCGTCGCCGACCTCGACTTCTACCGCGACGTCATCGCCTTCGCGAAGAAGCACAACATCTTCGTGCTCTCCGACCTCGCCTACTCCGAGATCTATTTCGACGGCGTGCCGCCGCCCTCGGTGCTTCAGGTGCCGGGCGCGATGGACGTCGCCGTCGAGTTCACCTCGATGTCGAAGACCTTCTCGATGCCGGGCTGGCGCATCGGCTTTGCCGTCGGCAACGAGCGGCTCATCGCCGCCCTGGCGCGGGTGAAGTCCTATCTCGACTACGGCGCCTTCACGCCGATCCAGGTCGCCGCCACGGCGGCGCTGAACGCCGGCGACGAGCCGATCCAGGAGGTGCGCGAGATCTACCGCCGCCGCCGCGACGTGCTCGTCGACAGCTTCGAGAAGGCCGGCTGGTCGGTGCCGGCGCCGTCCGCCTCGATGTTCGCCTGGGTGCCGATCCCCGAGCGCTTCCGCGATCTCGGCAGCCTGGAGTTCTCCAAGCTCGTGCTGGAGAAGGCCGACGTCGCCGTCTCCCCCGGCATCGGCTTCGGCGAGCATGGCGACGGCCACGTGCGCATCGCCCTTGTGGAGAACGAGCAGCGCATCCGCCAGGCCGCCCGCGGCGTCCGCCGGTTCCTTGAAACGGCGGGGGAAACATTGCACAACGTCATCCCGATCGGGGCGAGACGCTGACCGTCCAGGCCGGCGCCGCGCTCCGTCACCCGCCGCCGAACACTCCCGCGTCCGCGCCCGGTCCCCCGAGGGTGCGGCGGCGGTGAGAATCGGCCGAGCCGAGACGACCCGCGGATTCGAACCTCATGGAAAAGCCACTGAAAGTGGGCCTCGCCGGGCTCGGAACGGTCGGCGCGGCGACGGTCGCGCTGTTGCGGCGTCACGCCGATGCCCTGGTCGACCGTTGCGGCCGGCCGATCGTGCTGACGGCCGTCTCCGCCCGTGACCGCGGCAAGGACCGCGGCGTCGATCTCGCCGGCCTCGCCTGGTACGACGACCCGGCGGCGCTCGCCGCAGAGGCCGACATCGACGTCTTCGTCGAGCTCGTCGGCGGCGACGACGGCCCGGCCGCCGC
>Ga0209902_101270_pt1 | contig 13590 bp, 11 predicted proteins | sample FECB27metaG_FD_188304 | JGI IMG/M metagenome (GOLD analysis project Ga0209902, IMG submission 188304) | Cyanobacterial communities from the Joint Genome Institute, California, USA - FECB-27 (SPAdes) (version 2) | ecosystem: Environmental > Aquatic > Thermal springs > Hot (42-90C) > Microbial mats...
CAATCATGGTGGTGATCACTGTCGCCGTCGTTCTTGCCATGAGCCGCGTCGCGCGGCGCCTCAACCCGATGGCGACATGATGACCAGCCGTATCAATCCCCTGCTGATCCTGTTCACCGTCCTGGTCTACATCTTCCTGATGGGGCCGCTGATCATCGTGCTTGGCGCGTCGGTCAGCGACACCACCTATCTGACCTTCCCGCCGCAAGGCCTGACGCTGCGCTGGTTCGAGAACATCTTCGAGATCAGCGCCTTCCGCCGCACCATCATTACCAGCCTCGAGCTCGCCTTCCTGGCGACCGGTCTGGCGTTGCTGGTCGGCATCCCCGCCGCCTATGCGCTCAACCGCTACCGCATCAAACTGCCGACCTGGCTGTCGACTGTCTTCGTGCTGCCGATCCTGGTGCCCGAGATCGTGCTCGGCTTCTCGCTGCTGAAGTCGGTGGCGGTGGGCATGGAGACGCCGATCTTCCTGACGCTGCTCGTTGGCCACATGCTCCTGGTACTGCCCTATTGCGTGCGTGTCGTCTCGGCCAGCCTCGCCTCCTTCGACTTCTCGATCGAGGAAGCCGCCGTCAGCCTCGGCAGCCCGCCGGTGAAGACCTTCTTCACCATCGTATTGCCCAATGTCCGCTCGGGCGTGATCGCGGCCTTCATCCTCGCCTTCATCACCTCGATCAACGACGTGTCGACGTCGCTGTTTCTCACCGGTCCCGGCATCTCGACCTTGCCGATCCAGATCCTCGCCCATGTCGAGCAGTTCTTCGATCCGACGATCGCGTCGGTGTCGGTGCTGCTGATGCTGCTGACCGTCGCAGTCATGGCCATCGTCGAGCGCACGCTCGGCCTCACCTTCCTTGCGAAGTAGACCCATATGACCCAGGCACTTACTGTCCAGAATCTCACCGCCCACTACGGCGCCACCAAGGTGCTGGAGGACCTGTCGCTGTCGGTCGGCAAGGGCGAGCTCGTCTCGCTGCTCGGCGCCTCGGGCTGCGGCAAGACAACGACCTTGCGGCTCATCGCTGGATTCCTCGAGCCGACCTCCGGCTCGATCCGCCTCGGCGACAAGGACCTGACCCGGCTGCCCGCCTACAAGCGTGACATCGGCCTTGTGTTCCAGAACTACGCGCTGTTTCCGCATCTTTCGGTGCTCGACAATGTCGGCTTCGGCCTCAAGCAGCGCGGCGTGGCCCCGGCCGATCGCGAGAAGCGCGCCAAGGCGATGCTCGAACGCGTTGGTCTTTCGCAACTCGCCGACCGCCTGCCGGGCGCACTGTCGGGCGGCCAGAAGCAGCGCGTCGCGCTCGCCCGCGCACTCGTCATCGAGCCGCCGCTTTTGATGTTCGACGAGCCGCTGTCCAACCTCGATGCCAAGCTGCGCGTCGACATGCGTGTCGAAATCCGCCAGCTGCAGCGCGCCAATGGCACGACCTCGGTCTACGTCACCCACGACCAGGAAGAAGCGTTCTCCATCTCCGACCGCGTCGCCATCATGAATGCCGGCCGCATCATGCAGTTCGATACGCCCGAGACGCTGTACCAGCGCCCGGCCAACGCGTTTGTCGCCCGCTTCGTCGGCTTCGAGAACCTGGTGCCGATGAAGGTCTCCGCGCGCGACGGTGCAACCGTAACGGCTGTGACCGGCGACGGCTCGTTGCTCAAGCTGTCGCAGGACCGCTTCGGCGCGATCCCCGATGCGTTCGTGCTGGCTGCCCGCGCGGACGGCCTGTCGGTGTCGACCGACGCCAAGGCCGAAGGTATCCCGGCGACGCTTGGCCTCAGGACCTATCTCGGCCGCGCCTACCAGTACCAGGCCGACACCGCCGCCGGCCAGCTCATCGCCAACGGCTCGCTGTCGGCGCCGCTGGAGCCGGGCGCCCAGGCCAAGCTCGTGCCCGTGCCCGACCAGTGCTGCGTGTTGAAGCCGGAATGAGTCAGGCGTCGATGGATGGTCGCCGCGCTCTGTCGCGCCCCCCTCTGTCCTGCCGGACATCTCCCCCACAAGGGGGGAGATCAGCAGCTTGCCCTTTCTCGCTCACCCTGCAACGTCTCCGATTGGCGAAAGTCGAGCGGCAGGCTAATCTCCCCACCTGTGGGGGAGATGGCCGGCAGGCCAGAGGGGGGCAACGTAGAGCTCTCGCGATCCGGGGTTCTTTGCCTCAATGACCACTCTCATCACCAACGCCACCGTCCTTCCTTGCACGGAGGACATGCCCGTCATCGACAAGGGCTGGGTCCATGTCGAGGGCGACGTCATCAATGCTGTCGGCACGGGCGACGCCCCTGAGATTAACGGCGCGGAAGTAATCGATGCCGGGGGCGATGTCGTCATGCCGGGCATGGTCAACCCGCATTGCCACATGGCGATGACTTTGTTTCGCGGTCTCGGCGAGGACGTCGATGACCGGCTCTACCGCTACATCCTGCCCTTGGAGCGCAAGTTCGTGCGGCCCGAGGCGGTTCGTGCGGGTACTGCGCTTGCGGCGCTCGAGCTGATCGAGGGCGGCGTTACGTCAGTCGCCGACATGTATTACTTCGAGACCGAAGTCGCCCGCGTTGTCGCCCAATCGGGCATCCGTGGCGTGCTCGGTCAGACGATCGCCGACTTCGATCCGCCGGATCACAAGTCGGTCGACGAAGGTTTTGCCCTGACCGAGGCGCTCGTCGCCGAATTCGCCGGCCATGCGCGCGTCATTCCGTCGATTGCGCCGCATGCGCCCTACTCGACCGGCATGGCTACGATGGAGCGCATCGCTCGCTGGGCCGACGACCATCCTGACGTGCCGGTGCAGATGCATCTCGCCGAGAGCGATGCCGAGATGGAGTGGGCCGAGAAGACCCACGGCATGCGCCCGGTCGAGGTGGTCGAGAAGGCTGGGCTGCTGCGCAAGGGCCTGATCTGCGCCCACTGCCTGCATGTCGACGGGACAGACATCGAGCGCATGGCGCATGCAAAAGTCTGTGTCGCCCACAACGCCCGTTCCAACGGCAAGGCCGGGCGCGGCATTGCGCCCGTCGAGGCGATGCGCAAGGCCGGCATCCCGGTCGGCATTTCGACCGATGGCGCGATGAGCGGCAACACGCTCGACCTGTTCTCGCAGTTCGCCCCGGTGTCGATGTTCCAGAAGCTGCTCGGCCGCAGCCGCAAGCCGATGGCGTCAATCGACGTCGTGCGCATGGCGACCCGCGATGGCGCGAAGGTGCTGGGGCTGGACGCAAAAGTCGGCTCGCTCGAGCCGGGCAAGCAGGCGGACCTTATCCGCGTCAGCCTGTCATCGCCGCGCCAGCAGCCGGTCTACGACATCTATTCGACGCTGGTCTTCGCCACCATGCCGACCGACGTGCGCGACGTCATGGTGGGCGGCGACTGGCTGATGCGCGGCCGCGAAGTGCTTAGCCTCGAACGCAAGAAGGTGCTGCGCGACGCGCTGCAGGTGGCGCAGAGCTTCAAGGCCGAGATGGCCCGCATCGACGCTGCCGGCTGAGTTCCGGAAGCGTCCGGTTAGTACTAGGGAAGGACAAAGCCATGAACAGATCGGAAGCCTCGGCGCAGCTCGACAAGGTACTTGCCAATGTCGACGCCAACATCGACGGCAGCCTGGAGCGGCTGTTCGACCTGATCCGCATCCCCTCCGTCTCGACCGATCCAGCTCATGCACAGGACTGCAAGCGCGCCGCCGAATGGCTGACCAAGGAATTGGGTGCGCTCGGCTTCGATGCTTCGGTGCGCCCGACTGCGCGCCACCCGATGGTGGTCGGCCACGACCGCACGGGGCAGGGGCCGCACGTGCTGTTCTACGGCCACTACGATGTCCAGCCTGTCGATCCGCTCAATCTGTGGCACTCCGACCCGTTCGAGCCGAAGCTCGTGCCGCAGCCTGATGGCGAGACGCATATCGTTGCCCGCGGCGCCTCCGACGACAAGGGCCAGCTGCTCACCTTCGTCGAGGCGTGCCGCGCCTGGAAGGCCGTTACCGGCAGCCTGCCGATCCAGGTGTCGGTGCTGTTCGAGGGCGAAGAAGAGATCTCCAGCCCCAGCCTGCCGCCCTTCCTCGACAGCACGGGCGCCGAGCTCAGGGCCGACGTCGTGCTCGTCTGCGACACCGACATGTGGGACGCCGAGACGCCGGCGGTCACCACCATGCTGCGCGGCGTGCTGAAGGAGGAGATCGTCATCTCCTGCGCTAGCCGCGATCTGCATTCGGGCATCTACGGCAACGCTGCGCGCAACCCGCTGCAGGTGTTGTCCGACATCGTCTCCAGCCTGCGCACATCAGACGGCGGCGTGGCGGTTGACGGCTTCTATGACGGGGTTCGCGAACAGCCCGACGCCATCAAGGCGCAATGGCAGCGCCTGCCCTTCGACGACAAGGGCTTTTTGGGCGACATCGGCCTGTCGATTCCCGCCGGCGAAAACGGCCGATCGGTGCTCGAGCAGGTCTGGGCGCGGCCCAGCTGCGAGATCCATGGCATCATCGGCGGCTACACTGAAGAGGGCTTCAAGACCGTCATCCCGGCCAAGGCGCAGTCCAAGATCTCGTTCCGTCTCGTCGCCGGCCAGGACCCGGAGAAGATCCGCGACGCCTTCCGCGCCCATGTCCGCGCCCGCATCCCGGCCGATTGCTCGGTCGAGTTCATCGACCACGGCGCGAGTGCCGCGACCGTCATGCCGATCGACGGCGATTTTCTCACCAAGGCGCTGGGCGCGCTGACCGAGGAGTGGGAGCGCGAGGCGGCCGTTGCCGGCAGCGGCGGCTCGATCCCCATCGTCTCCGCCTTCAAGGAAAAGCTCGGCATGGATTCGCTGCTGATCGGCTTCGCCCGCTTCGACAACCGGATCCACAGCCCGAACGAAAAGTACGACCTGTCCAGCTTCCGGAAGGGTATCCGTTCCTGGGCGCGCATCCTTGCGGCGTTTGCGGAAGATAAGGGCTGAGTTGGGGTGGGTGCGTCCTTCGAGGCTCGCCCGCTGATGGTTTTGGCGACTGGATGAAGGTTTTGCGGGCTCGCACCTCAGGATGAGGACCGGTGGCACTGGCTATCCCGTTAGCCGTCCGTCGTTTCGTCCGACGAATGCCCTCTCACCGTCACGGCTTCGCCGTGCCACCTCTCCCCCACTTTGTGGGGCGAGGAATCGCCAATCGCGCAATGCCTCGCTAGAAACCCAAGGGTGAGACCTTAGGGTCGAGACCTCACAGAACTTGGGTTCCTCGCCTCCAAAAAATGGGGGAGAGGTGGCACGGCGAAGCCGTGACGGTGAGGGGGTCTTCGAGTGAAGCGCAGGTGCCTCAGTAGCCCTCATGGTGAGCTTGTCGAACCACGAGGGCGCCAGACGCAATGTTCGGCCGTGCCCCAAAACACTCATGGTTCGACAAGCTCACCATGACGGCGCCGTGAAGCCCTACCAGACCACCCTATGGCTCTCGCCCGTCTGCACATTCACAAACCCCTCTGGCACCGCATCCGTCGGCGCCACCAGCACCCAGCGCCAGGGCGCGCAGGTCAGGGTTGCGAACTGCAAGCGCTCGGGGAAGCCGGGGAACCAGCGCGGCGAGAAGGTCGGCTCGTAGAGCCAGTCGATCTTGTTGGCTTCGGCGTAGAGCGTTTCCATCTCGGCATCGAGCGCCTCGGCGGGACGGTTGGTCATCAGCCCGCCGACCTCGTAATGCACGTCGGCGACTACCTTGCCGCCGGTCACCAGCGCCCAGCCGCCCTGGTTTTCCGAGATGCGGTTGACCACCTCGGCCATGGCGGCGTCGGACGAGCCGACCACCCAGATGTTGTGCTGGTCGTGCGCCACGGTGCAGCCGACCGCTGTATCAGGCGTCTTCGGCCCGCAGCCGAGCCAGAACATTTTCGCCACGCGGCCCTTGCCCGAATAGCGGTCGACGACGGCGAATTTGGTGATGTTGCGGTCGCTGTCGCGCTGCACCTCGCCATCCGCCACGGCAAGCTCGGTGGTAATGAAGTTGTCGTCCCAGTGGAACGGGCGCAGCAGGGCCGCCTTCATCGTCTCGCGGCTCGGTTCGGCCGCGATGGCGAAGTCGGCCGCGGTGAGCTTGCGGCCGACATTGACCGTCCTGGTCGCCCAATTGGGCCAGTCGATATCAGGCAGGTGGCCGGTGAAGCGCTTGCCCTCGGAAACCTGATCGCCGTCGGCCCAGACTTCAGCGATCGAAACTGTAGCCGCCTTATCGAGCAGCACCATGTCGGCGAAGCGGCCGGGCGCAATCGAGCCGACGAAGGGTGTCAGCCGCATGTGCCGTGCCGGGTTGATCGACACGCACTGGTAGGCGATCTCGGGTGCCAGCCCACTCTCGATGGCGAGGCGGACATTGTGGTCGGTTGCGCCCATCTTCAGCGTGTCGGAGGCGCTGCGGTCGTCGGTGGCGAACGCCACCTGGCTCCAGTCGCGCAGGCCGCGCTCGAGCAGGCCCCTGATGATGTCGGGCATCGAATGCGGGCGAATCTCGATGAAGATGCCGCGCCGGAGCTTGTCCCACGCTTCCTCCGGCGTCCACGCCTCGTGGTCGGAGGACAGGCCGGCGGCAGCGAAGGCGTTGATCGACGGCAGGTCGCGCAGGCCGGCGCCATGGCCCTCGACCACGCCGCGCTTCTCGAAGGTGGCCTGGATCATGCCCCAGAGCCGGCCATAGGACGGGTTCTCCGGGTTCCAGACGGCCGGCCAGTCCATGACCTCGTCGAGACCGGCGACCATCGTGCTTTCGCCGAGGAAGCCGATCTGCTCGGCATAGCCGAAATGTCCGCCGCCGCCTTCATAAGCCGTTGGCGGAACCGCCGAGCCGGGCAGCGGAAAGATCTTCATCGGCGAGCCGGCGCGGCGGGCCGTCAGCCAGAATTCGAGGTTGTTCGGGCCATTGACGTTGGAGAATTCGTGGCTCGCCTCGCAGGTCCAGGTGTTGCCGCGCGGCATGACGAGAGCTGCCTCGTGCTCCGGCGTCAGATGCGAGCTTTCGATGTGCTTGTGCACTTCGCCAAAGCCGGGCACTGCCGAAAGATGGGTGCGATCGATCGTTTCGCGCGCCGTGCCCGGGAAGGAGCCGGCCGGGCCGACGTAGGCGATGCGGCGGCCGCGGATCGCCACCTCGCAATCGTCCATCCAGGTGCCGGTGTGCACGTCGAGCACGCGGCCAAACTGGACCAGCCGGTCGGCCTCGCGCTTGCCGAGCGCGGTGAGTACGAGGTCCTGCCGGATCAGGATTTCGTCGGCGGGATCGATGAGGAGATCGGCGGGCAAAGGAGCTGTCTTGGTCATGGCCTCGCCTCTACTGCATCGCCATTGAAATCGGAACCCGTTTCCGCTGTGCCAGCATACAGCGGTCGAGCTGTGCTGGGACAAGCATTTCGGCTTGATTCACGTGATGCGATGATGTGAAGCCAGTCGGACTTGATTTGGAATGAAAGGTCGCGCCATGCAGCTGAAATCCACCCGCAAGGTGATCATCGACACCGATCCCGGCATCGACGATGCGGTGGCGATCCTTTTGGCGCTGAAGTCAGCCGAGTTCGACGTCATCGGCATCACCACCGTCGCCGGCAACATCGGCATCGCTACCACGACCCGCAATGCCGGCCGCATCCTGGCGCTGGAAGGGCGTGTCGACGTGCCTGTCATCGCAGGCGCTGCCGGGCCGTTGTCACGCAAGGGTTTCGACACCGCCGACATTCACGGCAATGACGGCCTCGGCGGTGTGGCCTTCCCCGACGCACTGACCCTTCCTGTGGCCGGCGACGCCGTGACATGGCTGCGTGACACGCTTGAGGCTGGGGAAGCCGGCGCCATCGACATCCTGGCGCTCGGCCCGCTCACCAACATCGCCCGCCTCGTCACCGAGCATCCGGAGGCTGCCGGCCGCATCGGCCGCGTCATCGCCATGGGCGGCGCTGTCTACGAGCCGGGCAACATCGGCCCGCGCGCCGAGTTCAACATCGCTGCCGACCCGGAAGCTGCCGAGATCCTCTTCGCCGCTGGTCTCGACATGACGCTGATCCCGCTCGACGTCACCCGCAAGGTGCGCGCCACGCGCGACGACACGGCCATGCTGCAGGCATCCGATGTGCCGGCGGCCGTTGCCTCGGGGGCACTGATCGACGCCTATTTCCAGTCGACCACGGGCGGCGAAAGCCGGCCGCTGCACGATCCATGCGTGATGCTTCTGGCGCTCGACGAGGCGCTGTTTGGCTGCGAGACGCTGAAGCTGGGGGTCGATACAGGCACGACGCGCGATGCCGGGGCTTTGACGGTTTCGGAAGACGGGGCTGCGGTCTCGGTGGCGCTGAAGGTCGAGAGCGCTGCCGTGCTGAAGCTGCTCTATGACAGGCTGAAGGCGGAGTAGGGCTTCGTAGCTTTTCAGCGCGTCGACGACGGCAACTACGCCGCCGCCAATTCCTGCTCCACCAGCGTCGTCCAGAACTTCACGCCGCTCGCCAGCGCATCATCGTTGAAGTCGTAGCGGCTGTTGTGGTGGAGCGCGCCGTCGACGGCGGGGCCGTTGCCGAGCCAGACATAGGCACCCGGCACCTCCTGGCTGAACATGGCGAAATCGTCGCCGGCGGTCGATGGCGGGAACTCGGTCATCACCTTGTCTGTACCGAGTGCCGCTTGCGCTGCAGCGAGCGCCCGGCGCGTGGCGTCCCTGTCGTTGACCACGGGCGGCATCTGACGGAAGTAACGGTACTCCGCCTCGATGCCGTAGAGCTTGGCCGAGCCTTCGGCCAGCGCGCCGATCTCTTCTTCCAGCTGATCGCGCACGACCGCCGAATAGGCGCGCGATGTTCCGCCGATCTTGACCAGGTCGGGGATGACGTTGAGCGCCTCGAAGCTGCCGGCTTCCATGGCGCAGGCGCTGACCACCGCCGGCTGAAGGGGATCGACCCGGCGCGCGACGATTGTGTGGAGTGCGGTCAGGAACTGGCCGGCTGCGGTCATCGCGTCGCGGCCGAGATGCGGCTTGGCGCCATGGGTGCCGATGCCCTTGAAGGTGACGGTCCAGCGGTCGGACGAGGCGAGCTGCGGCCCTGAAACCACCGCCATGCTGTCGGTTGCGATGCCGGGCATGTTGTGCAGGCAATAGACGGCATCGACCGGGAACTGCTTGAAGAAGCCGTCCTCGATCATCGCTTTGGCGCCGCCGCGGCCTTCCTCTGCGGGCTGGAAGATGAAATGCACAGTGCCAGAGAAATTCTTGCGGCGGGCGAGCTCACGGGCGGCACCCAGAAGCATGACGGTGTGGCCGTCATGGCCGCAGGCGTGCATCTTGCCCGACACTGTCGACTTGTAGGCACGGTCCTCGGCCATTTCGGGCATGGCGAGCGCGTCCATGTCAGCGCGCAGAGCAATGCGCCGCGCGCCTTCGCCGAGCTTGAGTGTGCCGACGACGCCGGTCTTGCCGAGCCCCGCCTGCACGGCGATGCCGGCTTCGGCCAGCATCTTCTGGACGATGCCTGACGTCCGCACTTCCTCGAAGCCAAGCTCGGGATGGGCGTGGATGTCGCGGCGCAGGGCCGTCAGCATCTCGATTTCGCCCTTGTCGTGCCCGGCCGTCGATGTCATCACGCAAACTCCGTTCGGCCCGGTTCCGCAATCTGAGGCGCCCAGGGCCGTCGGCGCCGCATGTCCCCTTCTGCAACAGAAAGGCCCGTTGTGCCACTCGCTCCGCATCAATTCTGGCAGACAGTTTTTCCCGCAGGCACGTTTGATGCAACCCCGGCGGATGGCTTCAGCGACCTCTATCCGGCCTCTCTGCCCGACGGGCGCCAGATCGCGCTGCCCGTCCGTGTGTTGCCGGGTGACGGCAGCCGGGCGGTGGCCTCGATGATTGTCAACCAGGCAAGCTTTGCGGTCGAGGATGCGCTGTCGAACGCCATGGCGGCAAGTGCCCGGGCCTATGCGCCAGAGGTGGTCATCGGCGTGCCGACGCTCGGCCTGCCGCTCGCCAACGGCGTTGCCCGGCGTCTCGGCCATGAGCGCATGGTGGCGCTCGGGACGTCGCGAAAATTCTGGTACAGCGAGGAGCTGTCGGAGCCGATGAGCTCGATCACCAGCCCCGAACACGCCAAGCGGCTCTATCTCGATCCCCGCATGCTGCCGCTGCTCGAAGGCAGACGGGTGCTGGTCGTCGATGACGTCGTAAGCTCCGGCAGCTCGATGCTGGCGGTGCTGAAGCTGCTGGCCAAGGCCGGTATCCAGCCGGTGGCGGCGGTCTTCGGCATGCTGCAGGGTGATGTCTGGCGCCGGGCGATCGCCGAACTCGATGCCGGCTTCGTCGAGCACATCCACGGTGCCATTACCTCGCCGCGGCTCAGCCGCAGCACCAGTGGCGGCTGGTTCCCGGCGCAGTACTGAGCTTCACCCACGCGGCTGCTTCCAGGGGGCCATTTGGGACTTCCCGGTCGGGCACATCGCGCCAAGATGCCACCTCTGCTGGAATGCCTTTTGCTGTCAATTGGACGCCTTGGCCTCCGAGACCAGCACTGGGTCGCTGCGGTAGCGATCCGGGAACAGGCGCTTGAGGTTCTCGATCTTCGGCAGGTCGTTGTAGACGATGTAGGGGTAGGTCGGGTTCAAGGTCAGGAAGTCCTGATGATAGTCCTCCGCCTTGTAGAAGGCACGGCCGGGTTCGATCGTCGTCGCGATGGCCGCGTCGAAGACCTTGGCCTTGTCGAGCTGAGCGACATAGGCCTTGGCGACCTTCGCCTGTTCGGCGTCGGCCGGGAAGATTGTCGAGCGATATTGCGTGCCGGTATCTGGGCCCTGGCGGTTGAGCTGGGTTGGGTCATGCGCGACCGAGAAATAGATCTGCAGGATTTGGCCATAGCTGATCTTACTCGGATCGAAGGTGACCTTGACCGACTCCGCATGGCCGGTCGCGCCGCTGCCGACGACCTTGTATTGCGCCGTCTGCTTGTCGCCACCGGCATAGCCTGACACGGCGTTGGCGACGCCCTCGACATGCTGGAACACGCCCTGCACGCCCCAGAAACAGCCGCCTGCCAGCACCGCCACCTCCGAGTTGCCTTGGGCCGGTGCGTCGATCGCCGGCGGCGGGATCTTGATGCCTTCCTGCGCGGCACTCGGTGTCGCCAGAGCCCAGGCGCCAAATGCGACGACCGCGGCTGAAAGCCAGAATGCCGGCCCGCTGGCGATCTTTCTCACGTTCGAAAATTCGCGTGTCATTCAACTGCTCCAGTTCGTCGATCCTGGCGGCGTCCTTTGAGAAGCGCCTCGCCCGGCCAAGCCGGCCGATGCCCGCCAGCACAGGATACGAATATGGGCGCGGCTTTGTTACGCGGAATCGGCTTGGGTCACGCGCAAGTGACTGCCGCTGCGGCCGGTCCGATGCGCAATCCAGGCGGCCCGGCGTCCACCCTCGATCGTTTGACGCTGCGAATCCTGCGCCCCCGACCCAAGACGCCCGCGATTTCGAGGCGGTTGATCTCACCGCGAACTTGCGTTATTACGATGATGGTTTGATCAAATGAGCGTACAAGGCAGAGGCGACCAATGACCAGAAAAGCAATCTATTCGGGCTCTCCCTTCGAGGAGCTGGCTGGCTATTCACGAGCCGTGGTCGATGGCGACTGGATCTTTGTTTCGGGCACGGCGGGATACGATCCCGAGATCGGCGGCTTCGACCCCGACGCGGCAGTGCAGACGCGCCGCGCGCTCGATATCATCGCTGCCGCTCTGGCCGAGGCCGGCTCCAGCATGCGCGACATCGTGTCGGTGCGCGTCAATCTCGCCAGCCGCGACGACGTCAATGCCGTCTCGCGCCTGCTCGGCCAGACCTTCTCCGATCCGCGCCCGACCAACACCACCGTCATCGTCGGTTTCGCCGTCGAGGAGATCAAGGTCGAGCTCGAGGTCATCGCGCGGCGTCAGGCCGACACCACGGCAGATGCGGTCAAGGTGGGACAATGAGGCGGGTCGCGCGGCGTATCTCCGGGACGCCACAGAAATCATTCGGCATGTACCAGAAGGCCGCAGCACTTGCCGGCAGTGGACGTGACCTGATCCATCTGGAGCTTGGCCGCCCCGCCGCCGACACGCCCGCGCACATCAAGCAGGCGACGATCGCGGCGATCCTGGCCGGCGACGTCCACTACAGCGACCTCAAGGGTACAGCGAGCTTTCGCGAGGCACTGGCCGAAAAGCTGCGCAACCAGAACGGCATGGATGTGAGCGCAGCCGACATCCTGGTTACCAACGGCCTGACGCATGCCTCGTTCGCGGCCTTCCTCGCCTTGCTCGATCCGGGTGACGAGGCGATCCTGCTCGACCCGTTCTACCCCCAGCACATCGGCAAGATCGAATTGGCCGGCGCCAAGCCGGTGTTCGTGACTTTGGATGCAGCCGACGATTTCGCCCTCAAGCCCGAGCTGATCGAGGCCGCCATCACCGAGCGCACCCGGATGATCGTGCTGGTCAATCCGGTCAACCCGACCGGCCGCGTCTATTCGCGAGCCGAGCTCGAAGGCCTTGCCGAACTGGCGATCCGGCGCGACCTGCTTGTCGTTTCCGACGAGGTCTATGAAGACATGGTCTATGACGGTCGCGAGCATATCAGCATCGCGGCATTGCCCGGCATGGCCGAGCGCACCATCACCGCTTTTGCATTCACCAAGTCCTTTGCCATGGATGGGTGGCGTCTCGGCTACATGGCAGCACCCGCCTGGGCGATGCCCGGGCTGCTCAAGATCACCGCCAACGACGCCACCCACGTCAATACATTTATCCAGGCCGGTGGTCGTGCTGCGATCACCGGCCCTTCCGAAGTGCTTGCCGAACTCGTCGACCATGATCGCCAGAAGCGCGACCTCGTCGTTCGCCGGCTGAACCAGATGCCGGGCGTGAAATGTCCGTCGCCGCAAGGCGCGATCTACGCCTTCCCTGACATCTCGGCCTTCGGCATCCCGTCGCAGGCGCTGGCTGAACGGATCCTCGACGAGGCAGATGTGGTAGTCGAGGCCGGCAGCTTCTACGGCCAGTCGGGCGAGGGCCATCTGCGCGTCTGCTTCGGCTCGGAGAGCCTGGAGCGGCTGGACGAAGGCATGGACCGGCTGTCAAGGTTCTTCAACAATCTCTGGGACGGCCGTGACGGGGCGCCGGCCAGCGAAGCAAAGCGGGGCAGTGCATGACACAGACCGGCGATGTCATCCTGCAGACCCGGGGGCTCTCCAAGAGCTTCGGTGCGCTCAAGGCCGTGGACGGTGTCGACATATCGGTCAAGGCAGGCCAGATCACCGGCCTGATCGGCCCCAACGGCGCCGGCAAGAGCACGCTGTTCGGTCTCATTGCCGGCGAGGTCCAGCCGAGTGCCGGCGAGGTGATCTTCGACGGCCAGTCCATTTCGGGTCTCCGCCCCGACAAGATCTTCCGCGCCGGCCTGGCGCGGACCTTCCAGATCCCGCGGCCGTTTCCCCAGATGTCGGTGCTCGAAAACGTCATGCTGTCGGCCACCGGTCAGTCGGGCGAGACATTCTGGAATAACTGGTTCCGCAGCGGGCTTGTCGCTGCCGAGGAACGCCGCGCCCGCGAACGGGCGATGGAGGTGCTCGCCTTCACCG
>Ga0209902_101271_pt1 | contig 13584 bp, 16 predicted proteins | sample FECB27metaG_FD_188304 | JGI IMG/M metagenome (GOLD analysis project Ga0209902, IMG submission 188304) | Cyanobacterial communities from the Joint Genome Institute, California, USA - FECB-27 (SPAdes) (version 2) | ecosystem: Environmental > Aquatic > Thermal springs > Hot (42-90C) > Microbial mats...
CGAGTCGACCTCGGCGAAGACCGCCGCCTGCACGGGGGCGGCGACGAGTTGCGCGATCCGGTCCCCGCGCGCGATCTCGAAGGCTTCGCTGCCCAGATTGATCATGATGATCTTCAATTCGCCGCGATAATCTGCGTCGATCGTGCCGGGCGTGTTGGGCAGCGAGATGCCGTGCTTGAGCGCCAGACCGGAACGGGGGCGCACCTGTACCTCGTAACCGGCCGGAATCGCCATGGCGAAGCCGGTGGAGACCGCGTGGCGGCCACCGGGGGGCAGGATGACGTCTTCGGCCGAGACCACGTCCATGCCTGCGGCATGTTCGGTGGCATAGGCGGGCACGGGCAGCCCGTCGCCATGGGGAAGGCGCTTCAACGCGATGGTGATGGTCATGCGGTCCTTTCGAGCAGTCGGTCGAGTGCGATGCGGCCGGCGCCGATCGTGGCGAAGAGCAGGCCCAGTGCGATCAGGATCGCCGCCGGCCAGATCTCGCGAAAGCTTTGGGTCAGATGGACCATGACGACGCCGACGGTGAAGTTGAAGGCGAGCAGCAGCCCTGCCCAGCGGGTAGCCAAGCCCAGTATCAACGCGACGCCGATCGCGAACTGCGCCCAGACCGACAGCGGCGCCATGACGTCAACCGCGTCGAAACCGTTGGCCGAGAGGAAGGATTTGAATTCGTCCATCCGCTCGCGGCTGACGATATTGTCCCAGACGCCGTGGATCAGGAAGCTGCCGGTCAGCATGCGCGTGGCGAGCAGGGCCAGGTCGCTGCCGGCCGCCAGCGGGCGGAGCAGCAACAGGTTTCGCGTCATGCCAGTGCCTGCGCGATCCGCGCGGCGAGCCGTTCCGCCACGGCATGTTTGGGCAAGGTCTCCCAGCTTTCGACGCCGTCGGCGGTGACGATATGGACGCTGTTGCTTTCGCCGCCCATCGGATCGATCGAGACATCGTTGGCGACGATCCAGTCCGCACGTTTGCGTGCGCGCTTTGCGGTCGCATGCTCGATCAGCTTCTCGGTCTCGGCCGCAAAGCCGATGACGAGGCGCGGGCGGGCGGGCGACGCGGCGAGCGTTGCGAGGATGTCGGGATTCTCAGTGAAGGCGAGCGTCGGCGGCGTGCCATCGCCGGTCTTCTTGATCTTTTCGACGCTCGTCTCGGTGCGCCAGTCCGCGACCGCGGCGACCATCACCGCGGCGTCGGCCGGCAGCGCGGCGTCGACCGCAGCCGACATCTCGCGCGCGGTTTCCACATCGATGCGGGTGACCCCCGGCGGGGTCGGCAGCGTCACCGGTCCCGCGATCAGCGTGACGCGCGCGCCGAGCGCGGCGAGCGCGCCGGCGATGGCAAAGCCCTGTTTCCCCGACGAGCGGTTGGCGAGGTAGCGGACCGGATCGATCGGCTCATGCGTCGGGCCCGCGGTCACTAGGACGTGACGGCCCGCAAGCGCGTCGCTCCGCCCGAAATGCGCATGGATGGCGGCCATGATCGCCTGCGGGTCGGGCAGGCGGCCGGGGCCATATTCGCCGCAGGCCATCGGGCCTTCTTCGGGATCGATCACGGTTATTCCGTCCGCGCGAAGCTGCGCGACATTGCGCCGCGTCGCCGCATGCTGCCACATGCGCACATTCATCGCGGGCACGGCAAGCACCGGCTTGTCGGTGGCGAGCAGCAGGGTGGTGGCGAGGCTGTCGGAGATGCCCGCCGCCATCTTGGCGAGCAGATCGGCGGTCGCGGGTGCGATCACGACCAGGTCCGCCTGGCGGCTGAGCTGGATATGGCCCATCTCCGCCTCGTCCTTCAGGTCGAACAAATTGGTATGGACGGGCTGTTCGGACAGCGCCGCCAGCGTCATCGGCTTGACGAAATGCGCGCCGCCCTCGGTCAGCACGCAGCGCACCGACATGCCCGCCTTGCGGATTAGCCGGATCAGCTCGCACGCCTTATAGGCCGCGATTCCGCCGCCGACGATCAGGAGGATGCGCTTGGCCGTCATCGCCGGCACTCATGCCCCGCGGCTGCGCGACTGTCGAGATCGGATGCGCGACGCCGCATCAATAGCCGGTCAGCAGCATGTCGATCGCATTCATGATCGCCGGTTGTTCCTCGGCCAATGATGCGACGCGCGGGCCGAGATCTCGCACGGGTACCGATGAAGCGAACTGTGTGACCATGACGACGGTCTCGTCCGCCACGGTAAAGCTCGGATTGAGCCGCTCGCCGGCGAGCGGAGCGATATCCGGCGGCAGCAGCGGGACGACGAAGCGGGTATTGAGGCCGTTCAGGACGTCGGCCTGGCAGTCCAGCAGAAAACCCGGCGCTCCGGCAGGGCGATACACGTCGAACCGGGCCATCAGAAGAGGCGATAGCGCGCAAGCGGCAGCCCGTGTTTCTCGACATAGGCATTGGAAGACTCGATCGCTTCCCGATTCGCCTCGAGCCATGCCTCGGCACGGGATTTGGATACCTGTTCCTCCAGTCCGCGCTCGCAAGCCTGCGAGATATTGACGTTCAGCCGCTTGGCCTCCTCGATCAGTTCCGCGTCGATCGAGACATTCGTTGCGCGCTTTTGCGCGGTAGCGGATCTGCGCATCGCGTTCTCCCGAGTCATGCGCATAATCTATGCGCATGATACACGGAGTCAATCGTGCAGCATTGACCGAAACAGCAATTCTGCATCCGCCCTGGCATCCTCCGATATGCGACGGGGGCGTGCATCGAAATGCGTGCGCGCCGTCTCGAATTCGCGGTCGATGAAATCGCGGATTGGGGCGGGCAGGGGGCCGGTTCCGAATTCGCGCGTCACTGCTTTGCGCGCGATCAGGTCGGTGCTCAGGTCGAGCACATCGGCTGGGGGATCGCATTGTCGCAGCAGGGTCGGGAAATCCATCGGCGCGATGACGGCATCGGGGTGGAAGCGCAGCCAGCGCAAAGCTGCGGCGGGCCGCAACGCATAGAAGATCTTCTTGAGCGAGACTGTCTTGTGATCCGCGAAATAGGTGTTCCGCTGGCGTTCGCCGAGATGGAGATAGTGACGGCCGATCGCGGCGCGGTCGGTATGACGTTCGGCGAGCCGGGTCAGGCCGTCCCGAAAGCCCGGATCGCCCGCATAGACGATCGGTGACATCAGCCATTCGATGACGACGGCATTGCCTTTGAGCAGCAGCTTGATCGCCTTGCCGAGTTCCCAGCCATTGACGTCCATCTCGTCCTCGAGCGGAGTCTCGATGACGTCTCGCTTCTGCCAGGGCGACAGATAGTCGGCGGTTCGGCGGACGAACAGGAAGCGGCAATCATAGTCGCTGTCCGGAGACGGGAATCCCCAGGCACGGCTGCCGCTTTCGATGGCGAGCCCGATCGAGACGTGATGATCGCGCACGATGTTCACCAGCCGCGTGTCGACCTCCGCCAGCCGATCCGGATCGAAATGCGACGGGATCGACCGCAGGGCGAGCGGCAGCCTGTCCATCGGCGTCAGCCGAAGAACGCCATCGCGGCCGCGCCCACTCCGGCGGCGAGGATCGCGGTGGCGACGTAGCGCCAGCCGCCGCCGATGCGGATCACTTCCACCTCGCGCAGCGGCGGGGCGGGCGGCGCGGCGCCGGGCTTGGGATATTGCGCCTCGATCCGGCGGATCAGGTCGGGCAGGTCGCGCAAGGTGCGGAAATCCTGGATCAGCCGGTCGGCGATCCGGGCCTCGGGGCCCAGTTCGGTGCGCAGCCATTCCTTCACGAACGGGCCGGACACGTCCCACATGTTGATGTCGGGATCGAGCGACTGGGCGACGCCCTCGACCATCACCATCGTCTTCTGCAGCAGCAGCAGGTGCGGCTGGGTCTGCATGTCGAAATCGCGCGTGATCGCGAACAGCCCGTCGAGCATCTGCCCGATCGAGACGTCCTTGACCGGCAGGCCGCGGATCGGTTCGCCCACCGCGCGAAGCGCCGTGGTGAACTCGTCGACATTGTGGTGCGGGGGGACGTAGCCGGCCTCGAAATGAATCTCTGCGACGCGGCGATAGTCGCCGGTCAGCAGGCCATAGAGGATCTCGGCCAGCCACATCCGCGCCTGGCGGTTGATCCGGCCCATGATGCCGAAATCGATCGCGGCCAGATCGCCATTGGGCATCGCGAACAGATTGCCCTGGTGGAGATCGGCGTGGAAGAAGCCCTCGGCGATCGCCTGGCGCAGGAAGGCGCGCACCAGCCGCGCGGCCAGCACTGCGGGATCGTGGCCGGCCGCGATCAGCGCATCGCGCTTCGACAATTTGATGCCGTCGAGCCACTCAAGCGTCATCACCCGCCGCGCGGTGCGCTGCCAGTCGATGGTCGGGATATGATAGCCGGGCTCCGCCGCCATCGCCTCGGCAAGCTCGGACGCGGACGCCGCCTCGCGGCGCAGGTCGAGCTCGCGCATCGTCCATTGCCGGAAGGTCGCGATGACGAGCCGGGGGCGCAGCCGGGCGATCTCACCCCCCAGCGCTTCGGCTTGTGCAGCCGCCCATTCATAGGTTTCCAGAGCGGCGGCGAAATCGTCTTCGATGCCCGGGCGAAGCACCTTGACCGCGACGATGCGCCCGTCGGTGGTGATGGCCTTGTGGACCTGTGCGATCGACGCGGCGCCGACGGGATCGGGGTCGATCGACTGGAACAACGCTTCGATCGGCTTGCCCAGAGCGGTCTCGATGCTGGCCCTGATCTGCTCGAACGGGGCAGGGGGTAGCGCATCCTGCAGGCGGAACAGGTCGTTGGCGGCGATTTCGCCGACAAGGTCCGGGCGGGTCGCGAGCGACTGGCCCAGCTTGATCGCGGCTGGACCGATCGCCTGAAAGGCATCGGCATAGCGCGGCTGTTTCGGCACGCGTGCGCCGAAACGGGCAAGCCGCACAAGCCGGCGGACGCGCGGCGGCGTCAGCGGGTCGCGTTCGATCCCCGTCAGCGCGCCATGGCGCGCCAGGGTGCGGCCCCATTTCAGGAGGCGCCAGAAATGAACGATGGGACGGGTCAAATCTTCCAGCCGCTATGAATGGCGACCAGCCCGCCGAGCAGCGGTTCGACGCGCGTCTGCACGAAGCCGGCCTTGGCGATCATACCCTCGAACGTCTTCATGTCGGGAAATCGGCGGATCGACTCGATCAGGTAACGATAGCTGTCCTCGTCCTTCGCCAGCGCCTTGCCCAGCTTGGGCACCAGCTTGTGCGAATAGGCGTCGTAGATCTCGGCGAAGCCCGGCCACAGCGTGGTCGAGAATTCCAGGCAATAGAAACGTCCGCCGCGCTTCAGCACGCGATGCGCTTCCTCCAGCGCCTGCTGGATGCGGGTGACGTTCCGGATGCCGAAGGCGATCGTATAGGCGTCGAAGCTGCGATCGACGAAGCTCAGCGTCTCGGCATTCTCCTCCTGCCAGACGAGACCCTCTATCCCGCGCTTCGCCGCGCGTTCCATGCCGACGGCCAGCATCTCCGGATTGATGTCGGACACGGTGATGTCGGCGCCCGATACGGCCATGCGGAATGCGATGTCGCCCGTGCCGCCGGCGACGTCGAGGATGCGTTCGCCCGCGCGCGGTTTCACGCGGCGGACGAAACGATCCTTCCAAAGCCGGTGCATGCCGCCCGACATCGCGTCGTTCATGACATCATAGCTGGAGGCGACGCTGGAGAAGACGCCGCGGACGCGGGCGGTCTTTTCCTCGGGGGCGACGTCTTCATAGCCGAAGGAGACGGTGTCGGTCATGCGGCTTCCTCTAGCCAAGACTTGTTGGTGGGGCAAAGGCTGTTAAGCGAAGGGGATGCCAGAGCTTCCCGAAGTCGAGACCACCGTGCGCGGGCTGCGTTCCGTGCTGGAGGGCGCCGAACTCACCCGCGTCGATCCGCGCCGCCCCGACCTGCGCCGCGCCATTCCGCCTGACCTGCGCCAGCGGCTGACGGGCGCGCGGGTGACGGGGCTGGGCCGGCGCGCCAAATACGGGCTGATCGACACCGATCGTGGCGATACGCTGATCTTCCACCTCGGCATGTCCGGCCGATGGCGCGTCGATCCCGAAGAGATCGGGACTCACGATCATCTCGTGATCGAAACGGCGGCCGGACGACGGCTGGCGCTGAACGATCCGCGGCGATTCGGCTCGCTCGACCTGATCGGGACCGCGACCCTCGACGATTTCGCGCCGTTCGCGGCGCTGGGACCGGAGCCGCTGGGAGACGCGTTCGATGGAGCGCATCTGGTCAAGGCGTTCGAGAATCGCATCGCGCCGGTCAAGGCGCTGCTGCTCGACCAGCGAGTCGTTGCGGGTCTCGGCAATATCTATGTCTGCGAGGCGCTGCATATCGCGGGGATATCTCCGACGACTCCGGCGGGGCGGATTACGCGCAAGCGGCTCGATGCGCTGGTCGCAGCGATCAAGTCGGTTCTGGCCTCCGCGATCGAGGCGGGCGGATCGACATTGCGCGATTATGCGCGGCCGGACGGCGAACTCGGCTATTTCTTCAAGCAATGGCGCGTCTATGGGCGCGAGGGACTCGATTGCCCGACATGCGGCAAGGCGGTAGAGCGTCGCGTCGACAGTGGGCGATCCACCTTTTTCTGCGCGAAATGCCAGCGCTGAGCGGTTGACGATTTACGGAAACGTGACTAAGGGAGCCGCTTTCCGGGCGCGGGCAACCCCGCGCCTTGTTTTTTCGAGAAGCAGAGGCATCACAGAATGGCGAACACGCCGCAGGCAAAAAAGCGCATCCGCCGCAACGAGCGTCGCGCCGAAGTGAACGGCAACCGTATCGGTCGCATCCGCACCTTCGTTAAGAAGGTCGAGGCTGCACTTGAAGCCGGCCAGAAGGACGCTGCTGCCACCGCTCTTGCGGCTGCGCAGCCCGAACTGGCCCGTGGCGTCGCCAAGGGCGTGCTTCACAAGAACACCGCGTCGCGCAAGTTCGCGCGCCTGACCAAGCGAGTCGCCGCACTCGGCTGAGTCGTTTCAGCGTCACATGGTTCAAGCCCGTCGGCAGAGATGCCGGCGGGCTTTTTTCATTTTTCTGTCATGTCATTGTCACGTCCAGCTTTTCCCGCGATTCGCGATAGTTACGATTCGGCAACTAATATTAAGTGATTGAAAATAAAGGAAAAACTAGAGGGCTCGGTTTTCCGCCGTCAAGCGCCTTTATTTCATTTTTTTGACATGGCCGGCCTTGATCCCGCGCCGACTCCGTCACACAAAACCCCTCTTGCCGGCGATCGAATCGGTCGCCGGAACAGCACACCTCAGTGTTCTCCGCGCCGCGACAATGCGTTCCGGCCGTGGGGATTGCTGTGCGAGGCGGAAATGCGGGTCGAACCCGCATGCAACAGGGCGAGGGCGAAGGCGGAATGGCATCGACAGGCGAAGGACAGGCGATGGAAGGCGCCACGCTCGCGAAAGCGTGGGATGCCGTCCGTACCGGCCTTCGGCGCGATTGCGGTGCGCGCACCTTCGATCATTGGCTGAAGCCGATCGGGCTCGGCCGCTTCCGCGCCCGTGAAGCCACGGTTGAAATGGTGCTGCCGTCCGCGTTCATGGCGCGCTGGGTCGAGTCGCACTTCGCCGAGCGCTTGACGCTGGCGTGGCGCGCAGCCGGCTGCGGCGTCCGGGCGGTCGATATCGTCGCCGGCGACAGCGCCGAAGAGCGCTCGGTCTATGCGTTGCCGGCAGAGGTCGAGGCGGTGGAGCCGGAAGCGCCGGTCGTCGCCCCGGCATCGGGCTGTCTGCTCGATCCGCGTTTCACCTTCGACAATTTCGTTTCCGGCGATGCCAATGCGCTGGCGGCGAGCGCCGCGCGTACCCTGGCCGAGGGCGGCGCCGTCCTGTTCAATCCGCTGTTCATCCATGGCGGGACGGGGCAGGGCAAGACGCACCTGCTGCACGCGATCGGCCATGCGTTCCGTCGCCGTAACCCGCAGGCCAACGTCCTCTACATGTCGGCCGAGAAGTTCATGGTCGAGTTCGTCTCGGCCATGCGCGCCAAGGATACGCTGAGCTTCAAGACGCGCCTGCGGTCCGCCGACCTGCTGATGATCGACGATATCCAGTTCATCGCGGGCAAGGGATCGACGCAGGAGGAATTCCTCCACACCGTAAACGAGATCATGACGAGCGGGCGGCGGCTGGTGATCGGCGCCGATCGTTCGCCCCAGGCGCTCGAGGGCATTGAAGGGCGCATCCTTTCGCGCCTGTCGATGGGGCTGGTCGCGGACATCAAGCCCGCGGATCATGCGCTGCGCCTGGCGATCCTGCAGCGCAAGGCTGCGGCGGTCGAGGGCGTGGTGATCCCCGCCGACGTGATCGAAATGCTGGCGCACCGCATCGCGAACAATGTCCGCGAGATGGAAGGCGCGCTCAATCGAGTCGTTGCCTATGGGCAGCTCAACGGCCGCCCGATCGATGTCGACTTCGCGCAGGAGGTGCTGGCCGACGTGCTTCAGGCCAGCCAGCGCCGCGTCACCATCGACGAGATCCAGCGTCGCGTGTGCGCCCATTTCGACATCCGGCAGAACGACATGGTGTCGGCGCGGCGCGCGCGCGCCGTCGCACGGCCGCGGCAGATCGCCATGTATCTGGCGAAGCGGCTGACGCCGCGCTCGCTGCCCGAGATCGGCCGCAAGTTCGGCGGACGCGATCATACCACGGTGATCTATGCGGTGCGCCAGATCGAGAAGCTGCGCGGAAGCGACGCCGATATCGACAAGGACGTCCGCTCGCTGATCCGCGAACTGGAAAGCTGAGTCGGATCAAGGTCTTCGGTCGAGACCTTCGCATCAGGAAGAAAAAAGGCCCCGGCATTGCCGGGGCCTTTTTCGTTGGCGTTGCGCTGTCTCTCAGCGGCGCGACGGCGGCGGAACGGTGATGCGGATCGCCTCGCCCGAATTGCCGGGGAAGCCGGTGAACATCGCCTCGACCAGATTGGGGACGAGATAGGTCAGGTCGTCGCTGCGCGACTGCGCCTTGGCCTGCCCCTCGAAGACGCGCTCGCCGTTGCGGCGCTCGATCACCATGTCCAGATCGGAGGTGTAGACCGTGTAGCTCTCGACGTCGTTATAGCCGAAGCCGCCGAACATGAACGGATCGTGGAAGCCGTAGATGAAGCCGGCCCGGCCCCAGCGGCGATACGGGCCCCAGGCAAAGGGATCGCGGTTCCAGCCGGCACCATAGCCGAAGGGCGAACTGCGGATCTTCTCGCGGCCCTTGTCGATGCCGTAGTCGAGCTTCACCAGCAGGTTGGCGCTTGCCGGCGACTCGGCGCGGGCATAGCCCTGATCGATCAGCCGAGCCTCCACCAGGCGGGCATATTGCGAGAACTCCAGACTGCCCTGCAACGCGGGATCCTGCGACACGACCGCGAAGGTCTGGCCCTGCGGGGCCGGCATTTGCTGGAAACGCGTGACGTTGGAGGTGAGCCCGGTGGTGCAGCCGCCGAGCGCGATCAGGGCGACGGGAGCTGCGGCCAACGCGATTTTACGAAAGATAGACATGACCAAGACCCTTCGGGGTGAAACCATTCGATGTTTCAGTGACGTAGACGTTTATGTCAAACCGCATGAATAGTGATTGAACGCGCGGCCCGCCGATGGGGTTGCACGGTTCGCCGTCACCGCCCCCTGACCAGTCCAAGCGCGTCATAGGCGGCCTCCAGCGTCGGCTGAGCCAGCGCACGCGCTTTTTGCGCACCCAGCGCCAGATAGGAATCGAGCTGCGCAGTATCGGTCCGCAGGTCGTTGTACCGCGCCGTGATCGGGCCGAGCACCGATACCGTCAGGTCGGCCAGGGCCGGCTTGAACTGGCCGAAGCCCTTGCCGGCGTATTCGGCCAGCACGGCCTGAGGCGTCATGTCCGCCAGCGTGGCGTAGATATTGACCAGGTTGCGGGCTTCCGGCCGACCTTCCAGTGCATCCTCGTTGTCGGGCAGGGGCTCGGGATCGGTCTTGGCCTTGCGGACCTTCTGCGCGATCATGTCGGTGTCGTCGGCCAGATTGATGCGGCTCATGTCGGACGGGTCGGACTTGGACATCTTCGCATTGCCGTCGCGCAGCGACATGATCCGCGCCGCCGTCTTGGGGATATAGGCGTCGGGGATGGTGAAGACCTCGCGTCCGAAATCCTGATTAAACTTGATCGCGATGTCGCGCGTCAGTTCGAGATGCTGGCGCTGATCCTCGCCGACAGGAACATGCGTCGACTGATAGAGCAGGATGTCCGCCGCCTGGAGCACGGGATAGACGTAGAGCGCCACGCTCGCGCCTTCGCGGTTCTTGCCCGATTTCTCCTTGAACTGCGTCATGCGGTTCAGCCAGCCGATCCGCGCGGTGCCGTTCAGCAGCCATGCGAGCTCGGGGTGGGCGGGAACCTGGGCCTGATTGAACAGGATCGAGCGCTCGGGATCGATGCCCGACGCGATCAGCGCCGCCGCCATGTCGCGGGTGTTGCGCGTCAGCTCCGCCGGATCGTTGTAGATCGAAAGCGCGTGGAGATCGGCCAGGAAATAGAGGCATTCGGCCTCGTCCTGCATCCTCACCCAATTCTTGATCGCGCCCAGATAATTGCCGAGGTGGAGGTTTCCGGTGGTCTGGATTCCCGAAAGGACGCGCATCAGACAGCTTTCTTCTTGCGGAGGAGGACGAGAATGGCGTTGCGATCGATACCGCCGATCGCGAAAGCCGTGACGAAATAGACGATGCCGCCGACGCCGCACAGGCCGACGACGCCGATCAGGCGCTGGCCGACCGATCCCGAGAACCAGTCGCCCAGCAGCATGCGGGTGCCCCACAGCGCGGCGGCCATGACGAGGCCGGCCATCAACTGCCGCGCGATGCGACTCCACAACCAGCCTTCGATGCGGAAATGGCCGCGGCGGCTGAGGATCACGTAGAGCATGATCGCGTTGAGCCACGAGCAGCCGGAGATCGCCATGGCGAGCCCGTAGATGCCGAACGGCGGGATCAGCGCGAAATTGAAGATGATGTTCGCGACCAGCACGATCACCGCGGTCTTGACCGGGGTCTTGGTATCGCCCCGCGCGTAGAAGCCGGGCGTGATCACCTTGACCAGCACATAGGCGGGCAGGCCGGATGCAATGATCGCGAGCACGTTGCCGGTGATCATCGCATCGGTTGCGGTGAAGCGGCCGCCCTGGAACAGGGCTGCGACCAGCGGTGATGCCACGACGCCGAGCGCGATCGCGGCCGGCAGGCAGAGCAGCATCGAGAGATCGACCGCCTGGCCCTGGACCTTGGCGGCCTCGTCCGGATTGCCCTGGCTGATGAAACGGCTGATATGCGGCAGGATCGCGGTGCCCAGAGCGGTGCCGATCACCGACAAGGGCAGAGTGTTCAGCCGGTCCGAATAGTTGAGATAGCTCATCGAGCCTTCGGGCAGCCGGGTGGCGAAGAAGGTGTCGATGAGCTGGCTGATCTGATAGACGCCCGCGCCCAGCGTGGCCGGGATCACGACCATGAAGAACTGCCGCACGTCGGGCGTCATCTTCGGCTTGCGCAGCGTCAGCGAGACGCCTGCCTTGCGTGCGCCATGCCAGAGCAGGATGAGCTGAAGCACGCCGCCGACGGTCACGCCGATCGACAGCGCAATGGCGCTTTGCACGCCGCCGACAGGGACCAGGACGAGCGCGATCAGCATCGCGACGTTGAGCAGCGCGGGCGCGAAGGCCGCCGCCGCGAACTTGGTCAGCGAATTGAGGATGCCCGAGAAGAATGAGACCAGGCTGATCAGCAGCAGATAGGGGAAGGTGATCCGGCTGAGGAAGACGGTGAGCGCGAACTTCTCCGGCTCGTCGGCATAGCCCGAGGCGATCGCCCAGACGAACAGCGGCATCCCGACTTCGAAGATGAGCGTGAACACGAGCAGCGCGGGAACGAAGAACGCCAGCACTTCTTCAGAGAAGCGCTTGGCATCCTCCATGCCGCCGGGGCCGTGGAAACGCTGACTGAACAGCGGCACGAACCCGGCGGAGAAGGCGCCTTCGCCGAACAGCCGGCGAAAGGTGTTGGGCAGGCGGAACGCCACCAGGAACGCGTCGGCGGCACCGCTCGCGCCCATGATGCGCGACATCATCATCTCGCGCGCAAAACCGAAGACGCGGCTGACCATGGTCAGCCCGCCGATCGTGCCCATCGATTTGAGGAGGTTCATCCGGATGTTCCCCCCTGGTCCGGGATCAGGCCTGGCCGCCGGTTTCCGCGGTGGCCAGATCGTTCTGCGCCTGGATCTGGCTGAGATAGAGACCGCCGAAATCGATCGGTTCCAGCATCAGCGGCGGGAAACCGCCGTCGCGCACTGCGTCCGCCAGGATACGGCGGGCGAAGGGGAACAGGATCCGCGGCGCTTCGGCCAGCAGGAAGGGCTGAAGCTGCTCGTCGGGAATGTTGCGCAGCCCGAAGAGCCCGGCATAGGCCAGCTCGACCTGGAACGCGACCTGGCCATCCTCGGCCTCGGCGCGCGCGTCGATCTTCAGGACGACCTCATGGACGTCCTCGCCCACCTGATTGGCGCCGATGTTGAACTGGATGTCGATCTTGGGCTGCCCGGCCCACTGATAGACGGCCGGCGAGTTGGGATTCTCGAACGAGAAATCCTTCACATATTGCGAAATGACGCCGACCTGGGGGAGGGTATCCTCGCCATTCGCCAGCGGCTCGTTCTGGATGGTCGCGCCTTCTTCTTCGGCCATGTTCCGATTTGTCCTCGATACCTTGAAAAGATGCCGCGCGCGCTAGCAGGCGCGGCTGCGAAGGGCAATGCCGGCACGCGTGGAACGCCTTCGTGCGCCGATGATTTGAAACGTGCGTGTCATGCGCCTATGTAGGGACATTAAGCGCGATCGGAGGTTCTGTGGTAACGGTTGTCATTCTTGCTCTGGTGACGCTCTTCTTGGCCTTCCGGCTCTATGCCGTGCTGGGCAAGCGGACCGGTCACGAGCAGCAGCCGCTGCCCCGTAGCGCGGACGAACGCGTCGTGCCGGCGCGGCCCAATGCGTCCGTGCCGGACATCAGCCCGGAAACCCGCATAGTCGGCGATCCGGTCGTCGGTCCTGCAGCGGCACGCGGTGTCCGCGCGATCGCGGCGGTCGATCCGCAGTTCGAGCCGGCCCGTTTCGTCGAAGGCGCGAAAGCGGCGTATCGCATGGTGCTCGAAGCCTATTGGGCCGGAGACGAGGCCACGCTTGCCGATCTGGTGGGCGATGATGTCCGTTCGGCCTTTTCCGAAGCGATCGCCGAGCGCAAGGCGGCCGGCCAGGTGCTGGACAACCGGCTTGTCCTGATCGAGCAGGCGATGATCTCCGACGCGGAACTGCTGGGGCAGACCGCGACGGTGACGGTCCGCTTCGACGCCGATATCGCCGCGGTGACCCGCGACGCCGACGGCAACGTCATCGCCGGATCGCTCAACGATGCCGTCCCGACCCACGATGTGTGGACGTTCAGCCGCAATGTGCGTTCGAACGACCCCAACTGGATACTGACCGACACCGACGAGGCCGCCTGATCATGGCACTTTGGCGGGGGGCGGCGCTGCTTGCCGTATCGACGCTGGCTGCCTGCTCCGGGG
>Ga0209902_101273_pt1 | contig 13553 bp, 16 predicted proteins | sample FECB27metaG_FD_188304 | JGI IMG/M metagenome (GOLD analysis project Ga0209902, IMG submission 188304) | Cyanobacterial communities from the Joint Genome Institute, California, USA - FECB-27 (SPAdes) (version 2) | ecosystem: Environmental > Aquatic > Thermal springs > Hot (42-90C) > Microbial mats...
TAGAGATCAAAACAACGAACACCTTTTACATGCCCAACCTTGCTATTGCTTATATTGGTATTCCTACTAAACTGATCTTATTTGTCGCCCACGTTCCTGTTGACGAGCAGACCACGATTTCCAAGTTTATCCAGTTTCGGAGTTTTTTAACCCAACCTTGGGCGGATGGTCTTTTCCGAAAGCAAAATTTAAAAGTTTGCCTGGAAGATAAGCGAGTAGTCGAGTCTCAACAGCCCAGAGAGGCGTCTAATGATTTGACAGCCGAAGTACACGTTCCCTCCGATGCCTTGTTGCTCGCCTATCGCCAGTTACGTAAAAAAGCGAGTATCTCTTTTTCGCCAAAATAATGGTCCCCCGAAGAAGGATGGTTTATTTTAACTAATTTAAACGGCCTTCCCTCAGCTATAAAGATATTGAGCCGAGATACGTGTAATTTTCGGCAAGATGGTCTGCAAATAGTTGCTATGTCTAGGTTTCAGCGATTTTGACTAGCAGATTTATAAGGCTTGCCGCACATTGGACAAAATTTATACTTCAAAGATACGACTAACTCACCACAGTGAGTGCAACTCGTCTGTAACTGCATCCCGCACAGATAACAAAACTTAGCCCTAACTTGACCCCAGAGGGGATCAGCCACCGCCCCAAGAGCCCAGCACTGTGGACAAAATTTAACTGAATTGATGGGCAAAACTTGTTCACCCAAAAGAACCGCTTCCAGATATTCCTGGGGAATACCTAACGCACCTGCTAAACCATGCAGTGTTTTGCGATTGAGTCTAGTGGTTAACCCCCGTTCAATTTTCCCAAGCGACCGAGAATGAATTCCCGCTGCCTGTGCCAACTTAAACTGAGTCATCCCATCAGATGTTCTGATGCGCTTGATATAGTCAGCCAAGGATTCTTGCCAATACGGTTCGATTAAGCCCAAAAACCAGGTAAACTGGTCATTGTCCCCAAGCGTACTGAGCAAGAATGCAACTTAAGGAATTGTCATTAAGAAGAACGCAGAACACAGAACACAGTAATCAGAATATCCCCACGGATAGAATCCGGGGGTATAACAACGCGGAAAACTTTCTTTTTTCTCCACTCATGAATCCGGGGGCTTCAGACCAATACTCAGGAACAGAACTCTTAATCTATACCTAAAAGCGTGTTTAATATTCTGACGAATGATTAGTAGCGGATGATTCTTTCTTGGTGATATCACCTGTGGTTGAATCAGGTATAGTATTCAAAGCTTTAGAAACGGCTATTCCATCAGCAGTTATTGAGCAAGCGATTGCCCAAGGGGCACTGCCAAAGGCAATCGCAGAGCATAATTGCAATGCATAAGGTGAGCGCGATAGCATGGAGCGTTAGCCAAAAAGGCGATCCGCTTTGCTGCATCTTTTGGGTGATTAACTTTGGAATATGAAGGTGCGAGCGTACTTGCCATCTAGGAGTATCCCAATGCATGCAAAAATAAAAGTGCCACTAATCCGCCAGCGCTCCACACGGAACACTAGCGGGTATTGAGTGATGAAAAGTTTGATTTGAGCAACACATTGAAATTTCATTCTTTAGACATATTGAGATTTCATGCTTTAGGCGTATTTTTTCGCTTAACTGTCTTAACTGTCCTAACTGTCTTACTTAACTTTCTTAACTGTCTTAACTGTCCTTTTTTCTTTTTTCATTTGTGTTAATTTTTTTTAAGTGTTTATATTACTTGTCTGGTTATAGACACTAGTAAAAATCAAAAGGGGTGTTGATAGATGGGATGGGTAGTCAAATACCAAAGCCGTTTATTTTCTGAGACAAAGACGGATGGTATTTTTGTTAAAAAAACTACAGCAGAATTTTGGGAAATTTGTGTGTCATTACATCCTAGTACTATTCGAGTTTGGATTGAGGAAGTTTCCCAAGAAAAAAAGGGTAATTGACTGGAAGTTAGCACTCGACAAACTTTTTTACCATAGACCAACCAGCAGTCATTCTCAAAAGTAACTGTTTAACTTAAACAGTTAACACAACTTTACAGACTCGCACTGCAAAGAGGGTTGCTGTCATCTACCAAAGGATATCAATGGGACATTCTTGACCCAAAATAACACACATTTCCGAAAAAGAAGGAAAGCCCACAACTAGGCACATGGGCTTGTAGTCTGAATCCAGTACTTGCATTACCTATAATATTTTATTAATCAAAAAGCCCACCGCCAAGGGTGGGACTAGTACCCCTTTTATGCTTACGCGTACTCGTGTATTTTATTCCATATTTTAGGCGTTGGCGTAGCCGCCCGCCCTGCGGGCTTCGCCTTCAGTTTCTACTCAAAAAATATCCCGCTGGCAATCACGCGGGATGACCCTTATACCATAAAAAAATCCTCATTCACTATCAAAACACTTACTCTTTCTTGTGGCAAGTTTCCTCTGAGAAAGTAAATCAAAAAAAATACCAAGCCATATCACTTGGTAGGTCGGATTCTCTTAGCGTTTCCCTTCATTAATCTATTTTTTAATGCATTCTGGCTCAAAATGCCAAGTATTTCTCAGAGGAAAATTAAATAGATAAACCCCTCCAAGGTTGCATGAAGGGGCTTTGGTAGTACACCATCTTACAGGCAACCAAACTAGCACAGATGGTAACCTATGGCAACTAATCAAATATAATCTGATACTTTTCACTAAAACTATAGAAAAGCGTACTAATTGCACTGGCAGCCCTTTGCAATTTATCTTCATAAAAATAAAGCTGGAGTGAATCAGGCTGCTTATAAAGTGCGATCGCAGCAGTAACCAATCTTTTATTCTGACTAGTAAATACTGGGCATACGCTGAAATGTGTACTCTGAAAATCATACACACCGCGCTTAAGCTGCTCTAGCACTGGTTTCTGAATCTCACCACTCAGGCAAGAACCATCATTAAGCTTAGTTTGAAATTCTCCCTTGATACTGTTGAAAGCTCGTTCAAATACGTCCAAGTAGGAGTATTTGTCAACAGGTACTGACCATGCCCAAAACATTAGCCTAGTATCTTTAATGTTTTGAAATTGCACAATATTATTTGTGGAATTGTCTATCAGTGCTACTAGGAATGTAGCGCGAACGTTGGGGTCAGATTCCCTCAATTGTGATATTTCTTCATAACTTTGACGAAAGTTCTTTATCACTTCAGTATGAGTCAACAGTGGTAACTCAATTTGCTTACTTAATCCAATGCGATCGCCTAAAGGTGTATCTTTTATCCCGTAAACTATCGCTATTACCAGTACCCCTAAAAAAGATAAGCGAATTATCCAGGCAGGAGTAGATAAATTTTGATTAGGTAAAAGGGATTTGATGACATCTACAGCAGCATTAATAATTTTTTCAATCATGATAGCCCCTGACATTTATAAAAGCTTGAGTTACTATGATGGCTACAATGACAAAACTCTTCAACATCCACTTAACCCTGAAATTATAAGGCGGCGCTTCTTGTAAATAAGCGTCGTTTTCATTTGGAGAAAAACACCATGAACAACGTAGAAGCTCAACAAATATTAATCAATCGTGGATTGCTCGACCCGGACGCAGATGGTAAATGGGGCAACCTCAGTAAAAGTGCCTTAATGAAATTCCAGAAGCTTTCTGGCGCTCTTAAACCTGATGGCATTCTTGACGAGGTGGCTAAAACCTCTTTAAGGCTTGCACCTCCATTGCCACCCATTGAAGCTGAAGGGTTAATGGAGAAAATCATCAGCTACTACCAAAAGAAGAATTATTGGATAGCTAGGGGCAGCGACGTATTCAACATTCTTTATATAGAAGGAATGTACCCGGATGGAACCCTCAATAGCGATCGCCTTAATGAATGGAACGATACGCGGTTATTGTTTCAGGTTTCTGATTCTGGTGAAGCTCAGATTATTGAAGCATGGGCTGCTACTTCCGAGCCTGGGGCTTACTATACCTATCACCGGATGAATCCAGCAGGAGCGGCGCGGATTGAATTCGGTCAATATTGGGCGTGGGCTGTTGGTATTCATGGAGGGTCACGACCACATGAAGCACTTATTCAAGTCGCTGACATTAAAGTATGTCGGGACGACAATGAGGACGGAGCGAGAACGGGTGATGCAGTCAGAGAAGGAAAATATGGAGTAAATCAACATGACGGATGTGACATGGATTTAGTTGGTCGCGCGTCTGCTGGGTGTCTCGTCGGCAAGTCGGTCGAGGGACAGAGAAAGTTTATGAGCAGAGTTAAGAGCGATCGCCGATATCAGGCAAACAACGCTTATATTTTTTGTACAACAGTAATCCCAGGGGATAAGCTGTAACAATGCAAAAAACTCAGGCATCCTTCAACACCCGAGTTTCAGAAATAGAAGCAATGATTTTCAGTCCACTATAAACGATTGTTTTGCAGTATTCGTTGGGTGCGTGAGCCTCAAAAAAACGAGCGTCAAACTAAAACAAGCCCCTATAATAAATTAAATCGGCATCTGGGAGAGATACCGATTCGTGGGGTAAGTGGTGATTGATTTACCTAGGAGAACAGGCAAAGCACGATTATAACTCTAGGAAAAGAAAAATGCCCATCACCTTAGATAAACCCACCATCACCAGCTTAAAAACTTACAGAATCATCTCTGAATTTGAATACACCTACTTCGGGTTGCAATTGCTTAAAGACCCAACAAACAGCAGCCAAGATATAGACACAGACGCTTTTGAGGCTGATTGGGGCGTCTCCAACACTAACCTAATGAGATACTTGCAAACGCTGGAGACTCGTAAAGTCCTAAAAATCACCCCAGGTCCTGTTCAGGTGACGTGGGGACAAAACGAAACAACAACCATTTCTCGGGAGGAAGTCCTTAGTATGAAAAAGGATGGAATCATCAACTCAACCGCATACGTTTATTACGCACTGCTTCTAAATAAAGGTGGCGGATTGGTTCAAGGAGTCGAACCCACTGACTATTCAGTGGCTCCTTGGAGTATCACGCCATCAATTTTGTTGCAAGAACTAACCGCTATTAGCCAGAAGACAAATGAGGACGGCTCAAAAGTGCTGACGCTCGACTTAAGCAATGTGAGCGTAATCTGGTTAGTCTAAAGCTGCTCTAAAAATCAAGGCTGGTCAACAAACTAGGGGTGTAAGCGTGTAAGCGTGTAAGGGTGTAGGGGACCCTATCAATGAATTGAGGGGCTTACAGAGCTGGATGCAGATCTTCTATATTTCTCCATTAAAAAATTAAGGGGCTTGAGTCCTTCTAGTTCCGGGGTAGAGGTGTACCACGCTCAGTTGACCCCCTATGAACCAATACATCAACATCATGGTTTTAATATGTTTAAGGGTCGGACGTGCATCTGCTGGTTGCTTGGTTGGTCAATCTGTTAGTGGTCATCAAGAATTTATGGCTTACTTAAAGAGCGATCGCAGGTACAAAATTAATAACGCTTACAGATTTTGTACTACCATTATCCCTGGTGACAAGCTATGATTATAGTCGGCGCAACCCTTGAGAATTCTTTTGGGCGGACAATGCGCTAAAAGTATTTGGGAAAATCTTGGTCATTGCTGCTCTTGAATGGGTGGCTTTTTCTTATGTTTAAACTTTGTATTAATACTAGTCTTTCTGAAACTCATCTTTTTACACTTGAGGCTATTTGCGATTATATTCTCATCAACAAAAAATCTCCCACTGTTCGGGAGATTGCTGCTTTGACTGGGCGATCGCTTCAGCCTACTCAATTATCTCTTGATATATTGCGTCAAAAGGGTTACTTAAATTGGTCTGAAGGACAAGCGCGTACTATGTTTGTAACTCTTGATAAAATATAGCTTGTACACGCTTGCTATCGGCTAGCCCTTAACGTCTCGACTTCGCTCGACGTTAACCCTGAGCGACGCCGAAGGGTTAACCGAACCCTTTAGGCTTTGGCTTTCTTTGCTTGGATTGTACTAACGCTGCAAAAGTGGCTTGACCTTCTTCGCTTCCGCTCCATTCTTCTACTTCTTTCTGAGTTGCATCAAAATCACCGTTCATTGCTTGGTGCGCGAGTTTTTTATGTCCGGCTTCGTTTAAATCTTGAACTAGCTGGCGGATGGGGAATGCAAGCTCTGTTTTAAACTCATGATAGGTGTTATTCTTTGCCTTCTCAATTATCGGCTGGAGCTTTGGATCGTCGGCTGCTTCCAATGCTTGGATGAGTTTTTGGGTAGATGCGTCCATAGTTATTTTTAGATTGAATCAATTTCCGTTACATCTGGCTCTACACCATTTTGTCTCACTGTACCCTTTTGGTAAGGAGGACGAGCGGATACCGCGTACCCAATTTCTGACGAGCAACATTAAACTTGATAAAATCAGGAGCGAGAAACACAATTTTTTGATTGCCAAGAGATTATCTATGGAAGCGAGAAGCGAGGTGACAATCAAATTTAGCGGCTCACTGCCAACAGCCAAACCAGCACCAAACAAAAAAGTCGAGATTGAGTTGACTGACCAAAATGGTATAGTCTTCACCGCTCTGCTGAATGCGAAAAGTTGGCGGAAAGCTGAAGCCAACGCCTCTGATTTTGCAGATTGGGCAGGCGCTGTATCGGGCAAGCTTGGTCAACAAACAGCGACTGGATTTGAAGTGGTTGACGCCGGAATCCAAATTTTTGAGAAGAAGCCGAAGGATGTCAAACCAGAGGTCAGCATTGGTGCATCTGAGCCTAACCCAAGTTTATAGACTTATTTCAATAAACAGTGCATTTCGTGCCGTCTGTTAATTCCAAAAATGCTCCGTTCAGGCACTTGTGATAGTAGATTTTTGCGTTCATCATCCTTTAACTACATTTGAATTAATGGGGGGTTGGGGAAAAATTTCCCCAAAAGAAAGTTTTAATTACCACTCGTCTAAAATGGCTAATACTTCCTGGATTTCTGACAGGTTAGCCTGCTGGATTGCGTGCATGATTACTGCCTTAGCTCCCAGTTTTTCAATAAGCTTGTTTATCTGCTCATAATCTGCTTTATCGGGGGGGTGTGTAATTGGCACAGCATTACAGTGACCAGTGACCACGTACCTGTTGCATTCCTTATCTATCGGAGCAGGTCCGAGTGAACAGTTATCAGTACTAGCTACAGTATCAGTTATCTCTTCCTTGGTAAGTGCGGGTACTTGTTCACTGTTAACTGATTCTTGTTGATACCATGAGCATTTACCCGCAATGATCAGCCGATTCTTGGCACGGGTCAACGCTACATAGTGCAAGTTATCCTCTTGCTGTTCTTGCCAAGGTAGAATTTTTCTCCATCTCATCGGTAGGTCATCCGGCTTGATGATAATTACATCATCTCTTTCAAGTCCTTTGGCAGAGTGGACAGTGCTAAGGTAGATTACTGCTTCTTCGTCGGTATCGCTAAATAAGTCTTCAGCGTAGGTCTTGAATGCTTGCAGTGTCTTCGGCTGTATCGCTTCGTAGATTGCCAGTATCGCTTCTAGTCGGTCGGTGAGCGCTTCTGCCAGTTGCTCAAAATTTTCCTTAGCTTGGTACTGATTGAGTTTACCTATCTTATATTGCTCAATCCAATGTGCAAAGTGTTCCCATGTAAAACCTTGGGTCTTGGTAATCACTTCTACCTCTCTAACGAGTGTCTGCCCGATATCTCTGCCTTTGACTTGTGCGGGGATACCACGGCTAATCAATTTAATGCACTGGCTCACAAGTGGTGCTGTTTTCCGGGCAATTACCATGATATTTCTTGCACCTTTGTACAGGTACTTATCAAGGTCATCCTCTTTGATTTGGATAATTTCACCATCATGATTATCCTCATACGCTTTGATGGGGATATCTGGGAACAGTTCATTTACCAGTTTGATATGCTCACTGCCGCATCGGTAACAGACACTTAGGGGTAGGATGATTGCATTATCTGTTTTGGCTATCTTGTTCCAAGAATCACAGTCTGCACCACTGAAGCCCATGATAGACTGGAACTCGTCCCCTACATAAATTGATATGCCGTTTTTGGGACTGCCAAGATTTTTTGAAAGTTGTAGCTGCACCGGATTTAAATCTTGGCAATTGTGAACTAGCACGCCATCAGCAAAGAAGTTATGATTGTCTGCGACATCTAAACAATAGACCCAATCTTCTTCAGTGCCATTGCCTCTCGTCTCGACTCTCGCGCCATCCAACGTTGGCAGTATTCGCTGCAAGTGTTCCTCATTTGGTGTCCTTGTGTTAGGTAAAATACATCTCCACACATTTGGCAGTGCTTTGATACTGTTTCCCCTACCTTGTAGGATAGGCATTGATGGATATGTGGTTTGATTCGCTCTTTTAAAACTTTCGTTCCTTCTGCTGAGATATAAATCATTCTTCCCTTGCAGGTATTCTGTACTTTGCTTTTGATTCCAAGATCCGTTAGCCATGAACAAGCAATCTTTAGGTCTTCCTCCGGGAATGAATATGTTGCTATTATTCCTCTCGGTTCGTTTAGCGTTCCATCGTCCATGAACCAAACTGCGATCGCTAAGTCGTCTAGGTATGGTAACAGGTTCTCTGTTATTCTCTTTTTCTTTCCTTCCGGTTTGATGAGATCCCAAATTTCTGTAAAAACTGGATGGGTCAGAGTGCTGAATCTGTAAACTGTTCCCCCATATTCCGTTAACAGTGCTTTGTCTGAAATTGTTGTACCGACCCAGCGTATTAATTCCTCTTGCTTCCATTGCAAGTATGGTAATTGCGCTTGACCGTGGGTAAACTTCACTCTGGCATTCCCTGCTTTCCCCTTCCAGCTTCCTCGACTGATTGAAGCATCGCCAAGTAGCGACCCTATGATAATCGATTTTTCTCTCTGGGTTAGACTGGTATTCGGATCGTACTTTTTCATGGTCTATAACTAATACGTGAGCGTTAAGAGCGATCGCCTTTGCCATCGGTATGTAGCTTTTCTCACGAGTAAAGACAGGGTGATCTTCTGTTGCTCTGAGTTTGCCAAGCTTCAGGATTTCTCTTCCTCGTCGTGGTACTTTGTGCCATCCGGTTACAGATTTTACTTCAATGCTCTGTGTTGATTCACTGTAGCACAAGACTGACACTTGTAGACGATTCTCTACAATATCTTTAATTGGGAGTTGTGAACCGTCGGCTAGTGTAACGAGTGAATTTCCTGGCAAGCATTCATCAATTATTGTTAACCGTGACGGCATAAACCAAGGTTTTTTATGAACTTCCCAAACAACAGGCAACCATATCTGATCAGTAAAGTCGATGTTTTTTTGTCTGCCTAATATTTTCCCCTGTTCTAAAACCTTGCCTGCTGCAATTGCACAAGCTCTACTGTCTGTGATATTTTCAATTTGGAAGTGGTCAATAATATCGTTTATATTTTCTGCTGTTGGCTCTTTCAGCGTCAGTCTAAGCAAGTCTAGGATTTTGATGAAAGACGGTTCACCATTGGATGCGATCGCTCCCGATTCGATTAATGAGCCTACGCTTTTATCCTTTCCTCTACCACTAATGTATTTAAGGTCACGCGCTATCTTTTCATACTTATACTCATCAATCTTATTAAATCTACTCCATCCGCCTAGTTCTTTCTGAAGTAAAGAGAACCCTGTGCTGTGCAATGTACCTATTGATTGTTCCCATCGTAACCCTAGTTTTTCTTTAAGGTCTTTGGCGTTCTTTTTACCAAATACAGTGATTCTAATATCATCCGGTGATAGTCCGGCGTTTTCAGCAAACAGTGCAATGTATTTAACCGTTGTCGATTTACCCGAACCTGCCACTGCATTAACAGCAATTTTAACTGGTTGATTGGTTTTGATTGCTGCTAATGTCTTTTCTACGATTGCTTCTTGGTAAGAACTCAGCTTGATGTCTGGCTTAAAAGTCGTCATGATCATTAAAAATTATCCTTATCTTTAAATGCTTTGAGTTCTTCGATTAACTTGTGAAGCTGTGCTGTTGATAGTTGCTTGCGTCCTGTTACTTTGTAATGTTTGTACAAATAGTTTTGTGCTTCTTGGATTGTCCATTTAAGGTCTTTAACCAGTTCGGCTACTTGCGCGATCGCTATTTCTCTTTTGGTTGGCTCTTCGTTTGCAGCGTCCGAGTTAACTATTCCTTCCCATGTGTCCAGATCCTGAGAGAAAAATTCAGATACACCACACGTAATCAGCACTGCTGCGATCAGCGCTCGTTTCTGAGCCATCTTGTCGATGGTATTCACCATTTCATAGATGTCTGGGTTTTTAATTAAGCCTGTGGGTTGATTGAGAATTTCTGCGTGATTGACTGGGAACTTTGCACCACAACCATCTTTCTTGACCCAACAGTAAAATGAACCATCATCTTTTGAGGTGAAAATACTTTCCTTCCCACATTTGGGACATTTACGATTTTGCTGACGGTAGCGGTATTTTTTCTCTAAACTGTTACAGCTACCAACACCTTCCCCTACTGCTCTGGTGACTTCTCCATGCTTGGGAGATCTGGGATAATGCAACACACATTTGTATCTATAGTGAAAAATTGGCTCATTCATTCCGTGGTCTTTTCCTGACCAGTCGGTTACAGCTTCTAGCTGCTGAAATTCTGGGCGTAAGTTAAACAATTGGATTAACTTCTCTGCTCCTGGCTTATATAGTGTTGGTTTACTGGTTCCCGGTAGAATCCCATAATCAACACCCTCTTTCATCACCGACTTGATGAAATCAACGATTACTTGATAGTGGCTCTTAGCATCATCAATTTTGCTGATAGGGGCAACATCTACAATCTGTACAATCTGGCTATCCATTTTTAAAAACCTCAGTTACCAGTTATCAGTTATCAGTTACCAGTTACCAGTTACCAGTTATCAGTTACCAAAAAACTAATTGACAATTACTTCTTGTGGTCACTGCGGCTGGTACTGGTCACTGTATTTACTACGCTGCGCTAAACGGATGCCAGTTGTCTGGTTTTGTAAAAACTGCTTCGACTTCAGACCTGTGTACCATCAAATAACCTTCGGGAGTCTCAAGGCTTAAGGTTCCGTCTGAATAGGGTTCTGATACTTGCAATGTCTGAGAATCGTATTTAACCCAGTCTCCCTGCTTAAACTCGGTCTTTGCTGTTGCTTCTGCTGGCTCTACTGCTTGTGTCGTTAGTGCTGTTGCTGGTGTTGGTGTTGGTACTGGTGCAAGTCCTAGACTTTCCCGTGCTACTTCCTCAGTTACTTCTTCCACTGCGGGAAATGATGCCTGACCTGGAACCCGTGATAAATCTTTTTGAGCTAAGAGCTTTACAGAGTCAATGCTAATGTTCCACATTTTCAACTCATATTTGAAACCTTCGAGGCGTTGGGCGGGGCGGATTTCAAAGCGGTTGATGATGTGGCGGTCAACCATGTGTTTTCCCCACTGCTCGGCGCGTAGCTTGTTATTGAACCCTGCATAAGCACACTGTATGGAGTCTTCACGGTTGTTGCGGCAATAAGCAACTGCCAACGCTATCTTGATAACTTCAAAGCTCTTGTGGGGGCTAGCGTGTGTGATGACTTCCACTTCTTCGTCGTCGTCTTCTTCCGGTTCATCCAAATACTCGATTTCTGCCTCTGGCTCTGCTTCGTCTTCGATTACATAGTCAGGGTATTCTTCATGGGTAATGTGCTGCTCTACAAACTTTGTGGGGAATAAGGCGGCGATCGCATCCTGGAACTTATCTAGACTTTCTCCGCCTAAGAGCTGAATCTTTCTAATGGCATCTGCAACGCTGGCGATCGCTGTATTGGCGTATGCTTCGACTTCTTTAAGCTGGGCAAGTCTGGCGCGAAGTGCTGCAATCTGGTCCTCTATGGTGTCGATTTCTCTAGAGAAAATCTTTGTAGTATTCATTATCTTTCAGAAGTATGTTACCTATTAAATAGTATAACTGATATCTGGTAACTTACAATGCTTTTAACGGAAAAAATTAATCTAATCTTGCAATTAGACCCAAACGCGAGAACTCCTAGAACTGGCAAGGGGCATAAAGAGCAATCATATAACCCCTATGGGCGTACAGAAAAATTAACTGAGACTATTACCCTCCGATTATTACCCGCGTTTAAGGAGGTTCTTATAAAATTGCCCCACTGGTCGGAAATTGTACGCGTTGTCCTTGAATCAGAATTAGATAGTGGTAATTTCTTTTTACGTCAGCCTGCCAAACATAAGCCGGGGCGGGGTTCTACTGCATTTAGTACGAATGCCCAAATAATTGTTAGGGTCAGTGAGGAATTTAAGGAACGTATTACCTCTGTAAGTCGTTGGCAAGCTCGGGCGAGAGAAGCTTTATACGATGCCTTAGATCAATGGCTTGTCCCTCCCGAAGTCCCAAGCGAGTGACGAGCGGGTGGGGAGGAGGGACGACGACCTGCCCCGAGGAATGAGCAATTTATCTAGGAATGCAAAAAAAAGGAGGCGCGGGGGACCTCCAGTTTCACTTTTAATATCCGTTCAATTTATTTACTTTCTTGCCGATTGGCTGCATCTCGTTTCTATGGGTTCCGATACTTTTTCCGCGTAGGTTAACGGTGTATCTTTCTTTTGCTGCTCCGCCTAACCATCCCGGTGTTAGGTTCACTCTGCCCGTTTTGCCTGCGTCTTCATGTGGTGGCAATATCAACACTCTGGTTCCTTCTCTTAACTCTGGCTGCTTTGGCTTGGGTAATCCTAAATCTAGCTCTAGCTGTATCCACAGTGAATTTGATTTCTTGCGTCTCATATAGCTGATGTGATGGAACCCGCCATGAATCACGACGGGTCTATGTATGCGTTTACAGTTCGTCTTCGTAGGGCAAGCCGTATTCTTTTAATGGCTTGCCGTGGTTTTTAATCCACCAATCAGCATCATTTACAATGCTTTCTAAGTGGTCTGTAAGCCATGCCATCACGGCTTTTTCTACTACTTCTTTAGGCGCTCTTGCACAGGTGGAAACCTCTGCATCAATCAACTTTTCTACGATCTGCTGAATTTCTTCTGAAGAGATAAGTATCATGGTTTTGCATTGATATGTATATGAAGAGTCTTTGACCCCAACACGAGTAGGGGCTTTTTTGCGGTTAGTGGCGACTAAAAATGTAAGTTTCTTTGTAGCTAACTTCTACTGAAAAGTAAGAATCAATAAACCAATCACGGGCGATCGCTTCCCAGTCAATGTATGATTCTGAAATTCCTAATTTTTCTAACTCTTTTAGTCTTCCGTCTTGCTCCCACATTTCATATACAAAGTCCTCTTCACTCTCGTATATGCCTAAATAATGCTCTTTAAAGTCTTCTGCTGTGGTGTCGTTGCCAAAATACTCATAGTAAAGAGCAAAAGCTTTACCATGCTCTGCTAACGATTCGGCTAACTCTACAAGCCGATCAAGTGATTCATACTCACCGATTTGGATGCCTTCCCAGTTTTCAGAAGGTCGGGTAGGTCAGGGACATTGCTGTCCCCTTCCCCCCTCAAAACCGGACGTGCAAGTTTCCAAGCATCCGGCTTAAGCAAGTCTTATCTGTTATGGGCTTGCGAATGACACACTGTATGGAGAAGC
>Ga0209902_101274_pt1 | contig 13544 bp, 16 predicted proteins | sample FECB27metaG_FD_188304 | JGI IMG/M metagenome (GOLD analysis project Ga0209902, IMG submission 188304) | Cyanobacterial communities from the Joint Genome Institute, California, USA - FECB-27 (SPAdes) (version 2) | ecosystem: Environmental > Aquatic > Thermal springs > Hot (42-90C) > Microbial mats...
GTCCTCACGATCGCATTCCTGTTCTACGGCATCGTTCAGGTGCGGTGGTTCTCGCATCAGCTGAACCGAACCGCGGTTTCGTCATTTCTTCACGCATCGCTGGGTATGATCGAAAGCATCTTCTTCGCGGCGGTGATCGCTTATCTGTTCGCGTTGTGAGCGATTTCGAGGCCGATGGATTCATCTGCCGGCCCGGAAATCGCGACAACAAGGTGACAGCCTGACCGTCGCGTAACCACGCCGCCCCGCATCGCCGGGCCGGCCCATTCGTGAGGGGACCGACATGCGTATCCGATTCGAAGCCGGCCTGTTCGCCACGGCGATGCTTCTGCCCATTGCCGCCCATGCCCAGAATACCGGGCTGGAGGATCTGGTCGGCGCGCGCGCGGGACAGGCGGAGGGCGAACTGGAACGGCGCGGCTATGCCTATGTCGACGGGCGGACCGGCGACGATCGCAAATGGTCCAACTGGTGGAGCGACCGGCGCGGCCAATGCGTCTCGATCGCCACAGTCAACGGACGCTATGATTCGATCGTGCCCACGCCGGCGCCCGATTGCAGACGCCAGGGCGGCCGTCCCGACACGGGATATCGGCCGGACGACTGGTCCGGAGGTCGCCCGGTCTCGCTGGGCCTCGTCTGTTTCGGCGAGGGGCAGAAGCCCGCAGCGGCCAATCGCTGGGGCTGGCAATGGAACTGGAAGACCGGTCGCTACGATTTCGGCAACCGCACCGAGCTCACCACCCGGCAGTTCGACACCTCAGTGATGATCCAGATCTGGGACGGCGGCGGCCGCATCCGCCTGCCCAAATCGCTGGTGCCGCCGATCCATGCGAGCGGAAGCCGCGACGGCTGGTGGGATCTCTACGACGTGTTCGACGATCCCGGCACCATCCGCGCAACCTATCGGCTGAACGGTCCCAACAAGCCGCGCGTGACGATCGACCGACGCAGCGGCCGCATCACCATCAAAGGATTTGCGAACTACGGCTTCCGCGGAAGTTGCGACACGATCGACGGTGCCCGCCACAATCGCTTCTGACGGTCGCCACGCCCACTGTCCGCTTCACCGGTGCGCCAGCGCGTGATCCAGCGCGGCGCACACGGCGGCCACCTGGGCGCGGATGCATTCCTCGGGCGTGGTGCGCGCGCTGTCCGGATAGACCTCCGTCGTGGTGGTGAAGCGCGCGCCGGTGATCGACGGGCACAGCCCCAGGCTGGCCAGCGGATATTCGATCACGCCGTGCGCGATCACGGGCGATCCGATGATCTCGCCAGCCTCGTCCGCCGGGGCGATATGCGTCACCTGCTCGACTGCGGCGACGATCGCCTGCTGGAACGCGGGCTGCGGATTGTCGCTGTCGTCGACCAGATAGAAGCCGTCGGGGATCAGCCCAGGTTCGAAATCCTTGCCGTCGCGCGCGGCCACCGCGGGGCGGAACTCGCCCTCGTCGCTGTCGGTCGTCTCGTGCAGGTCGATATGGAGCAGGAACGGCCCTTCCACCGATCGCACCAGTTCGATCAGCGCCGTCGCCTCGCGTGACGCACCATCGGGCCGGAAATTCCGGTTCGGATCGACCGCATCGTAATTCCAGCGATTGATCCGCTCATAGGCCCAGGGGCTGACGCACGGCACGACCAGCAGATTGACCCGGCCGGCATAATCCGCCGCGCGCGTCTCCAGAAAGGCGAGCGCCCCCATGACGCCGCTGGTCTCGTAACCATGCACCCCGCCCGTCACCAGCGCGGTGGGCAGCGCAGGATCGAACCCATGGCTGCGCAGGGCGAGCAGCGTATAATGCTCGCCGGCATAATCGAGTTCGCCATAGGCGACCCGTTCATAGCGATCCGCCAGCGCGGCGATGCGCGACACGATATCCGCGTCATAGCGGCGATGGCGCACCTGCGACGCGCGCCACTGATCCAGCTCGGCCGCGCCCCAGGGCTGACCGGGGGTGCCGATGGGATAGAAACGGTCGTCGGTCATTCCGGCCTCGCCTGTTCGAATGTGTGCATAGTCGTCAGCCATCAGTACCCGGCCATCGCCGGCAAGAAAAAAGCGAAGTCGTCAGCCCGCCCATGTCGGCAACCGCGTTTCAGATCGCCAGCCGGGGCGCCGTCTCAGGACCCGAGCAGCAGGAAATAGTCGTATGCCGCGCGCGAGATATCGGCGATGATGCGGTCGCGAACCTGCGGTCCCTTGGTATCGCCCCTCACGAACACGGCGATCGCGAACTGACTGCCGTTCGGCAGCGTCACGAAGCCGACATCGTTGGAGACGTCCGGCAACGAACCCGTCTTGTGCGCGACCACCGTTCCCAGCGGCAGCAGCCCCTTCAGCCGCGCGTCGCCGGTATGGCAGCGTTCCATGATCTCGATCAGCGTCTTTGTGCTCGCGGCGCTGATCGCCTTGCCCGCGCGGATGGTGAGCAGCAGTTTCAGCATCGCTTCGGGCGTGCTGTTATTGGTCGTGAGGATGTCGAAGCGGGTCCCGTCGGCGCGCACGCGCCGCGTGTCGCGATCGACCTGCATCCCGCTGCTGATCCCGATCGAGCGCAGCCATGCGGTCACCGCCGCTGGGCCGCCGACCTGTTCGGACAGAACGTTGGTCGCGGTATTGTCGCTGCGCGTCAGCATCAGTTCCAGCAGGTTATGGACCGACAGCGATACGCCCTTGTGGGGCAACTGATCGGCGATCCCGTCGGACTGGACGATGAGCGCGGGATCGACCGTGATCATGGTGTCGAGCGTCAGCTTGCCGCTGTCGATCAGCGAGAAGATCGCAGCCGCCACCGAGATCTTGAAGGTGCTCGCCATCTGAAAGCCGGTGCCGGCGTTCAGTGTCATCACGTCGCCCTCGCCGCCTCCGCCGCTGCCGATCCGCTGCACGGCGACGCCGGTCATGCCGTCGGTCTGCTGCGCCGCCCGCGCGAAACTCTCGACCAGCCGCTGCTTCGCCTGCGCCACGCTGGCGGACGGCGACGCGGCGGGCGCCGCCATCGCTGCCGAAGATGCGCAGGCCAGCATTGCAGCCATGACGATATGTGCCGAGCGATACCCCATCCAAGCCCCCTGAAAATTGTCGTGACAGACGTCGGAAATCCGCGGCCCGGACCGGCGGCCCGCGACCAACGCCGCGCACAATGCCAAAGATGATCCGGGCTGTCATCCACCCGCGATGCGGGGAGGCAGTACCAAGATCAGCGTCCGGCCGCCCTCGGACGCAGCGACAATGCGATCGCCCGTCCCTCCTCGTCCGTCGACCCAACAAAGACCGGGCGTCCCGCGCTGCGATACCAATAGGCCGCATTGCCGAGATCGCCCTCGATCCGATGGAGCCAGCCATGAACCCATGATCCGGCATCGGTCAGATCATCCTGAGCAATCTCGTGCGCCGCGTCCCACTCGCCGCGAAGCCCATGCCAGACTGCGCGCAGAAGCGGGGCTCCTTCCGCGGGCGGATCGTCCCGGTCGAGCAGGTCGAGAAAGGCGCGGTCGTCCATGGGTGATATTTGAGGGGAAATGCGATGGAAGCCAAGCGGAGTGATGACCCGGCCGGGGTTCGCCTTGTTCGTGGAGCCTCGCTTCCTAAATGACCTGTTCGGCAGGAGGAGGCACCATGACCCAGTCACTCGAACAGCTCACAATCGACGGTAGCATTCCCGACGAAGTCTATCGCCTGATGCGAGACGCGATCAAAAAAGCGGGGGATCAGAGCGGCCGCCTGTTCGAAGCTGGACAGGAACCGCATTATCAAGCGCTTGCGGCGTTTCTTGCACTGAAGGCGGCAGGATACTCCATTCAGAAGTCCGCCCCTGCCTGATATCGGCTTACTTCGTCTCTGGAGGATACCTGGCCGGCAGACCTCGCAACTCGCCGATGGCACGCGGAACGGCTGGGGTTGGGTGAAAAGCTACCTCAAGTTGCGCCTCCAATATAGATTGCTCCTGACGGAGGTGGGCGTCGCAGCTCCCACCCAAATGCTGCTGCCGTAGACTTTGCAGCGAGGCGTATCTCCTCCCAAGTCGGATGGGTCCGGAGGGCGTCGACTGTCCAAAATGCCTCGTTCGCCAAACCACTTTTCGACAAGATGAGCCGATCCAATGCGTTGAGCTGGATGCGCTCCGACTCCGATATTTCCTTTTCAAACCCTAGGAATCCATCAAGAGCCTCTTCGAAATCGAGCGCTAGTTCATCTGCTTGACACACAAAATCGGGAAACAGCGAAAGCTGCACGTCCGCAGGCTGCGCTAACGCCAAAACTGCACCTTCGAGCCTTTCTCGCCTTCGAATTTCACTCATCATGCTGGCAAATTACAGAAAAAAGCAGATGTCGGCAATTGGGGCGGTTACCGTCCAGCCGCTTTTGAATGGAAAGAGGCCAAACGAACATCACCCAGCCTCAAGTTCGACGACTACACACCGTTGAAACTTTGATCAGCAGGGGCCGTGCCAATATACGCCGTGCCCCAGTTCCGACCAGCACTCGACGAGCATCGTCAGGTTCTTCTTTTCAAAAGCGAAGCCATATCCCCAGCCACCATCGAAATATGGCCTTATGGTGATATCCACCATCCCTCGGGCGACGGTCACGGAATCAGGCTCCAGTCTTGCGATAGCAGGTGGCCATTTGTCTTTCGGGATGTGCACATATTGCTCCGAAGGGCCGAGCGGATAAGTTATCATCAGTTGTTGGGATTCGGCTGCAATCGCCTTCAATTCGGCCTGATTGCGGGTTGGGTGTGGAAACGCGAAATATATTGCCAGCGCGATCAGGACGACGATCGGAACAACAATACGCGGGCACCCTTTCACTCAGGCTTCCCCATCACTTACGCGTCGGCGGCGACATGCCGTATGGACGATCAAGGCAAGACCGCCAACCGCACCGGAAACATAGCTTGCCGAGTGGGCCCAGGCATTTGCGGAAAACGCGACATGCTTGGCGGGCGGAATGAGGGCAGCCCAGTCACCTGGTATTTCGGCTATGCCGGTTGCCACCAATGCAGCGCCGATCAGCCCGGCAAATAAGGCGCAACCTCCGCTCAGGAGCATCAGCGCGATTATGGGACGACGCAATTCGACAAGCGTCAACCGCGGCGGCCGTCCGGCGCGGGCAGCAAGGGCAAGGCCGACACCGAGCATCAATCCGATCCACCAGGTCGCGATGATCCCCCAGCCGACCGCCAACAGAAATGGCGAGGTCGTCGGGAACACTGGCGGATGCGCGATGGTGAAATATTCTACACACAGATGCGCGGTGACCTGATCGTGCAAGACGCCATAGCCGATCGCCGCCAAAGTTGCGAAAGCCGCTATCCGGGCGACTTCGAAACGACGAGCATTCGGCATAGACAGTTTTCCGTATCACTGATCAGGCAGGATCGTTGGCAGTCCTAGCCTTGGTTCTAAGCTCAGATCGGTTCGCCAATATAGTCATGATCGAAGCGACTCGATCAATTTTCTTTTCCCGAAAAGCGGTCTTGGCCTGATCAACCAAATTGCGGTCACTGGGCTCCGCCATGTTCATCTCCCTTCGCGCATGAAGGGCAGCATGCGCGCCAGATCGGGGGCGTCGACCGTTTTGATTACAGTGTCGCTGGGCTTGATCCCCGCCCAAGCGATCCGTGACGCGTGCAGGAGGTTAGAGTGCCGTCACCGATACTAGCCCCCTACCCCACACCACGCATCAACCCCGGTACCAGCGGCGCAAGCTCCCCCGCCAGAAAGCCGATCGGCCCCGCCGTCTCGGCCAGCCGGCGCCCGGCCTCGCCATGCAGCCAGATGCCCCAGGCGGCGGCCTGCAGGGGCGGCAGCCCTTGTGCGCCCAGCCCGGCGATCAGGCCGCTGAGGACGTCGCCCGATCCGCTGATCGCCAGGCCGATGCCGCCGCCGGCATAGCTGAGGCAGGTTTCGTCCGCCATCAGATGGCTGGTCGCGCCCTTCACCATGATCGTCGCGCCGAAGCGCTCAGCGGCTTCGGTGAGCGCGCTGAGCGGGGCCGCCGATACCTCTTCGCCGTCCTTGCCCAGCATCGCGGCGAGTTCGCCCTCGTGCGGGGTCAGTACCATATGGCCGCCGCGACGCCGGATCGCGTCGGCATGGTCCGGCGCCGCGCGCAGGGCGAAGGCGTCGAGCAACAGGAACTTGTCCTCCGGAAGCTTTGCCAGAAGGGCTGCAAGCAGCGCCCCCACGCTTTCCGCGTCGATCATCGCCGGACCGAAGACGATGGCGTCGTGCAGCGGCAGCTCGGCGACGAGCAGGTCGGCGCTTTCCGGCGCGACCTCCCCCGTCTCCGTCTCGGGCAGCGCGACCACGGCGCAGGCGGGCAAGGCGATGCCGAGCGGGATCGCGGCGGAGGCGATGGTCGCGATCGTCACCTTGCCGGCCCCAGCGCGGAACGCCGCCTCCGCGATCAGCCGCGTCCCGCCCGGCACCCGGCGGCAACCACCGACGATCAGGACGCGTCCGCGCCCGTTCTTGTCGATATTATCGTGATGCTCCGGAAGCGGATTGGCCTTTAGCCAGGCGGTGTCGAGCGGGATCGGGGCGGCCTGCATAGAGCGCTAACGCCGATCGCGGCCATCGGTTTCCGTGGCCGCCCGCCCGCCGCCCTCAATCCACCCGGCAGATCCGGCTCGCACCCTTGGCCGCCGCCGCGCAATTCTCGCGATACTGGCTCTGGTTCAGTGCGCGCGAATTCTCGAACGCCTTTTCCCAGGTCGAGACGAAGCCCGATCCCGACGAGGCCTGAACGGACGGGCGATCGCAGACGATCGACTGGCGCTGCCAGCAGATCTGGCGCTTGATATCCGGGCTGAGCTGCAGTCCCATCGCCTCATACGTCCCCTCGAGCTGAGCGGACATCACCTCGCGCTGCAGATCCATCAATTTCCAGCCTTGGATCTTGCCGTCCTTGGCCTCCTGTATCCGCGCACGGACCGAGGCGATCCACGTCTCGCGCGCCGCCTTCGCCTCCGCCTCGGCCTGTGCCTTGCGCTCGATCTCGCGGCGCTCATTGGCGCGGACCTCCGCCATCACCTGCGCGGCGAACACCTTCAGTTCCGCCTCGCGCGCGGCGGCGGCTGCCTCGGGCGTCGGAAAGACCTTGCGCACGAAGGGATCCATCCATCCGGCGGCGGTGCGTACCATGGCCAGCCGATCGGTCAGATACAGGTCGAGATACCCCTCCCCCACCGGCTGTGGCGTCAGCACCGGCTTGCCCGAATGATGCTGGTAATAACGCAGACCCTGCGGAGTCTTGCGGATGATCCACATATAGGATCCGCCATGGACCATGCCGACGATGCCGGGCGGCAGCGCCTGGGGCGTCCCATCGCTGGCAAGCGGAGTGAGCAACAGGCTGCTCCTGCCGCTGCGCGCACCCGGCCCCTTCACCTCGGCGGGCACGGTCCCGTTCTCGATGAAATAGCCATAGCCGAAGCCCGTCTGCGAATAGAGTTTCTGGCCGACGAACGGATCTTCACCCCGCACGTTGATCTTGTCGTCGCCGATGCCGATCAGATTATAGGGCAGCGTCCGCGGCATGCTGGAGAAAACGAAGGGATTGACGTTTTCGAAGCGCAGGCCGGTGTCCGCGCCGCTCGCCTCGAGCACGGCGACCTTGTACGGCGCCTGCCATGTCCTGGAATCCACGCCGAGCAGATAGGGCGCGCCGTCCGCCTCGCTGCCATAGGTCGTCATGATGCTGCGCCAGGGCGTCGCGCGGATCTCCCCGCTTTTCACGTCGATCAGAAAGGCGCGCCGCGAGAGCAGCGTATCCTTGGAATTGGTCGGCATCTCGCCCACCACCAAGTTGCGCGACACGGCATAGACTTGCTCGAACCGGGGGGCGACGATCTCTCGCCCGCTCGGGTCCACGATGCCGATCTTCGGCTTCTCCTTCTTCTTCTCCGCGGGGATCACGCGCGCGCGGGCCAGCGGCGTGCCCTTTTCATCCATCAGGATCGTGGTGCCGTCGGACATGGGCAGGCCGGACGGTTTGGCCGGGCAGGAACTCGCTTCGCGCCCCACGGGGTCGAAACAACGCTGCGCCTGCGCGGTGCCGGCGGGAAGGAGGATGGAGGCCGCAAGAAGAGGAAGCGGGAATCGCCGCATGAAACTTATCCCAGAGAGGCGACCCGATCGGCGGTCTAGCGAGAGGAATTGCATGGGGCAATGCCGGGCTTCACCCCAGCTCCCAACATCAAATTTCGCGTCTTCGCGTCTTCGCCTGAGCGACAGGGATTCCGGGCCGTGCCGGGCAAGAAATCTCACGCGAAGACGCGAAGGCGCGAAGATGGCGCTGCGCCGTCCCACCCGCACGGATCACTCCGTCATGTCGGCAGGATCTGCCTGGGCAGCAGATGTTCCACGATCTTTCCGCCCTCTTTCGAGACGTGATAGGCGTTACTCCTGTCGTCGAGCGCCACGACCTGTTTGACGATCCCGTCCTCGAAATAGATGCCGGCGCGATCGTCGCAGGCATAGCCGGGCTTGTATTCGCCGCTCAGTATCTTGGCGTGATAGAGTGGGCGGCGCCCGGATTCCGCGTCGTAATGCGGGCAATGGCTGCCGCTCATGAAACCCAGCCCGTCCACCCTGGACAGGGCGCCGGGCCGCGAATCCGTCGTGCCATGTTCGAACCAGCAGAGCGATCCCGCGCTGCCGCCGCCGAGCAACACGCCATTATCCCACGCCTTGCGCAGCGCCTTGTCGATGCCCTGCGCCTTCCAGACCGCGATCATGTTCAGCGTGTTGCCGCCGCCGACCAGGATGGCATCCATGCCGGTCAGAACCGTTTCGAACGACTCCGGCTGATTATAGGACGAGATGAAGGCCCGCTGGACCGACGCCCTGACCGGCAGACGCGAGCAGATGTCGAACCAGCGCACGATGTTACCGGGCGCGTCGCCCGATGCCGTCGGCAACAGGCAGATGCGCGGGCTCTCCTTGCCGGTCAGCATCGCGGCATGGCGGATGAAGCCGGCATTGAAATCCCCGCCATAGACGAACAGTTTCCGCACCGCGTCCTGTGCCCGCGCGGGCAATGCCCCGGCCAGCGGCAGGCCGACCAGCGACGCCGCCGCGGCCTTCATCAAATCCCGACGATTCATGTTCCGTCCCCCCAAGCGATCCGGAGAAGATATCCGCCCGCGCATCGGCGTCCAGCCCATGATGCCGGGCAGGCGCCGCAGGCACGAATTCTTTCGATTCAACCGCTTCCGACCGACAAGGATTCATGGCTATGTTCCGCACCATAGAGGCGGACCCGGCCGGGCACCGCGCAGAAAAGGGGTTTGAAGATGGATCGGGATCAGGCGGATAGCGGAATGGAGCGCAGGGCGTTCATGGGAACCGCGGCCGGCACGATGCTCGCTGCGCTGGCGGGAAGCGGGATCGTCGGCGGCAGCGCCGCCGTGGCACAGGGCCGGCCGGCGCGCGGCCGCGTCGACATCCGCCGGATGACCATCGTCAACAGCCTGGGCGACCTCGACGACAGCTATGGCCCGCGCCCGCCCGAACTGGACCGGGATCCGCGCATGATGATCAGCCCGGGCGCAATCCGCGCCGGGCTGCAATCCGGGCTGACCGCGGTGAACATCACGCTGGACGCCGAGACCTTCGAAAGCTGCGCGACGGCGATCGGCCGCTACGACAATTTCGTCCGCAACAATCCCGCCACGCTGACCAAGATCTGGACCGTGAAGGACATTCGCGACACCAAGGCGAGCAAGCGGATCGGCCTGATCTACGGCGTCCAGAACACGACGATGCTCGGCGACAAGGCCGAGCGGGTCGACATGTTCGCGGATCTGGGCCTCCGCATCGTCCAGTTGACGTATAACAGCCTGAACCGCGTCGGCGGCGGATCGATGGCGCCGGGCAATCCAGGGCTCACCCCGTTCGGTCGCGAAGTGATCGAACGGCTCAACGATCGCCGCATCGTCGTCGACCTGTCGCACAGCGGCCAGCGCATATGCCTGGACGCGGTGCGCGCATCGAAACAGCCGATCGCGATCACCCATACCGGCTGCAAGGAAGTGGCGGATTCGCCGCGCAGCAAGACCGACGAGGAATTGCGCTTGGTCGCCGAACGCGGCGGCTATGTCGGCATCTATTGGGTGATGTACCTGTCGCGCCGCAAAGGGCGAGAGGCCGATATCGACGACGTCGTCGCGCATATCGAACATGCCATCAAGGTCTGCGGCGAGGATCATGTCGGCATCGGCACCGATTACGGCGTGGCCCCGCTCAATCCCGATCGCGCGATCCAGTCCGCACCCTGGGCGAAGATGGTTTCGGAACGCGCCAAGGCCGGTGTCGCAGCGCCGGGCGAATATCCCGATGTGCTGCCCTATGCGCAGGGGCTGACCGGCCCCGGCCAGTTCCAGGCGCTGGCCGACCGGCTGGCGTCGCGCGGCCATCCGGTCCGGCGGATCGAGAAGATCCTGGGGCAGAATTTCATGCGCTATCTGGGCGATATCTGGGGCGCCTGAACCGGCTCCCCCCTCCCCCCGAAACTATCCCGCCGGGCCGGCCAGACGCGCCAGCCCGGCGGCGACCGCATCGACCGATGCGACGACGCCGAAGATGCCGTCTTCCACCGTCACCATGTGGATCGCAGCTTCATGCGCATATGCGTCGCCGCTGGCACAGGCATCCTCGACCGTCAGGCACTGATATTTGCGGTCCTGCGCCTCGCGCAGCGTGGTGTGGACGCAGACATCGGTGGTGATCCCGCTGAACATCAGATGGGTGATGCCGTTCGCGCGCAGCACCATGTCCAGATCGGTCTGGCAGAAGGCGCCGTTGGCGGTCTTGTCGACCAGGATGTCGCCGGGCGCGGGCGCAAGTTCGGGCACGATGTTGAATCCGGGACTGCCGCGCAGCAGCGCCGCGCTGTCGGGATCGTCGAGCGCGATCCCGGCACGGGCCGCGCGCCAACGGTCATAGGGCGAGGCATCGGCCAGATCGGCGCGATTGCCCTGGCGCGTCCACACGATGCGGCATCCGGCGCCGCGCACGGCAGCGACCAGCCGCTGCACGGCCGGGATGATCGCGCGCAGGGGTGCGGGATCATAGCCCTTTCGCGCGAAATACCCGTCCTCCGCCAGATAGTTGTTCTGCATGTCGATGACGAGCAACGCGGTCCGCGCCGGATCCAGCCGCCCGTCATAGGGATAGTCGAAGGGTCTTGCCGCGATCATTCTCATCCTCCCGAAGCCGTCCGGCCGAGCGGTCTAGGGGAAGCGAGGGAGCGCCGGCAATATGGCGGATATGACGGACCTTACCGGCAAACACATTACGAATTGGATTTAAATTCAGCACTCTTCCGCCCGGAGGTGAAAGGCGATGTCCGACGAGGCATCTCTGCGGGTGGATTACGAACGGCTATGGCTGTCTTTCCAGGCGATGGGCGGCGGGCTGTGGGATTATGACATCGCGGAAGACCGGCTGTTCTGCAGCCCGCGATGGTACGAGATCATGGCCCTTGATCCCGTCACCACGCCGATCGGCTCGGTCGCGGATTTCATGCCCCATATCCATCCCGATGATGTCGGCATCGCGACGGAGATCGATTTCGCGCGGATATCCGGCCTGATCGCCAACGACGAACGCTATCATGTCGAATTCCGCATCGTGCGCCCATGCGGCGAGATACGCTGGCTCAGATCGGTCGCCTGCGTGATCGACGACGCCGTCACCAACCGGCCAAGGGCAGTGGGGTGCGTCACCGACATCACCGAATTCCGCGCCGACGATATGACCGCGGCGCACGCACCGACATCGGCGGAGGCTTCGGACGATGCGGAGGGCGAGATTCCGGTCGCGCCGGCCGGAGAAATACTGACCGGTCGGGAACGCGAATGCCTGTTGTGGGTTAGCGTGGGCAAGACCGCATGGGAAACTTCGATCATCCTTGGGCTGAGCCCGCGAACCATCGAATTCCACCTGAAGAATGCGGTGCGAAAACTCGACGCCTCCAACAAGGTTCACGCGACGACCATCGCGATCCGCAACGGATTGCTCTGAACGCCCGCATCCCCCGCCGGAGGCGCCGTCACCCCAGGGCACGCAGGGCAATCGCACGGACGATACCAGCCCCCCTCATCGGCCGAAGCCCTGTAAAATCCCGAGTTCCACGCCGGGATCGCGTTGGCGACAATCGGACCAGCAAGCCGAAAGCATATCACTTGGAAACCAGTTCGATCTCCTCCCTGGCCACGATCCACGCATCGCTGCGCACCGCATTCGAAAGCGCCGTACGCTACGGGAACACCGACATCCAGGCACCGATATCGGCGGCACTCGACCATGTCCGCATCGAGATGGGCAAAACCGCCCAGCCGCCCGGCAACGCCAGTCAGGGATTATCGGCAGGCGGCACGACCGCGACGATATCGGACCTCGGCGAAGTGATCGCGGCCGCGCTGATGCTCGCCGAGACGCTCGGGCAGGATCATGCCGCGCTGATCCTCAACGACGCGCTGATCCACGTCACCGGCAAGGGGATCTCTCCGCCGGACTGGCCGCCCGCCTGAGTACGGGATCGAAGCCGGCCCGACGGATCACGGCAGCCAGATCCTCGCCCGACAGGGATTCCAGATCGAGCATCGCCAGATAGGGATCGCCCGTCAGGCCGAGCACCGCGGCAAAGCCGGGCTCGGTCTTCATGCCCGCGCGCCGCGCGCGCATGATCGCGGACCGCAGCGCCGATCCGCCCATGGCGAGCAGCCGCCGCTCGATCACGAAATGCCGCCAGCCCGCCTGTTCCGCGACGGCGACCGCCTGGCCGAATATCTCGAACGGCCAGCCATGCATCTCGAAACCCGAGACGATCGCCCGATCCCGACCCACCCATTGCCGGATCGAGAAGCCGTCCGCATCGCGATAGGCGGACCATAGCAGATCGGCGAGCGCGTCGGGTTCGGCACAATGGCAGAGGATGTCGATATCGCTGTCGGGCAGGTCGAGCCCGAGCGGCGGCGTGCCCGCGATGTGCGGATCGAAACCGGCCAGCACCTCCAGCACGCGGGATCGGCGGATCGCTTCGAGATAGGCGGGCCGTGTCATGGCGCGACGATCATAGAGCGGAAGCAATCATTCCGTCATCCGGCATCCTCCTCTGTCGTGCCGGGGTCCGAAAGTTCGACGGGATAGGCCGCCTTCCCCGGAATGCGCGGGACTGGTTCGCGCCACGGCCGAATTGCCGAGGGCAGGATGAAGCCGAGATGCGACGCTCGCCCCCGGACTGCATCGATCGTGCGCTGAAGCTGCTTCGCGATCTGTCCGGGCCGCCAGCGGGCCTTGATCAGCCGGGCAAGCTCGGCATCGTCCGCCTCGCTCCACGGCCGTCGCCTGCGCGCGGGCGGATTTGCCTCACCCACGCTCATTCGCCCGCCCTTCGCGCTTCGTCGCGCGCGTCGCGCAATATCTCCAGCCCGCCCTTGAACGCGATCAGCGCGGTGGCGACGCCGACGACCAGATCGGGCCAGTTGCTGCCGAGCCACAGCACCAGCAGGCCAGCGATCAGGATGCCG
>Ga0209902_101275_pt1 | contig 13537 bp, 13 predicted proteins | sample FECB27metaG_FD_188304 | JGI IMG/M metagenome (GOLD analysis project Ga0209902, IMG submission 188304) | Cyanobacterial communities from the Joint Genome Institute, California, USA - FECB-27 (SPAdes) (version 2) | ecosystem: Environmental > Aquatic > Thermal springs > Hot (42-90C) > Microbial mats...
ATGGCGATCTCGGCGAAATCCGCGTCGTGCAGGCCGAATACCCGCAGGACTGGCTGACCGAGCCTGCGGAACGCTTAGGCTCCAAACAAGCCGAATGGCGCACCGACCCCAAGCGCTCCGGGGCTGGCGGTGCGATCGGAGATATCGGCACCCACGCCTATAACCTGGCAGCCTTTGTTACCGGGCTGAAGAGCGAACAGGTGCTAGCGCAACTGACCTCCTTCGTCGAGGGCCGCCCTCTCGACGACGACGTGCAAATCCTGCTTCGTTACCATGGAGGCGCGCGCGGCATGCTGTGGGCAAGCCAGGTGGCCGTCGGCAACGAAAACGGGCTGAAGTTGCGCGTCTACGGTACAAAGGGCGGCCTGGAATGGACGCAGGCCGACCCGAACTATCTCTGGTTCACGTCCTTCGGCAAGCCGAAGCAGTTGATTACCCGTGCCGGGTCCGGCGCGGGTCCCGCTGCGACCCGCGTCACGCGCATTCCCAGCGGCCACCCCGAAGGCTATCTCGAAGGTTTCGCCACCATCTATGCTGAAGCAGCCCGCGCCATCCGCGCAGCGCGCGAAGGCAATAAGCCCGGCGCCGATGTGATTTACCCGACCGTTGACGACGGCATTGACGGCATGAAGTTCATCGAAGCCTCTGTCGCGTCATCGAAAGCCGGCAACGTGTGGACAAAGATCGGATGACCATGTCCGTCGTCTCTCAGTCGCAGGACCACAAGGGTTTTATGGCCGGACATGGGCTGGCCAAAACATTTGGCGGTGTTGAGGTGCTGAAGGACATCTCACTGGATATCCGCTCCGGTGAAGTGCACGCCATCATCGGCGAGAACGGCGCAGGCAAATCCACCCTGCTGAAGATTCTCGCGGGCCATCTGGCGCCGACGCGCGGATCACTCACGATTGACGGCGAGACCGTCGCCTTCAGCGGACCGGTGGACGCCGAGCATCGTGGTATCGTGCTGGTGCATCAGGAAATCCTGCTGGCGCCGGACCTGACGGTAGCACAGAATATTTATCTTGGTCGCGAGATCAAAAAGGGCTTGAGCGTCGATGACAAGGCCATGAATGCCGGTGCGGCGAAGGCTGTGCGCAACCTTGGCGCCAATATCGATCCTAAAACCGTCGTCGGACGCCTTTCGATCGCCCAGCGCCAATTGGTGCAGATTGCTCGAGCGCTTTTGGTGCCGCACCGTCTGGTCATTTTCGATGAGCCGACCGCGTCGCTGACGCCGATTGAAACCAATGCGCTGCTCAAGGTGATTTCAGATATCCGCAAATCGGGTGCGGCGGTCCTCTACATTTCCCACCGCCTGCCGGAAGTGAAGACGTTGGCCGACCGTGTCACCGTGCTACGCGACGGCAAGCTGGTCACCACTCGTGAGGCAGCCGGCCTTGAACCGCTCGACATGGCGCAGTTGATGGTCGGCCGCGACGTGTCCAAGCTATATCCCGATCACGTCGCGCCTGAGGGCGAGGACTATGTCCTCGAAGTCGAGAACTTGGATGTGCCCGGTTATGCCCGCCACGCCTCGTTTAAACTGAGGCGCGGCGAGATCCTCGGCTTCGCCGGCCTTGTCGGCGCCGGGCGTACCGAATTGATGGAGGGCATCGTCGGCCTGCGTCCCGGAAAGGGCACTATCCGTCTGAACGGAAGGCCGGTTTCCTTCGCCAATGCCAGGCAAAGCATGAAGGCGGGCATCGTCTATCTTTCCGAAGATCGCAAGGGTAAGGGCTTGCTGCTGCAAGAGGCCCTCGGCGTGAACCTGACGCTGGCCGGCCTGAAGAAATTCGTGCGCGGCGTGATGCTTGACCGCAAGGCGGAACGCGCCGCTCTCGATCAGGCGATCGCCGAATTCGACATTCGCACCCGCAACAAGGATCTGCTGGCCGGCCAGCTTTCCGGTGGCAACCAGCAGAAACTGCTAATCGCCAAGATGATGATGCTGAAGCCGAACATCGTCATCATCGACGAACCGACCCGCGGCATCGACATCGGCACCAAAGAGCAGATCTACATGTTCATCGCCGACCTCGCCCGGCAGGGCAAGTCGGTGATCGTGGTCTCTTCCGAAATGCCAGAACTGATCGGCGTCTCAGACCGCATCGTTGTGATGCGCGAGGGCGTCATCGCCGATGAGGTGAGCGGCAAACACATGAACGAGCGAGAGATCGTCGTGCTTGCGACGGGCGTAAAACCTTCTGAGGCGGCTTGAGACATGACTGACACGACGACCACCACTCCACAAAGGCGCAACCTCTGGCGGGATGTGGACCTGCGCGCCGTCGCGCCCTTCATCGCGCTGGCGCTGCTTCTGGTGCTGGGCTCGTTTGCCCACGACAACTTCCTGACGGCCAACAACCTGCTGAACGTGATGACGCGCTCGGCCTATATCGCGATCATTGCGATTGGCGCGACCTTTGTCATCACCGCCGGCGGACTTGATCTCTCTGTCGGCGCAATGACCGCCTTCATCGCCTCGCTCGCCATCATGTTCATGAATTCAGACGGCATCGCCAATCCGTTGACGATGGTTCTGGCTGCTGCGGCGCTGATGCTGGCAATCGGCATGGCCTGTGGGCTGACCAATGGACTGGTCATAACCTTGGGCAAGATCGAGCCATTCATCGCTACGCTTGGCATGATGGGCATTTATCGCGGCCTGACCACCTGGCTTTCGCAAGGCGGTGCGATCACGCTGCGCAATCCGGATGTCCAGGCGATCTATCGCCCGGTTTATTTCGGCAATCTTTTCGGCATTCCTTACCCCGTGCTTGCAATATTCATCACGGCGACGATTGCGGCATTCATCCTGTACCGCACCTCGTTTGGCCGCCATGTAATCGCGGTCGGCTCCAATGAGGACGTCGCGCGCTATTCGGGCATCTCGGTTGCGCGCGTGCGCACCATGACGTACCTGATCCAGGGGCTATGCGTGGCGGGTGCATGCCTGATCTATATTCCGCGCCTTTCTTCCACCACGGCCACGACAGGCACTATGTGGGAACTGAACGCGATTACGGCCGTCGTGGTCGGTGGCACCGCCTTGCGTGGAGGCGTAGGTCGCGTCTGGGGAACCGTAGCCGGCGCCTTCATCCTGGAAATCATCGGCAACATCATGCTGCTGACGTCATATGTCAGCGAGTATCTGCTCGGCGCGATCCAGGGAGCAATCGTCATTGTCGCGATGTTGGTGCAGCGTTCGCTGACGCGAAAATCGTGACGTAAATCGGGGCTGCGGGTCGCCCGGTCGGTTCAAGACAGACCTGCATTTTTGGGAGAGAGATGAATGCGTAAAATTCTACTGGGACTGGCGGCCGTTGCGCTCGCCGCGACCATGGGCACAGCCCTGGCGCAAGACAAAAAGACCATCGGCGTCTCGATCCCCGCGGCGGACCATGGTTGGACCGCCGGTGTGGTATTTCATGCCGAACGCGTCGCCAAGAAGCTGATGGAAGAATATCCGAACCTGAACGTCGTGGTGAAGACTTCGCCCGACCCGGCGTCGCAGGCCAATGCGGTGCAGGACCTTGAAACGCAGGGCATCGACGCGCTCGTCATCCTGCCCACCGATCCCGATCCGCTCGTCAGTGCGATCAAGGAACTAAAGGCCAAGGGCAAGTTCGTTGCGCTCGTCGACCGGGCGCCCTCTACCAATGACGATTCGGTCCGCGACCTCTATGTTGCCGGCAACAATCCGGCGCTGGGCGAAGTCGCCGGCAAGTACATTGCCGCCACCACCCCGAACGCGGAGGTCGTTATTGTGCGCGGCTTGCCGATCCCGATCGACCAGCAGCGCCAGGATGGTTTTGACAAGGGAATCGCCGGCTCCGGCGTCAAGGTTCTCGACCGCCAGTTCGGGAACTGGAACCGCGACGACGCCTTTAAGGTCATGCAGGACTATCTGACCAAATATCCGAAGATCGACGTGGTCTGGGCGCAGGATGACGACATGGTCGTCGGCATCCTCGAAGCCATCGAACAGGCCAAGCGCAACGACATTCAGTATGTCGTCGGCGGCGCCGGCTCGAAAGACATGATCAAGAAGGTCATGGACGGCGACAAGATGGTCCCGGTCGACGTTCTCTATCCGCCGGCAATGGTTGGCACCGCGATGGAACTGACGGCAGCACAGCTGTTCGATCAGGTTCCGGTGCACGGCACCTACATCCTCGACGCCACGCTGGTGACCAAGGACAACGCCGCCAACTACCACTTCCCGGATTCGCCGTTCTGATCGACGGTTGCGGGACATAACTTGTGCAACGGGGAGGCTTAGCCTCCCCGTTTGGCTTTGGCCCATGCCCAGATGGCCCTTCACTGGTGATGGAGGTGATCGACCGGCATCGCATCGACTGCGCACTTGCGTGCCACTCACCTCGCAGGCGTGAAGGGACTAACCGGGGCGCAGGATCGCCATCAATCGGCGCGTCCTCGGTGCTCCAGGAACCCTGTCTCGAGTGAATTCACGACGCCCAATATGGCGCGTCGAAGTACTCGCTTTACGGCGACGTCCCTGCCAGCTCTCTCTCTTCTCTCTCTTCTCTCTCTTAGCTCCGCCTCGCCACCCCTAGGACAGGAAGACACCAACGGTTCAACGCCCAAGCCTCCGGCATGGTCGTTAACCTGCACAAGTCCGAACGCGGCCACAGGCGCACTGAACTGTCAAATCGAACAGCGTTTTTTCGCCAGCAAACGCGAGAATTGGACATGGTTCTGACGATCTCCAAAACCTCTGCGAATGAGAGCGTCGCCATGAACCTGATCCTGCCCCACGGGCGGCTGTCTCTGGCTAGGTCAGGAATGCGTTGGCAGGCCTCGTTGGATCAACCGCGCGAGGCGATCCGAGAATGCCCTCGCATCCGCGGGCTTGTCGCCTTCAAGCACGCGGGCTTCGTCGTAGAGCAAAAAGGCCACATCTTCTTTGAAAGCCGTATCCTCTTTTCCGAGGGACGCCAAAGCGATGATGCGGCCGTGTCGGGGATTGATTTCAAGAATGGGCTTGGCGGGCTTTTCGATTCGGCCGGCAGCGTTGAGCAGGCGCTCGAACTGTCTGTCTGGTCCATGCTCCGGGGCCACGAGGCACACCGCACTTTCCGTGAGACGATCGGAAGCCTTCACGTCGGAAACTGCGTCTCCCAGCGTTGTCTTTACGAAGGCGAGGAAGGTCGCGATCTCGGCGGCTGTCTCACTGCCTTGAGCATCCGCTCCTTGCGCTAACGGAATTTGCGTCAGGTCCGCCGTTCCTTGCGTCACCGACTTGAACTGCTTGCCCCCGTACTCGGCAGACCTCGTTACCCAGAAACTGTCGACCGGATCCGTAAGAAGGAGCACTCCAATGCCGCGCGCCTTGAATCCTTCAAGATGTGGTGAGGCTTCCAGGCGGGACCGGTCGTCCCCCGCGATGTAGTAGATCGCCCCCTGCCCTTCCTTCATCGCGGCGACATAGTCGGCGAGACTGCAAAGGCTATCGCCAGACGTCGTTGTCTGGAAGCGAGCCAGTTTTAGCAGTTGTTCCCTCCGCTCCCAATCCTCGTATAGGCCCTCTTTGAGGACGACGCCAAAGTTCGCCCACACCTTGGCATAGGCTTCCGCATTGTTTTCAGCGAGTTTGGCGAGATCACCAAGGATCCGGTTGGTAACCCCCTTGCGGATGGCTGCCAGCAGCGGGCTTTCCTGGATCATCTCGCGAGAGACGTTGAGCGGCAGATCGGCGGAGTCAACGAGCCCGCGAACAAACCTGAGATAGCGCGGCAAAAGGTCGGCGTCGTCCGTGATAAAGACGCGCCTTACATACAGCTTCATGCGCCCCTTGCGATCCTGATCGAACAGGTCAAACGGCCGCGAACCCGGAATGAAGGCGAGCGCGCTATACTCGTGCCGCCCCTCTGCTCGGAAGTGGATCGTCGCCGCCGGCTCGTCGTACTGGCCAGCGACGCTGCGGTAGAAATCCGTGTACTCCTCGGGCTTGATCTCGCTTTTCGCACGGACCCAAAGCGCGGTCCCGTCGGCGATGTCGCGGGCTTCTGAGCCGGGTTTTTCGACGAAAGCGATCGGCACGGGGACGTGACCGGACTGCGACTTCACAAGCCGTTCGAGCTTGTAGGTTTCGGTGTAGGATACAGCGTCCTCCATGAGATGGAGAACGACCCGCGTGCCGCGCTTCGGGGCTTCGCTAAGTGGGACCGGGCCAATGTCGTATGCGCCCTTCCCGTCGGAGGACCAGCGCCACGCTTCTTTGCTACCGGCTCGTCTGCTGAGCACGTCGATTCTGTCGGCCACCATGAACGCCGAATAGAAGCCGACACCGAACTGGCCAATGAATTGGGAGTCCGCTACCTTGCCGCTCTCCACACGTTCGATGAAGGCCCGCGTGCCGGACCGGGCGATCGTGCCCAGGGCTTCCGACATCTCCTCGCGGCTCATGCCGATGCCGTTGTCTTCAACCGTGAGCACCTTTGCCTCGGGATAGACGGAAACCGTGATGCGCGGCTTCGGATCGTCACCAAGCAATTCCGGTAGGGTGATCGCTTCGTAGCGAAGCTTCTCGCAGGCGTCGGCCGCATTTGAGATAAGTTCGCGCAGGAAGACGTCTCGATCAGAATAGACCGAATGCACCATCATGTGGAGCAGCCGCGAGACATCAGCCTCGAATGCCTTGGTCTCCGTTGCCTGCGTATCCGTCATCCGTGTATTCCCTACCTTACAATGTTGCCTGTTTCATTGCCCGGCGGAACTGTTCGCCGGGGTAGACACCGCATGCCTACCGCAGCGGGGCTTTCTTTCAATAGGCGGCGGACCGTCGCCGCTTGTCACGTCGTGTCAAGTTCGGCTGCCAAGTCGTGTGCGGCATCGGACGATTTTCCTGCCGTTGTCGAGATTTGCTGCGCCGCCAGAAACATCAGCGTCGCCGCTACCGTTCGCCGGTTCCAACCCGCGGATTCGGCCATGTCGAGCAAGCCAGTCATCAACGGCTGCAGCACGCTGCGGCATTCGGATTCATGCATAAGGAAGTCCTTCGCTGGATGTGTCGGCGAAGGAACTGGTCCAATACCAAGTGGGGCGTTCATCGGCTTCCTCCTGAATCTCCTGAGATGCCCGCCCCTCCGCGGAGGAGCGGGCAAATTTGTGGATGATCAGAAGTCCATGCCGCCGCCCGGCATTGCGGGCGCTGACGCTTCCTTCTTGGGTTTCTGGGCCACCATCGCCTCAGTAGTAACGAGCAGTCCGGCCACGGACGCAGCGTCCTGCAATGCGGTGCGCACGACCTTTGCCGGATCGATTACGCCCTGGCCGTAGAGGTCGCCGAACTCGTTGGTCTGGGCATTCCAGCCGTAGGCGAACTCTGCCTTCTCGCGCAGCTTGCCGACGATGATCGACCCTTCGGCGCCGGAGTTCTCTGCAATCTGGCGAACTGGAGCTTCGATGGCGCGGCGCACGATCTCGACACCATGCTTCTGGTCGGCATTGTCGACACCGATATCGTCAAGGGCCCCTGCAGCGCGCAGCAACGCCACGCCGCCACCGGGCAAGATGCCCTCTTCAACGGCCGCACGGGTGGCGTGCAGCGCGTCGTCGACGCGATCCTTCTTTTCCTTGACCTCGACCTCGGTCGAGCCGCCGACGCGGATAACTGCCACGCCACCTGCGAGCTTGGCCAGACGCTCCTGAAGCTTCTCCCGGTCGTAGTCGGAAGTGGTCTCCTCGATCTGCTGCTTGATCTGCTTCACACGAGCCTCGATCTCGGTCTTCGGGCCGGCGCCGTCAACGATCGTTGTATTTTCCTTCTCAATGACCACTTTCTTAGCGCGGCCGAGCATTTGCAGCGTTACGTTCTCGAGCTTGATACCGAGGTCTTCCGAGATGGCGGTTCCGCCAGTGAGGATGGCGATGTCTTCAAGCATGGCCTTGCGGCGGTCGCCGAAGCCTGGAGCTTTGACGGCCGCGACCTTCAAGCCACCACGCAGTTTGTTGACGACCAGCGTGGCCAGAGCTTCGCCTTCGACGTCCTCTGCGATAATGAGCAGTGGTTTTCCGCTCTGCACCACCGCCTCGAGCACCGGGAGCATACCCTGCAGATTCGAGAGCTTCTTCTCGTGGATCAGGACGTAAGGCTCCTCAAGCTCGACGCGCATCTTGTCCTGGTTGGTGATGAAGTACGGGCTGAGGTAGCCGCGGTCGAATTGCATGCCCTCGACGACTTCCAGTTCGGTGTCAGCCGTCTTGGCTTCCTCCACAGTGATAACGCCTTCATTGCCAACCTTCTCCATCGCCTCGGCTAAGAAACGGCCAATTTCGGCATCGCCATTAGCCGAGATGGTGCCGACCTGGGCGATTTCGCCGTTCTGGGTCACCTTGCGGGCGTTGGCCTTGAGCTCGGCAACGATCGCTTCGACCGCCTTGTCGATACCACGTTTCAGGTCCATCGGGTTCATACCGGACGCCACAGCCTTGGCGCCTTCCTTGACGATAGCCTGGGCAAGAACGGTCGCCGTCGTGGTGCCGTCGCCGGCAAGGTCATTAGTCTTTGAGGCGACCTCGCGCACCATCTGTGCGCCCATGTTCTCGAACTTGTCCTCAAGCTCGATTTCTTTGGCGACGGTGACGCCGTCCTTGGTGATGCGGGGTGCGCCAAACGACTTGTCGATAACGACATTGCGACCCTTGGGGCCGAGGGTGACCTTCACCGCGTCGGCCAGAATGTTTACGCCGCGCAGCATCTTCTCGCGGGCTTCGGTGTTGAATTTTACTTCCTTGGCAGCCATTGGGTCACTCCTTCAACAGGCAGCATTCGTTGACTGATTGAACACTCGAAGAAGCCATCAGGCGGCCTTCTTCAGCGTCTCGGTCTGTTCGATCACGCCCATCACGTCGCTTTCCTTCATGATGAGCAGGTCTTCCCCGTCGAGCTTGATCTCCGTGCCGGACCATTTGCCGAACAGGATGCGGTCGCCTACCTTCACGTCGAGTTCGACCAGTTTGCCGCTGTCATCCCGGGCTCCGGGGCCGACAGCAATCACCTCGCCTTCCAGGGGTTTCTCTTTGGCAGTGTCGGGGATGATGATGCCGCCGGCCGTCTTTTCGTCGGCTTCAATGCGGCGGACTAGGATACGGTCTTGCAGTGGACGGAACGTCATATCGTTCTCCTATAGGACAAACAGATTTTGAGAGGTCCCTCCGCGCCGATCCGCACGGACCAGAGCGGGGCCGCGCAACCCTTTTGGCATTGCGCGCGTTCGACGTAGTTTTGCGGTTTTGCAGTTTCAAGAGCCGCGGCCAATTTTTTTAGCACTCACTGCATATGAGCGCTAGCACACTGAAATATTGAAGGAAATGCTTATCCTCAGCTGGCAGGAGGCTTGAAATTTCCAGGCGATCGAACAAAACTCGTCAAACCTTCGTGCGCGTTCGCACGGAGAGTAAATGGAGCTCATAAACGGCGGAACTCCGCTGGAGGAAAGGATGCGCCGAACAGATTTTTCAACCATCATTCCTTCACTCGCACCGGAAGCAATCGACCCCGAACTCGACCAACTGCTGTCGCCGGCACGCCAGGAGAAGTACCCTGGCGACGTGCTGCGAGACGCCACTCTCGAGCTGAGCGAAAAGCGCGCCACCCTGGAATCGGGGACCTCGGACGCCTACGCCGTCGCATCCATGCCGGCGCTGAGTCGCCCGCCCGTTACCCCGCAGCCGATTACTTTTGACGCCATCAAGAATCCTCTTAGACGGCTCGACCGTTGCGGTTCGAGGATCGAGGAGGGCGTGGAAGTCGGTCGTCACCCCTGACCACAGCGTTTGGATGCTTGAGCGAGAAAGGAGAAAGTATGACGGAGATCGTGAACCGGGAATTCCGGCTTCAAATGGAGGGATACGGGCTGACCACCGCTGAGATCCACTACCATATGCCCGACTATCCCAGCCTGCTGCAGCTCTATGTCTGGCAGGAATACGATCTTGCGCCGCAGTTTCCCCAACTTCGCGGTTTCCTCGACTATTGGAGGGAGACGATGGAGGGCGCGCTGCATTCGGTGCGCGTTGCCCATCATCGCCTGATCCAACCCTACGAATGGAAGTCCGTGGATGGGATCATTTCAGTTCACTGAAAAGCGCCGATCGCGCCGTGGATATGGGACCCAGGACCGGATGTGACACTCCGGCGGGCCAGCCTCTTCCGGAGACCAGCTTGACAGGCGCGTTCCTGCAGCTTCGCCTTGCCGACCTCTCGCTAGGCCAGCCGTCCAGAGCATCCATCTGCGCGCTGCTCTGGCTTGCGTCCTGGTGCTCAGTCAGCCCAGTGCCTGGCAAGGCATTCGAGCGCCTTTCCGCTGACCGACCCTTGCCAATTGCAGGATGACTTGGTTAAAAACGCAACGTCCAAGAAGCAACCGACGCAACATCATTCAGCCCTCTACTGACACGGTCGAGCGCTCTTCCGGATCAAGTGCTACGCCTCGTCCTCGTCGCGCTGCAGCATCTTGTTCAGCGCACCGACCTGACAGCCTGGCAGCTGACGTCCCTCGCCCATCAGGGCTTCGTCATTTTGCATCCAGGCTCAGGCTTCGCGCAGTTCAACTATCGAGGTCCAGTTCGTCATCGACAGGCCCAAATACGGATGCAATCTCGTCGCGTGTGACCGCCATGTGAGATTCCGTTCTTTGAAGAGAACGGTTGGGTCGACAACTGTTCCCATTGAGCCGGGTTCTTATCGGGAAGCTCTTGACGAGAGAGGAATGCATTCCCAGATGAAATTCGCCGGCCGCCAGACGGGGCCGGCATCGTCAGGGAGCGCCGCTTTCTGGCGCTCCTCGTACCATGTTGCTCAAAGGAGGATATGGCTATGAGAGCATTCAACTTTTCTCCGCTCTATCGGTCGAGCATCGGTTTCGACCGCGCCTTAGACTTGCTCGAAAATGCGAGCAAAGTGACCACAATCGACAACTGGCCGAGCTACGACATTGTCAAGATAGGCGAGGATACGTACCGCATTACGATGGCGGTGGCGGGGTTCAGCCAGGATGAGCTGTCGGTCACGCAGCACCAGAACATGCTTCTGGTGACCAGCGAGAAGGCTTCTGAGGATAACGCCCAGTACCTGCACCGTGGCATCGCCGGGGGCTCGTTCCAGCGCCGCTTCCATCTGGCGGACCACGTGAGAGTCACAGGGGCCGCGATGGAAAATGGTTTGCTGACGATCAATCTCGAACGGGACATCCCGGAAGAGATGAAGCCGCGCCGGATTGAAATCGGCCAGGCCACGGACCGCCCCAACGTTCCACAGATCGAAGCCCGTAAGCAGGCGGCCTGAAGGAACCGTGCAACTCTGTCGGGGTCGGACCGCGCGCTCGGCCCCGAACGGAACTTTTCCTAAAGCAGGAAAGGAGAATGAAAAATGAGTGTACGTGATCTGATCCCATGGGACCGGGAACGCAACCAGGTCCCGAGCGTCTTCCGCAGTGAGGAGCGAGATCCGTTTCTGGCGCTGCACCGCGACGTGAACCGACTATTCGATGACGTCTTTCGCGGCTTCGGCAGCGGGCTTCCCGCACTGGGAAGCTTCTCCGGTCGCAGCGACAGCTGGCCGAATGTGGAAATATCCGACGGAGAGAAGCAAATTCGCATAACGGCGGAAGTACCCGGCATGGAGGAAAAGGACATCGAGGTCCTGATGGCCGACGGCGTACTTACGCTGAAGGGCGAGAAGCGATCTGAAACCGAGGACAAGGATCGTCATTTCTCGGAGCGGTTTTACGGCCGCTTTGAGCGCCGTATTCCTCTCGGCTACGAAGTCCAGGAAGAGGGTGTTAACGCCCGTTTCAAGAATGGCGTACTGACCGTCACTCTCCCGAAGACCGAGAAGGCTCAGTCGCAGGTGAAGCGCATTGCTATCAGCTCGTGATGTGCTTCGGGCTTGACGGGCTACAATTGGTCGCCCGTCAAGTCGGCCTGTTTCCATAGTTCGATCAGTCAATCGGTCGCCAGAATCGTCATCTCAGGAGGACCACTTCGGTAAGAAACTGCCCTATCGTCTGCGACGCATTCGCACTGAAAGCGTCAGTTACAACGGCAAACTATCGGCATCTCGTAACCCGGTGCGCCAACGCTTCACGTAACCAGACCATAAGAAACTGGAGAAGACGATGAACCAGAACTTTGAAAGCCCCGTCTATGTGTTGGACGGAGCAATAGCCTTAAGAATCGAGAACATCTCTGATGCCTTGGCCTTTATGAGCAAGTGGCCGAAGGACTATCGCGGTGTAGTATTTGAAACCGTCCGATGGGGCTTTTACGCTGCGCTCCAAGGTCAGCTTTCCATGGAGACTGCCCAAAAGGGCTTCAAAGGGTGGGCGAAAGCCCACGGCATCCTTGCGAAGTCACCTGAGCGGTCGATCGACGAACATTTGGCGGCGGCATGACAGTGTAATCCATTGTTGTGAAGCAGTGCCGTTTCATCGACCTCCAGTTCGAGCCGTCGATAATCAAGGTGAGAGAGCTTGATATCTCTTTTGTCGGCCAGCTTTCCAAGTTTCGCGAGGACGACGATCGCTTCTGCGATTCGATATTCCTCTGCGCCTGCGAACTTGGGCTTGTGCCTGAGCAGTTTGATGTGCATGCGGACGTCGCGCGGCCTGCGCGGTGCCGAGCCGAAGAGTTCGCCCGCCAAGGCCTTGTCGAGGTTCCGGCACACAATCGGTGGGAACGATATAGGTATTGGCCGGTTTGGTTCTCAGGAGTCAACGAGGAGCAAGCCAAATGGCCGGACCGAAAATGCCAGCTGAAGACATGCTGAACCGGCTGCCGTCGCCAGAGCCAAAACCAATTGAAGAGCCGGAGCCTGAACGACCGCCAGATGAAGAACCGTTGCCTAATCCCGATGAGGTTCGTGTTCCGCCAATACAAGGCGCAATCCCGCCTCGGCCCGTGCCCGATCCTGGTCCGCCGACACCTCCGGGACCCTCGCCCGATCCCGGACCAGAACCAAACCCGGTCCCGACGAGGTTCGTATCGCGCTTTTTGAGGCGGAAGCTAGCCATCGAGCGCCTCCACCTGCGCTAGGGTAGCGGCCAAATCATCGTCGATGTCAACCGAGGTGAGGCAAGGCTCTTAGTCACAAAGGGGGCCGGGAGCGGTCTGTCAGGTTTCTGTTGAATTTGGCGATAAGAGGCCGCTCGGCTTCCGACCTCTTTGCAGACGTCAACATCAAGCGGCTAAGGTATGCGCTAAATGAGATGTAGCGCCTTGCAACAACAAGCGGCCATCGCACCTTCCCGCAATCTGCCTCTTGCCTTTGGAGCTGGGGCGATCGTAGGACCGCTTGGCGGTTTGATCGGACTTGGCGGCGCCGAATTCCGTCTGCCGCTTCTCATCGGACAGTTCCGCTTCGCCGCTCGGAAGCAGTGATCCTCAATAAGGCATGGGTCTGGTCGTTGTCGCTTCGGCCGTGCCATTCCGCGCGGCAACGATCCCCTTTGCGACTATTTCCGCGCACTGGCCGGTAATTCAGAACCTGCTTGCCGGAAGTTTGCTTGGC
>Ga0209902_101276_pt1 | contig 13527 bp, 11 predicted proteins | sample FECB27metaG_FD_188304 | JGI IMG/M metagenome (GOLD analysis project Ga0209902, IMG submission 188304) | Cyanobacterial communities from the Joint Genome Institute, California, USA - FECB-27 (SPAdes) (version 2) | ecosystem: Environmental > Aquatic > Thermal springs > Hot (42-90C) > Microbial mats...
TTTTGTGGCTCAGTAAAGACAATTTCGGGCGAGCATCGCAGCATCCCCAGATGCGCATGCGGCCCATGCCCTAAAACTCAAACCTTGTGCCCACTATATCCAAACCGCAGGCCGCTTGAATGCCCGCGCTGGAGGTGATGGATGATCAGGTTCGTGATTATTGCCGTGGTGGCGATCGTCGCGTGGCTGCTGCTGCTCAAGCTTTTCCGCCAAATGAAAGAGGCGCACATCGACTGGACCGGCATCGCCACGATCATCGGCTTCATCGTCCTCGCCATCTACTTGCACTACGTCACCGGCATCGGCTAACGCCGGGCGGCTGTAGGACGACGTCAGGCAGCCGCAGTTACCGGCGTGGCGAAAACCACGCGGTTGCGCCCCTGCTCCTTGGTCGTAGAGGCAGCGGTCGGCAAGGCGCATGAGTTGCGATGTCGGCTGCCCGGCTGATACGACCGCACCGATGCTGACCGTCAGGCGATGCGGGCGGCCTTCCTCCGGATAGAATGTCAGCCGCTCGACCTCGCTGCGTATCCGCTCCGCGATCGTGGCTGCCTCGTCCTGGTTTGTGGTCGGCAGGAAGACGCAAAACTCCTCGCCGCCGACACGCCCGACCAGATCGTACTCACGGATCGCGGCACGCAATGCGTTCGAGATCAGCTTGAGCGCCTCGTCGCCGACAAGGTGGCCGAAGGTGTCATTGATGCTCTTGAAGTTGTCGGCATCGATCAAAAGCAACGCGCCGGAATCGCATTTTCGCCTGGCCTGCTTCGATTTCTCGAAGAACGCTTCCCGGTTCAGCAGCCCGGTCATCTGATCGTGCGTCGCTTTTGCCTTGAGCTGCGCGTGGGCTTCCGACAGTTCTGCAAGCGCGCGGCTGAGCTTTTCGTTCTGCCAGAAGATGAGGAAGGCTGCGGGAAACGCCGTCAGGACCGGCAGGATGGAGTTCATCGCGAAGACGAATGCGGTGAAAGACTGGCCGGCCGAATGACGGATCGAAAACGAAACGACCTGGGTCACGAGGATAACGGCGATGGTGACCAGGCTGGCCTTGAACGCGATCTTCCACACAACGACGCACCCTTGCTACTTCCGATCCGGCTCTCGCAACGATGCATAGTGTTTGAAGCTTAATGTTTCCAACCCGAGTTGTCTTGCAATCGTCGCGCATGATTATGCGCGAATGCTAATGCAACGCTGGCAAAGAATCCCGAAACACTCGTTGAAGCATACACTTGACCTCAACAACTTCGGCGTCCGAGTATGCGACCGAACAGAAAACAGGCTGCCTTGGAGTAGCAAATGCTAAAACACACCTTGCTGGCGTCGATCTTCACACTGGCTGGCATTTCCCTCGCCCAGGCGCAGAGCTGCGAGAAGAACTTCAAGGTCAGCGGCATTCCGCTGGTTACGGTGGTCTCCTACAAAAGCTCGCAGTCATTTCCCAAGGTCAAGCAGGCCGACGCCTTGAAGCGCCTCGCGCAAGCGGTCGCCGCAGAGGGTTTTTCCGGCATTACCGTGAACAAGGAACTCGGAGCGATCGACGCCGTCCAGGACGGGTCGGGCAGCGGCAGGGTGCAGACCTTGCGGGTCGTTGCCCGCAGCCAGGGTGGCGGAACACTGGTCAACGCCATCTTCAACGTCCAGCCGGGTCAGGTAACCTCCAAGGAAGAGACGCGCAGCGGCCTGTGCGTCATCATCAAAGCAGCCGGCGGTTGAGCATGGGTTGGCGCAACAAGCGCTGACACTGCAGCCCTGCCGCTCCCTTTGCTTCGGCAAAGCCACATGCTACCCCGGTGCCGGCGGCCGGCATCGGCGTTCGGACCGCCGCCAGGGAGCACATGGACGCCAAGTCGCTGACATTTTCGTTCGCATCGTCAGGCACGGCGGAGGCGGATGCCGCCGCCAAGCGGCTTGCACAGCGCTACGGCCAGATGCCTCATGAACAGGCCGACATCGTCGTGGCACTCGGCGGCGACGGTTTTCTGCTGCAGACGTTGCGCGAGACGATGAGCACCGGCAAGCGCGTCTACGGGATGAATCGTGGCACTGTCGGCTTCCTGATGAACGAGTATCGCGAAGGCGCCCTGCCCGAACGTCTTGCGGCAGCGGTTGCCGAAACCATCCGGCCGCTTGAAATGGTGACCGTCGACGACACCGGCACTTCAAGAGAAGCGCTGGCGATCAACGAGGTGTCGCTGCTGCGCCAATCCTACCAGGCTGCGCGCCTGCGCATTTCGGTCGACGGCAAGGTCAGGCTCGACGAACTGATCTGCGACGGCGTCATGGTGGCAACGCCCGCCGGATCCACTGCTTACAATTTGTCAGCCCACGGCCCGATCCTGCCGCTCGATGCGCCTCTTCTGGCCTTGACCCCGGTCAGCCCGTTCAGGCCACGCCGCTGGCGCGGTGCGCTGTTGCCCAAGACGGCGGTTGTCCGCTTCGACATCCTGGAAGAGCAGAAGCGCCCGGTGAACGCGGTCGCCGACCATACCGAGGTCAAGTCGGTGGTGTCAGTCGAGGTTCGGGAATCCGCAAGCCACACCGCAACCTTGCTGTTCGACCCCGGCCATTCCTGGAGCGAACGCATCCTGGCCGAGCAATTCAAGTACTGACCATTGGGCCACAGCTGGAAGTAATCAGCTGCAATCGCCGCGTGTGTGCCAGTTTGAGTTGACAAATCGCGCACTTACGCCTATCGCGTTGCGGCATATTGCAGGCGGTTTGCGCCTGTCGTGGCCAGCGTGCCGCGCCCTTGAACGAGCAAAGACAGCCAACAAACTTGTCCGAAGACACTCAGACCGCTCCAGAAGCGTTGACCTTCGCAGACCTCGGCCTTTCGCCGAAGGTCCTTTCCGCAGTCACCGACGCGGGCTACACCCAGCCCACGCCGATCCAGGCAGGTGCGATCCCGCACGCACTGCAGGGCAAGGACGTGCTTGGCATCGCCCAGACGGGTACCGGCAAGACGGCATCCTTCGTGCTGCCGATGCTGACGCGCCTTGAAAAGGGCCGTGCCCGGGCGCGCATGCCGCGCACGCTGATCCTCGAACCGACGCGCGAACTCGCCGCCCAGGTCGAAGAAAACTTCGTCAAGTACGGCAAGAACCACCGGCTCAACATCGCCTTGCTGATTGGCGGCGTGTCGTTCGACGAGCAGGAAAAGAAGCTTGAGCGTGGCGCCGACGTTCTGATCGCCACGCCCGGCCGCATGCTCGACCACTTCGAGCGCGGCAAGCTGTTGCTGACCGGCGTCGAGATCCTGGTCATCGACGAAGCCGACCGCATGCTCGACATGGGCTTCATTCCCGACATCGAGCGCATCTGCAAGCTGATCCCGTTCACGCGTCAGACGCTGTTCTTCTCGGCGACGATGCCGCCCGAGATCACCAAGCTGACCGAGCAGTTCCTGCACGCGCCTATCCGCGTCGAGGTTTCCAAGGCTGCGTCGACCAGCACCAACATCACGCAGCGCCTCGTCAAATCAGGCCCCAAGCCGTGGGACAAGCGCGAAACGCTGCGCAAGCTGATCAATGCCGAAGGCGATTCTATCAAGAACGCGATCATCTTCTGCAACCGCAAGGTTGATGTTTCAGAGCTGTTCCGTTCGCTGGTCAAGCACGACTATGACGCGGGCGCATTGCACGGCGACATGGACCAGCGCGCCCGCATGGCGATGCTTGCCGGCTTCCGTGACGGCAAACTGAAGCTGCTGGTTGCCTCTGACGTTGCAGCGCGTGGTCTCGACATTCCCGAAGTCAGCCACGTCTTCAACTACGACGTGCCGATCCACGCCGAAGACTATGTCCACCGCATTGGCCGCACCGGCCGTGCCGGACGCCTTGGCAAGGCTTTCACTATCGTTACCAAGTCCGACACCAAGTATGTCGACGCTATCCAGCGGCTGACCGGCTTGGAGGTGGAATGGCACGACGGTGACCTGTCGACGGTCGTTGCCAGCGAAGGCGACGACGAGGCTCCGCGCCGCGGCCGTGGCGCGCCACGTCGCGCCGGTGGCAAGGACAAGCCAGGCCGCGAGCGTGACCGTGATCGCAAGCCGCGTGAAGAAGCACCAGTTGCCCAGGCCGTTGCCGTCGTGGCAGCCGAGGCGCCTGTCGACAACGTCGTTGCCGACATCAATGAGCGCCGCGAACGCAAGGACGCAATCCGGAACGGCAATGCCGATCGCAAGCAGCGCGAGCATGAAGACAGGCCGCGCCGCGACGATCATCGCGGCAACCGCCGCCACCAGCGCGAGGAAGACGACGACCGCACCGTCGGCTTCGGCGACGACATGCCAGCCTTCATGCTGATCGCAACCAACGTCTGAGTGCACCGCACCTCAACGAAAGATGGCCCCTCAAGGGGCCATTTTCTTTTGGTGCTTAGCCGAACCGGACTTACGGAAGAGCCGGCGCGGATTCATAGCCTACGCCTCACACCCATAGAGTGGCGAACACACCATATGAAAAACGGCCCACAAGGGGCCGTTTTGTTAGTGGGTCCGACTTGCTCGCCACTCAGGTGAGCGGCGACAGCTGGATCTCGACGCGGCGGTTCTGCGCGCGGCCTTCGGAGGTCGCGTTGGACGCGATCGGACGGGTCGCACCGAACCCTGTGACGGCAAAGCGGCGCGAATCGACACCCTGGGCGCCGAGGTAATTGGCGACCGACAGCGCACGGCGCTGCGACAGGTCGAAGTTGTGCTGGTCGCCGCCGGTCGAATCGGTGTGGCCGAACACGTCGACGGTGGTCTGGTTGAACTTCTTGAGCACCAGCGCCACCGAGTTCAGGGTGTTGTAGAAGCCGGCCTTCACCGCGTCCTGATCCGTGGCGAAGGTGATGTTCGACGGCATGTTCAGGATGATCTGGTCGCCGGCGCGGGTGACGCTGACGCCACTGCCCTGCAACTGGGCACGCAGCTCGGATTCCTGCCTGTCCATGTAGCCGCCAGCGAGACCGCCGGCGAGCGCGCCAACACCGGCGCCGATCAGCGCGTTGCGGCGGTCATTGCCACCGGCGAGCAGGCCGAGGCCAGCACCGGCGAGCGCGCCGATACCAGCGCCTGCAGCGGCGTTCGAAACCTTCTGCTGACCGGTATAAGGATCGGTCGTGCACGCACCGACAAAGATGCTGCCCGCCAGCGCGAAAATCACTGTCTTCTTCATAAGGATATGTCCCTCTCCGTACCGCGGAACGCAATGGCGCTCCGCGCAAAGCCCTTCACCGGCCTTGTAGCATGAAATACGGCGAAAAACGGAACGGAAGCAGTGCCAAGCGCGCAAACTGACACGCGCCTGCATGACATTTTGTACGTTACCAGAGGTTCTTGCCGTCGATCACCACGACCTCGATCCGGTCGAGGTCGAAGTCGTCAAACAGGTGCGCATTGACGCTGACCTTGGGATTGTCGAAATCCGGCTCGCCGGTCGACCAGTCAGGCGTCTCGGTGAAAGTGCCGCAGCCGCAGATGCCGCAGAAACCGTGCTTCACCACAGTCGAATCGCGCGCGTAGACCGAGACGTTTTCCGGCGGACTGGTGAGCTTGAACTGTGCAGGTGTGTAATAGGCCCAGAGCGCGCCGCGCTTGGAGCAGAAGGTACAGGTGCATCTCGTCACCGTCTCTGGCGCCTCAGCCACCTCGAAAGTCGTTGCCTTGCAGTGGCAGCTACCCTTGATCACCATCTTGGTATTCCTCGCATGTCATTTGGGTCGCCATTCTGCGACGGGCCACCATAGCGAGGAGCTGCTGACACGCTGGTGTCAGCAGGACAGCTGTCAGCATTGTCAGTAGGACTTCGGCGGCACGAACAGGCAGATAGTCTCGCTGTCATCAGCGCCGGCCACCGAACACCAGTGGTACTGGCCGTCGGGCGAATCGTGGATCCGCGCGTCCTGGTAGGTCACCACTTCGCCGGTGCCCTCGATGACATAGCCTTGCGGGCGCTCGCTGATCGCCTTCTTCGGCACCTCGCGGCAGTCATAGCCAGAGCAGCAGGCAAAGGGATAAGTCCAGCCTTTTGGCGCATCGTGGGAGAAGGCAGGTGGTGTGCCGAGCGAGATCAGCGCAAGTGCGGACACTGCGAAGGCGTATCGGCGCAGGCGGAGGTTTTCTGGACGCATAGCGTCATCCCCTGAGATTACCTCCCAAGCGAATCCTGCTCCCGCACGCTTAACGAAATCTTACCCGAAATGTTCCGCCGACTGGCGGCCCGGTCATCACGCTTTAGCGATGACCGGGTGATGCCGTAAAGGCTAGTCGAGGTCGGCGACCGCCTGCCCTGCCCCGCCCTCGATGCGCTGCGACAGCGACGCTTCCATGAAGTCGTCGAGGTCGCCGTCGAGAACGTCGGACGGGCTGGTGCTTTCGACGCCGGTGCGCAGATCCTTGACCAGCTGGTAGGGCTGGAGCACGTAGGAGCGGATCTGGTGACCCCAGCCGATATCGGTCTTGGCCGATTCCGTCGCGTTGGCGATGGCTTCGCGCTTCTTCAGCTCTTCCTCGTAGAGACGCGAGCGCAGCATTTCCCAAGCCTTGGCCTTGTTCTTGTGCTGCGAACGCTCGGCCTGGCAGGCAACCGCAATGCCGGTGGCGATGTGCGTGATACGCACCGCCGAGTCGGTGGTGTTGACGTGCTGGCCGCCAGCGCCCGACGAACGGTAGGTGTCGATGCGCACATCTGATTCCGAGACGTCGATCTCGATCGAATCGTCGACAACCGGATAGACCCAGATGCTCGAGAACGAGGTGTGGCGGCGCGCGTTGCTGTCATAGGGCGAAATGCGGACCAGGCGATGGACGCCCGATTCCGTCTTCAGCCAGCCATAGGCATTGTGGCCCTTGATCAGCAGCGTGGCAGACTTGATGCCGGCTTCTTCGCCGTCATGGACTTCCAGCACCTCGACCTTGAAGCGGCGACGCTCGGCCCAGCGGGTGTACATGCGCAAAAGCATGTTGGCCCAGTCCTGGCTCTCGGTGCCGCCAGCACCGGCGTGGACTTCGAGATAGGTGTCGTTCTGGTCGGCTTCGCCCGACAGCAGCGACTCGATCTGGCGCGCCCGGATCTCGCCGGCCAGCGAACGAATGGCGGTCTCGGCCTCGCTGATGATGTCAGCGTCGCCTTCTTCCTCGCCCATTTCGATCAGGCCGATATTGTCGTCCAGCGCCTGGCTCAGGCCCTTGATGGCCTTGATGCTGTCATCGAGCGACTGGCGCTCGCGCATCAGCTTCTGGGCTTCCTGCGGGTCGTTCCAGAGGTTGCCGTCCTCTGCCCGCATATTCAGGTAATCAAGCCGCTTTATCGCCTGATCCCAGTCAAAGATGCCTCCTCAGCAGGCTTATGGCCTGCCTGATTTCGTCGACGATGTTCTGCGTTTCCGCGCGCATGGAGATTGCTTCTTTTTGCTTGTTTCGCGCCCGAAGGCGGCTGTTGAATCCGCGCGGAACATAGGGATGAGGCCGCCCCCTGTAAAGCAAAATGGGCAGGCGCCGTCAGCCCTGCCCATTCGTCTTGCGACAGTGTCGATTGCCTAGCCGGCATAGGCGGCTTCAAGCCTGGCGACATCGATCTTGGTCATCTGCAGCATCGCCTGCATGACCCGGCCCGCCTTGGCGCCATCGTCATCGCCGAGCAGTCGCGGCAATGCCTCGGGAATGACCTGCCACGAAAGCCCGAACTTGTCCTTCAGCCAACCGCATTGACCTGGCTGGCCGCCGTCGGACAGCTTGTTCCAGAAGTGGTCGACCTCTGCCTGGTCCTTGCAGTCGATGCTCATCGAAATCGCTTCAGTGAACTTAAACATCGGGCCGCCGTTCAGCGCGGTGAAATGCAGCCCCTCAAGCTCAAACTCGGCAACCATGACGCTGCCGGCAGGCCCCGGCCCCGCCTCGCCATAACGCGTCACCTTGCCGATCTTGGAGTTCTTGAACACCGACATGTAAAACGTCACCGCCTCTTCGGCCTGGTAGTCGAACCACAGGAACGGGCTGATCTTCTGCATCATTTTCTCCTCGCTGACATTTCAAGCGTCGCGCTGCCGTCGCCGGCCGGCTTGGCGCCAGCCCATCGTGTTGCGGTGCGCAAATTCAATAACCAAAAGGATATATAACTACTTGGGTATTTTCAAGTGCGGCAAACGTCCGCGCAAACGAAAAATGCGCGCGGCTAGGCCACGCGCATTTGTAAGTCCCGTCGAAGATGCCGGCGAATGGCGATCCTAGTAGAGGCCGCCGCCGCCTTCGCTGATGGCCTTGCTGGCCTGCGGCGACAGCGCTTCGCCGTAGCCGTTGGTGCCGTCCTCGCCCATGCCGATGACCCAGTAGCTGTCAGCCGGCCCGGTGCCTGGCTTGAAGGCTTCCATGATCGTGCCCGGCGCGCCTTCGGCTGCCTGCATGCCGGTCTTGCGGTCGATCGAGATCAGCTTCATCCCGGCCGGCACGACGAAGTCGCTCTTGGGCGTGCCTTCGAGTGCCGTCGTCATGAAATCCTTGAACACCGGAGCGGCAAGGCCGCCGCCGGTAGTGCCCTTGCCGAGCCCCTGCGGTTTGTCGTAGCCCATGTACAGGCCGACAACGAGGTTCGGCGTATAACCGACGAACCAGGCATCCTTTTCGTCGTTGGTCGTTCCGGTTTTGCCGGCGATGGGACGATTGAGCGACAGCAGCGTCGTTGCCGTACCGCGCAGCACGACGCCTTCCAGCATCGAGGTGATCTGGTAGGCGGTCATCGGGTCGAGCACCTGCTCGGAATTGTCGACCAGTTCCGGCTCGGGCTGATTGGCCCATTCGGTGGCGACGCAGCCTTCGCAGCCGCGTTCGTCATGCTTGAACACCGTCTTGCCGTAGCGGTCCTGGATGCGGTCGATCAGCGACGGCTTGATCTGGCGGCCGCCATTGGCCATCACGGCATAGGCCGAGACCATGCGCATGACGGTGGTTTCGCCCGCGCCCAGCGCCATCGGCAGGTACGGCGCCAGCTTATCGTAGACACCGAACCGTTCGGCATATTCGGCAACCGTCTTCATGCCCATGTCGTTGGCGAGGCGCACCGTCATCAGGTTGCGCGAACGCTCGATGCCGGCGCGCAAGGTCGAGGGACCAGCGGCCTTGCCGTCATAGTTCTTCGGTGTCCAGGTGGTGTTGCCCGACTGAATGGTGATCGGGCCGTCCATGATCACCGATGCCGGCGTGTAGCCATTGTCGAGCGCCGCCGCGTAGACGAACGGCTTGAAGGCCGAGCCTGGCTGGCGCATCGCCTGGGTCGCGCGGTTGAACTCCGACTGCGAGTAGGAGAAGCCGCCGACCATGGCAAGCACGCGGCCGGTGTGCGGATCCATGGCGACGAGGCCGCCCGACACTTCAGGCACCTGGCGTAGCGCATAGCTGTCGCCTTCGTTCTTCTCGACATAGATCACGTCGCCGGTCTTCAGCACTTCGGACGGCGAATTGGCCTTCACGCGCTTGCCATCGGCGACGTAGCGCATGGCAAAGCTCATGTCGTCCTTCGACACGGTGCTCGTCTCGCGGTCCTTGGACAGCGCGCCGGAAATCTCGCGCTTGGGCTGCAGGCCGATATCGAGACCGGTCTTCGTGGCGTCGAGCACCACGGCCAGACGCCACTCAGGAATGTCGTCCAGCGCCTTGACCTCGCCGAGTGCGGTGCCCCAGTCGCCCGAGATGTCGATGTTCTTGACCGGGCCGCGATAGCCGCGCAGGCGGTCGTACTTTTCAAGGCCCGACTGCATGGCCTTGCGCGCCATCGCCTGCAGCTTCGGATCGAGCGTCGTGCGTACCGACAGGCCGCCCTCGTAAAGCGCGTCCTGGCCGTAACGTGCGATCAACTCGCGGCGCACTTCCTCGGTGAAGTACTCGCCGGCGAAGACATAGGTGCCGGTCCGGCGCGGCGTCACGCCGAGCGGCGAGGCCTTGGCCTTGTCGCCTTCTTCACGCGAGACGTAGCCGTTGGTGACCATCTGGTCGACCACCCAGTTGCGGCGTTCGATGGCACGGTCGGCATATTTGAACGGGTGATAGTTCGACGGGCCTTTCGGCAGCGCAGCGAGATAGGCGGCTTCAGCGACGGTCAGTTCGTTGACCGACTTGTCGAAATAGGTCAGCGCGGCACCGGCGATGCCGTAGGCGCCGAGGCCGAAGAAGATCTCGTTGACATAGAGCTCGAGGATACGGTCCTTCGAGTAGGCCTGCTCGATGCGGAAGGCCAGCACCATTTCCTTGATCTTGCGCTCATAGGTCTGGTCCGAGCTCAGAAGGAAGTTCTTGGCGACCTGCTGGGTGATCGTCGACGCGCCGACCTGGCGGCGGCCGGAACCGAAATTCTGGAAGTTGGTCAGCACAGCGCGGCCGAGACCGGTCACGTCGATGCCGGGGTGATTGTAGAAGTTCTTGTCTTCAGCGGACAGGAAGGCTGCCTTGACGCGATCGGGCACGGCCTGGATCGGCAGATACAGCCGGCGCTCGCGTGCGAATTCGCCCATCAGCGCGCCGTCGGAGGCGTGGACACGCGTCGTCACCGGCGGCTCGTATTTGGCGAGCACCTCGTAGTCGGGGAGTTCCTTGGTCAGCTGGCCGAGATAGAGCGCAACGCCAGCCGCGACGACGAGCGCAAGCGTCGTGCCGATGCCGAAGAAATAGCCGATAAGACGAATCATGCCCGCTCCAGTACAAGGTCCGGGATTCCCTAAACCAACCCGCCATCATCGCAAACTGCAGGTATTGTCCCGATCCGCTATCGGCCACCCATGTCGCGCGGTTGTGGACAAAATACGGCAACAGCCCGCAAGCGCCAAAGATTCTGGCCGAAACACTAGAAATGCCCGTTCCTTCGCTTGCCGGCAATGCCAGCGAGAGGTCGAGGCAACTCGCTCAGCCGCCGGTCGCACCCCGCTCGGCAACGAATGCAGCCACGGCCTTCGAAATGCTCGTCGCGGCCTTCTCGCGCCAATCAGCACTGCGCAGCTGCTCTTCGTCCTCGGGGTTGGAGAGATAACCGAGCTCAACGAGGACCGACGGCACATCGGGCGCCTTGAGCACCCGGAAACCGGCCGAACGATGCGGATTGTTGATCATGCCGACCGTCGGCGACAGCTCGCCGACCAGCGAGCGCGCAAAACGCGTCGAAAAGCCATGCGTCTCGCGCCGGATCAGATCGACGAGAATGTCCGAGACGGCATGGTCTTCTTCAGCAACATCGACGCCGGCCAGCTGGTCGGACAGGTTTTCGCGATCGGCCAGCGCCTGTGCATCGGCGTCCGATGCCTTGTCCGACACCGTGTAGACGGTTGCGCCGCGGATACCCTTGAGCCTGATCGTATCGGCATGGATCGAAATGAACAGGTCGGCTTCCTGCTGGCGGGCTATGCGGACGCGGTCGTCGAGGCGGAGAAACTCGTCGCCCTCGCGGGTCAGAACGACCTTGTAGGCGCTGTTAGAAGCAAGCTTGGCCTGCAGCTCCTTGGCGAAGGCGAGCGTGACCGTCTTTTCGACCGTTCCGTTCAGGCCTTCGGCACCACCGTCGATGCCGCCATGGCCTGGATCGAGCACGATGGTGAACGGCCGGTCGCCGCGATGCGCGATCTTGCCGAGCCTGTCGGTCTTGGGCGTCGTCGAGCCGGTCGTCTCAGCCTGGATGGCGAGCGCCGCGTCGAACTCACGCTCGGAGGCGGCGGCGATGTCGGCGACCAGGCGATAACCGGAGCCGTCTTCATTCTTGAGGATGTCGACCTTCTCTACGTTGAACGGTCCCTTCGAGGTCACGATCAGCCGCGAGGCGCCCTCGCCCGACGGGCCATAACGTACGCTCTTGATCAGGCCGCGCGGCTTGAGGTCCTTGGCGTCGATCGCAAGAGTGGCATCGGGAAGATCGACGACAAGGCGATGCGGGCTGCGCAGCAGGAACCACTTCGGTTCCGGCTCCTTGTCGAAATTCATGACGATGCGCATATGAGTCGCGTCGCCTGCCATCTTGTAGTCGAGCGTCTTGATCGTCTCTGCGGCACAAACCGGCTGGCAATCGATACCGGCAAAGACAGTGAGGAACGCCAAAAGCGCGAACATCGCGCGGCGTACCGCGCCGCCGGGCTGAATGCTCCCAAACGGGAAGCTCTTGCCAGTCAATGCCGCAGGCCACATCTCAGTCTTGCCGCTCCAAAAAGCAGGTGTGCAGTCATTGCACACCGCCACCAATCGCAGGCCGAATAGGCGGCCCCTCGATTAACGAGTGGTAACCAGAGAAGGTTAACCGAGTCTTTGTCGGAATGCTCCCCCCGACGTTGTCGCTCACGCCTTTGCCGGCGTCGGAAATCGGGGTTGCGCTCAGTCTCGCCAAATCATAAAAGCGACATTGGATCACTGCAATCCAGGGCCCGCGCCCTCAGCGCCTTCCGCTAGGGAACCACGCGACGAGCGATGGCCCGCCTCGCAACAGAGACAGTTTCAGTGATCGCGACGAGATTCGCAGGCGCGGCCCGTGGCGGGGTAGCGACTGCGTGAGAAAAACGGCCGGACACTATTCCGCGCCGGCTCTGTAAGAGCAAAGTAGCTGGTCCGGATTCCCGGGCTTAGATTTGAAACAAGGTTCCGCAAGGTCACGCATTGGCCACAGACGCAATCATGGACAGGTCCGCAGGTAACCGCGCCATCACGGCAGCGGGCGGCACCGCCATGGCGTTTTGGCTGCGACCGGCGGGCGCAAAATCATCCGGCACCCCCTCATCAGCAAACCCACGGCGGCGGACGAGTTCCCGCAGGCCGCAGCTGACGGCTGCCGGGAGGACAAATAATGCCCAACAAGATGCTGATAGACGCCTCCCACCCGGAGGAAACACGGGTTGTCGTAGTTCGCGGTAACCGTATTGAAGAATTTGATTTCGAATCACAGGACAAGAAGCAGCTCAAAGGAAACATCTACCTCGCCCGCGTAACGCGGGTTGAGCCGTCTCTCCAGGCTGCCTTTGTCGAGTATGGCGGGAACCGTCACGGCTTCCTCGCCTTCAGCGAAATCCATCCCGACTATTACCAGATCCCGGTTGCCGATCGGCAGGCGCTTTTGCGCGCCGAGGCGGAAGAAGCCGAGGACGAGGAAGACGAAGACAACGAAGGCGACGAGAGCAAGAGCCAGGATCGCAACCGTGGACGCCGCAGGCGGCGCGGCGGCAAGAACCGCGGCCGCAACGACGAAAACAAGCCCGAGGGCTCGGGCGACGACGACAGCTCGTCCTCCGAGGACGATGGCGAATCGATCGCGGCAAGCGACGCATCCGATGCCAATGGCGACGAGTCGGCTGCCGAAGTGCATGCCGATGAGGGCAATGGCGGTTCCGAAGAGCGCGAGCCGACATCGATCGCCGCGTCGGTCGATGCCGACGTCGTGTCCGAACGGGCGCCTGAGCCGACGGTCACCGAGAACGAAAACGGCGGCGTGATCGAGGAAGTGCACTCGACCCACCACGACGACCACGAGATCGAGTCGGTCGGCGCCGAAGACGCGCTCGAAGAGGTGCGCAACCGCCGCA
>Ga0209902_101278_pt1 | contig 13512 bp, 16 predicted proteins | sample FECB27metaG_FD_188304 | JGI IMG/M metagenome (GOLD analysis project Ga0209902, IMG submission 188304) | Cyanobacterial communities from the Joint Genome Institute, California, USA - FECB-27 (SPAdes) (version 2) | ecosystem: Environmental > Aquatic > Thermal springs > Hot (42-90C) > Microbial mats...
GCACTCGCATGGCACGCGCTCGGACAAGTGCCTCGTCATAGCTGATCCACCGCCTGGTGTCTTCCCGTGGCTCTGATAGCAGTACCTTGTCGGGCTGTTCCTTCGCCCATTTGGCGAGACGCTCCAGAATATCGGGCAGTTCGCCGGGCAGGGGGATCGAGCTACGGTAGACGCGGCGCCCGTCGGCAAGCTGCTCTTCGACCAGCTTCTGCCCCGGCGCCACGAGCTGGCCCATCAGGCTTCCTGCCGCTGGGCGCCATCACCCTGGCGCGCCGACAGCGCCTTTTCGTAGACGCTGGACTGGTAGGCGATGAGTTCCTCGAAGGCCGCCGTGGCAGCCGAGGCGTCGCGGGCGCGCAGCGCCTCGAGGATATCGGCGTGTAGCGACACGACACGGCCGCGTTCGCGGAAGCGGAACGAGATCATGTTGGTTGCCGGGATCAGCGAGTCGTTGACGACAAGCATGATGAAGCGCAACTCGTTGTTGCCGGTGGCCTGCGCGATGGCGTGGTGGAAGGCGACGTCAAGCCGGCAAAATTCCTCGTCGGAAATGTCGTCGCGCTCGAAAGCCTCAAGCGTCGCCTCGATCGTTTCAAGATCGTCAGTTGTGGCGCGCTCGGCCGCGAGCTGGACGCAGGTGCGTCCGAGCAACAGCCGCGCCTCGACGATCTCGCTGAGCCCGAACACACCGAGCCCGACGAACCAGGTCGTCATCTCCTGCAGCATCTGGCTGGCCGCGGTCAGCGACGGCGCATTGACGAAGACACCGCCATTGGGGCCGCGCTTCGAACGCACCAGCTTCTTCGCCGCGAGAATCTTGAGCGCCTCGCGTACCGTCGGCTGCGAGACGCCGAAGCGCTGCGCGATCTCGGCTTCGGACGGCAGCCGCGCCTCGACGCTGAGCGTGCCCTGCACGATCTCCTGCTGCAGCGACGTCGCGATCTGATGTGCCAGGCTCTTGGTCGCCTGGACTGCCTGCTTGGCGTCCTCCATGCCCGTATGCTCTCCCTCGTTGGCCGCTTTTTATTATTTCAATATAACAATATCTAAATTGTTGACCGCCTGGCCGGAAAATGCAAGCCTTCGATCCAACAGGGCTGCGCTTTCGACCCGCGACGCAAGCCACAATAAGAACTTCAGTGGGAACATGGGAGATAATTTCCGATGAAGCTGACAAGGCGTGAATTCGCCGTCGGTATGACGACGGCTATTGCCTCGATGACCCTGCCACGGCTCGCCACGGCGCAATCGCCGCTGGTCGTTCCGACCTATGGCGGTCTGTGGGCCAAGTTCTGGGAAGAGAAGCTCTTGCCCGGGCTGACCACCGCCACCGGCATCCAGCCGCAGCTCGACGTCGGGCTCGGCAAGGATTTCGTCGCCAAGATCCGCGCCGGCGGAGGTCGCTCGCCCTACAGCATCTTCATGGGCAACGAAAACATCGCCGCCGTGCTGCGCGCCGAAGGCTTCTTCGAGCCCTTCGACCTCACCAAGGTGCCGAATGCGGCGAAGACCTTCCCGCAATTCGTCAACAAGGACGCCAAGGGCATCCGCGCCATCGTCTCGCCGATCGGGCTGGCCTATCGCACCGACCTGGTAAAGACAGCACCCACCTCCTGGCACGACCTCTGGGATAACCCGGAGTTCAAGGGCAAGACCGGCCTCTACCAGATCGGCAACACCGGTGCCGTCCTGTTCCTGCGGCTTGTCGCCGAGCTGTTTGGCAGCGGGCCGGACGATTTCGACACCGCATTCGCCAAGATCAAGGAGCTGCTGCCCTTCACGCAGGCTTCATGGAGTGGCGAGGTGGCAACGGCACTGATCCGCGGCGATGCCATCATCGCGCCTGTCGACTGGACCGAGATCATGACGCTGCAGGACAAGGGTGCGCCGGTTGCCATCGTCGCCCCCAAGGAAGGGGTGCTCGCCTTCGAGCAGTCGTTCAACCTGGTCGCCACCGGTGCAGAGAAGGACGCCGCGCACGCCTATCTGAACTACATCCTCGACGCCAAGGTCCAGCAGGACATGGCCAAGGCCTTCTACACCTCGCCGAGCAACAGCGAGTCCTCAGTCGACGACGCGATGAAGGCACGCACCCCGATCGTCGGCCCGCGCATGACCGAGATCAAGAGCTATGACTGGGACAGCTACGTCGACAAGGCGGCAGACATTGCCGACCGCTGGAACCGGGAGATGGCGTAAAGCCACCCCGCGATCGCATCGACGTGAAGGCCGGGAGGGTTGCCCCCACCTCCCGGCCGTGAACCCCGCGAGGACACCGGATGACCGCACTGACCATCGACCGTATCAACAAGCGGTATGGCAACCTGCACATCCTGAAGGATATTTCGATCCCGATAGCCCAGGGTGAGTTCGTCTCGCTGCTTGGCCCCAGCGGCTGCGGCAAGACAACGACCTTGCGCTGTATCGCCGGCTTCGAACGGCCCGACGACGGACGCATCCTGTTCGGCAATCGCGACGTGACACGCGCTTTGCCGGAACAGCGCGACATCGGCATGGTGTTCCAGTCCTACGCGCTTTTTCCACACATGACTGTGGCCGAGAATCTGAGCTTCGGCCTCGAGGTCCGCAAGGTTTCCGTGCCCGATCGCCAGCGGCGCATCGCCGACGTGCTCGCCATGGTACGGCTCGAAGGTTACGACAAGCGCTACCCGCGCGAGCTTTCCGGCGGCCAGCAGCAGCGCGTGGCTCTGGCCCGCGCACTGGTCATCGAACCGTCCGTGCTTTTGCTCGACGAGCCGCTGGCCAATCTCGACGCCACCTTGCGCGACGAGATGCGCTTCTTCATCCGCGACTTGCAGCAGCGCGTCGGCATCACCAGCATCTATGTCACCCACGACCAGGCCGAGGCGATGGTGATGTCGGACAAGATCGTGGTGATGAGCGCCGGCGCGATCTCGCAATTCGGCTCGCCGCGCGAGATCTATGAGCGGCCTGCCTCGCAATCGGTCGCCGGCTTCATCGGACGTTCCAACACCATCTCCGGCAAGATCGCCGAAGCACTCGGCCCGGACAGCTACAAGGTCGACACGCCTTGCGGCAGTATCGGCACGACCGGCCCGGCTGGGCTCGCCAAGGGGGCCGAGGTCAAGATCATGATCCGGCCGGAGAATATCGATACGCGGAGAGAGGGAGCAGGCCGCCCGACATCGGAAGGGAAGGCAGGCGCCGACGAAAACGTGCTTGCCGGCTCGGTGGTCAACTCGGTCTATCAGGGCAGCGCCAACCAGCTGGCCGTCAAGCTTGCCAGCGGCGATCGGGTGATCGTCGACGTCAGTGGCCGCAACCCGCTCGACATAGGCGAACAGGTCGCCTTGCGCTTTGCCGCGCGCGACAGCTGGGTCCTGGCATCATGAGTGCAACCGAAGCGGCTCCACGCCTGGAGAGCCGGGGCAACAGCCGCAGCGCCACCTGGATGGTGGTGCCGGCGCTGGTGCTGCTGATCGGCTTCTTCGCGCTGCCTTACCTGACGATCATCACCATGAGCCTGCGCGAGGCATCGACCCGCGCCGTCTATGGCGATGGCTTCACGTTGGCGCACTACACGACGGCACTCGGCGATTTCTACATATGGGGCATCCTCGGCCGTACCTTGCTGATCGGTGCCACCGTAACCGTCATCTCGCTGTTGCTCGGCTATCCCGTCGCCTACCATCTGGCGAAGTCACGTTCGCGCTGGACCAGCCTGCTCTACATCTTCGTGCTGTCGCCGCTGCTGGTCGGCCTGGTCGTCAGGACCTTTGCCTGGATGATCATCCTGTCCAACAACGGCGTCGCCAACCAGGCGCTCAAGGCGGCCGGCCTGATCGACTTCCCGCTGCAGCTGATGAACAATTCGCTCGGCGTCACCATCGCGCTGACGCACGTGTTCCTGCCCTTCATCATCCTGCCTCTGCTGGGCAATCTGCAGGCGATCAGTCCCGACCTGGCCATGGCCTCGCGCTCGCTCGGCGCCTCGCGCATGCGCACCTTCTGGAAGGTGACGTTGCCGCTCAGCATGCCCGGCATCCAGGCCGGCACCATCCTGGTTTTCGTGCTGTCGATCAGCGCCTATGTCACGCCCGCCATGCTTGGCGGCACCGGCGGCCGCACCATGTCGGTGCTGGTGGTGCAATACCTCGTCGACAACTTCCGCTGGCCGGCAGGTGCGGCACTGGCCATCATCATGGCGGCGGTGGCGGTGATCTTCGTCGGGCTCTATCTCAGGCTCACGGCGCGCGCGATGCGGAGGCTGCCATGACAGGTTCGTCGAACGGCGTCGAAAAGACCACCTGGGACCGCCTGTTTACCGCGGTGGTCACGGCGATCTACATCTTCCTGATGTTCCCGATCGTGCTGGTCGTGCTGTTGTCGTTCAACTCGGGCGAGTTCCTGGCGTTCCCGCTCGAGGGCTTTTCGCTGCGCTGGTTCGAGGCGCTGTTTTCCAACAAGCGCTTCCTCGATGCCACGCTCTACTCGATCCAGATCGCCGCGACATCGACGGTCGTCAATGGCGTGATCGGCACGCTGGCGGCGATCTATGTTGCCCGCCACGCCACCGCCTTCCGCGACTACATCCGCCTGATCATGACCGCGCCGCTGCTGGTGCCGGAGATACTCACGGCGATCGCGCTGCTGTTCTATTTCTACGAAATCCGGATCGGTACGGACTATTCGATCGGCATCCAGGTCGGCCACATCGTCGTCACCTTCCCCTATGTCTTCCTCAACGTGTCGTCGGCGCTGTTCAACTTCGACCGATCGCAGGAAGAGGCGGCGCGCAGCCTTGGTGCCGGCGGCTGGATGACCTTCCGGCGCGTGACGCTGCCGGCGATCAAGCCCGGCATCATCACCGGCTGCCTGTTTGCCTTCGTCATCTCCTTCGACATCTTCAACATTTCGCTTTTGCTGAAGTCGCTCGGCAAGAACACGCTGCCGCTCGAACTGTTCGACTACCTGCGGTTCAACTTCGATCCGACCGCAGCGGCCATCGCCTCGCTCAGCATCTTCATGACCTTTGCCGCGATCCTGATCATCGACCGCACGGTCGGGCTGCGTTCGCTCCGGTTCTGATCGTGGGCAGGTGAAGCACGAAGCGATATCGAGGGCCCGTTCTGCCGGCGCGATTTCTGTGACAGGGCAGGGGCTGCTCGCTTGACAATTCAGCGGCCATAAAAATACATTTCAATATCAGAATTTGGTTCTGACGTGACAGCCGACGGCAAGAAGCGCGCTCCATCGAGGGGAGGGCGGTCACGGGGACGAAGCCAGGGGCAGCCGCCGCCGGCCATCTCAGCATCATGAGGAGGAACAAAGTGCATCATTTTTCGCTTCTGCGCGGCGCAACGTTGGCCGCAACGGCTGCAACCGCCCTGGTGACTTTTGCCGGCGCGCTGACTGCCGCCGAACTGCCGAAATCGGCCGAGGTCAAGGACACCGGCAAGCTGATCATTGCCAACACCCTCGAATACGCGCCGTTCGAATTCATCGACGAAAACGGCAAGCAAGTCGGCATCAACATTGAGCTGGCCCAGGAAACCGCCAAGCTGCTCGGCGCCGAGCTTGAAGTCACCCGCATTCCCTTCCCCTCGATGGTGCCGGGCCTCGCCGCCGGCCGCTTCAAGGTCGCGTGGGAAACCTTCGCCGCCACCGACGAACGGCTGAAGCAGGTCGATTTCGTGATGTTCATCAAATCGGGCATCGTTGCGTCCACGACCGCCGACAAGGCCTCGCAGTTCCAGGGCGAAAACAATCTCTGCGGCAAGCGCGTCGGCGTCATCGGCGGCGCGGTGTCTGACTTCATCGCCGACCGGCTGAGCGCCGAGTGCAAGGAAAAGAGTCTGCCCGAGATCGCCAAGAGCATCTTCCCGGAGGGTAAGGACATCATCCAGGCCGCGCTCTCCGATCGTATCGACGCACGCCTCGACGACGCCACCGCATCGGGCTATTTCGAGGTGACCAGCAAGGGGCAGATGGTGGTCGTTCCGGGCCTCTACGACGTCGCACCGCTCGGCATCGCCATCCCCAAGGGCGACAAGGAAACGGCCGACATGCTGGCCGCCGGCGTCAACGAGCTGATCAAGAACGGCACCTACAAGACGATCATGGCCAAGTACGGCATGACCAGCGCGATGATCGACGAAGCCTATATCGTCGACAGCGCCGACAAGATCCGCAAATAATACGAAAGGCCGGCGAAGGACATGGAACCTTCGCCGGCCATCAGCACTGCTGGGAGGGCGGCTGAATGGACCGGGCCGAAACGCAAACGCCGCCGCCGGAGGCACTGACAGTCGTGCCGCTGCGCCACTATGGCCTGTGGGTCGGCACAGCGATCACGCTGGCCATCCTCGGACTGATCCTCAAGGCGCTGGCCACCAATCCCGCCTTCGACTGGCCGACGGTCGGCAAGTACCTGTTCCACCCCTCGATTATGCGCGGCCTCGGCCAGACGCTGGTGCTGACCGTCACCATCATGGTGCTGGCGATCATCATCGGCACCATCGTCGCCATTATGCGGCTGTCGCCGAGCCGTATCCTCAACGCCTTTGCCAGCGCCTATATCTGGTTCTTCCGCGGCGCACCGGCGCTGATCCAGTTGATCTTCTGGTTCAACCTGGCGCTGGTGGTGCGCGAGTTCTCGCTGACGCTGCCCTTTGTCGGCACGCTGTTCACGGTCAAGACCAACGATTTCATGACGCCCTTCGTCGCGGCCGTCATCGCGCTGTCGCTGCACGAAGCCGGCTACATGGCCGAGATCGTGCGCGCCGGCATTAACTCGGTGGCTTCAGGCCAAACCGAGGCTGCCGGCAGTCTTGGCATGAACCACCGGCTGATCCTGCGCCGCATCACGCTGCCCCAGGCAATGCGCTTCATCGTGCCGCCGACCGGCAACGAAACGATCAACCTTCTGAAGACGACATCGCTGGTCACCATCATCGCCGTCAACGATTTGCTCTATGCCGCGCAGAGCATCTATGCGCGCACCTTCGAGACCATCCCGCTGCTGATCGTCGTGGCTTTCTGGTATCTGTTCGTCGTCACCATCCTGTCGATCTGCCAGCACTATATCGAGCAATATTACGGCAGAAGCGACCTGCAGCAGGGCGCGTCCTTCGGCGACACGTTGAAACGCGCCTTCAGGTTCGGACGGGTGGCACAGCCAGCATGACATCGAAAGCAGAAAACCAGGCCCGCTTCGGCGTTCCCGACAATTCAATGGTGTTCGCGCGCGGCGTGCGCAAATCATTCGGCGCAGTCGAAGTGCTGAAAGGCATCGACCTCAACGTGCCGACCGGCTCGGTCGCCTGTGTCATTGGCCCGTCGGGTTCGGGCAAGAGCACCTTCCTGCGCTGCATCAACCATCTCGAAGAGGTCAGCGGCGGCGTGCTCCTGGTCGACGGCGAATTCGTCGGCTACGACCTGCGCCATGGCAAGCTTTACGAGGTCAACAACAAGCTTTTGTGCCAGCGCCGTGCCGACATCGGCATGGTGTTCCAGTCCTTCAACCTGTTCTCGCACATGACTGCGCTTGAGAATTTGATCGAAGCGCCGATCATGGTGAAGGGCATGTCCAAGGCCGAAGCCAAGGACAAAGCCCATGCGCTGCTCGAACGCGTCGGGCTGTCGGCCAAGGCAGACGCCTATCCGCGCCAGCTTTCCGGCGGACAACAGCAGCGCGTCGCGATCGCGCGCGCGCTGGCGATGAACCCCAAGGTGCTGTTGTTCGACGAACCGACCTCCGCACTCGATCCGGAGCTCGTCGGCGAGGTGCTGGTGGTCATGCGCGACCTGGCCGAGAGCGGCATGACCATGGTCGTCGTCACCCACGAGATCGGCTTTGCCCGCGAAGTCGGCGACCAACTGATTTTCATGGACCGCGGCGTCGTCGAAGAGCGCGGCGAACCGCGCGAGATGATCGCCAACCCGCAATCGACGCGAACACGGGAATTCCTGTCTCACGTGCTGTGAAGAGCGCAGGGGCTGGCCAGATGCGTGCCGCTCATACATTGCCGAGCCGATGGCCAGACTGACAAAAAAAGCGGCTCGAAAGCCGCTTTTTTTGTCGCCGTGCACAGCACGGCTAAAAAACTGCCAGGTATTTGAGCAGCGATATGATGCCGATGATAATCACGATTATCTGCGCAATCTGTCGCATCTTTGCGTCGATCGGCAGTCGCTGCACCAGATAAAGTACGAGCACGATTACCAGGAATGTGATCAGAATACTGATGAGCACAGATGAGGCCATGTGGTTCTCCTAGGAAACGTTGAATGGGCGCCCGGTCTGGACGCGCAGTGCCGATCAATACCAACCGCCACGCTGGTCGCTTGAGCCTTTTGCAATGGCAAAGCCGATCATCAATCCGACCAGACCCGCCAGGCCGACCACGACACCGGTTGCGGCCGGATTCTCTCGGGCGGCCTCGGAGACCGACTGGGCCTGTGTACGAAGCTGCTGTGCCGCTCGCGACGCCCGAGTCGACGCCTCTTCGATGGCGTCATTCGCCGTGTAGCGTGCTTCGGAGGCAAGCTCTGCACTCCGTTCGGCAAGGGATTTGTTGATTTTGGCGATCTCCTTGCGCAGCTCGGAGATCTGCTTTTCGACCGACTTTTGGATGCCGTCGATACCAGGGGCTTCGGTCTTGGGGGTGTCAGCCATGATTTTTCCTTCTGCAACCAGATGGCAACGGTGCAGACAGGAATTTGTTCCGTGGTCGGTCGACCGCAACGGGTCGCCCCGACGCCCCTCCAAAAGAGAGCCGCACAACGGCTCTCCCAGCTTCGTCGCGAAAAATCAGGCGGCAGTGACCAGCCGCCGCAGCGAGGCCTGGTAGACGAGCGAGGTCCAGCTGTTGCTCGACGCGAGGTGGCAATAGACCAGCCCGAGCGCACCCGACCTGCGCAGGTCGAGGAAAGCTTCGTCGGAGAGCTTGTTGAAGGCCGGCTCGTCGATGACCTGGAAATCGGTGACGTTGAGCACTTCGCCGCCTTCGAGCGTGACCGTGCTCTGGCGCGGCGCAAACAGGCCGTGGGCGTCGATCTTTTCCACCATCGCGCGGGTGGCATTGAAATCGATCTGGAACTGGTTGCAGAAGGCGAGCGCCTGCTTGCTTGCCTCGCTGGCTTCCGCCCCATTGAAGAACGGCGCGACCTTGCCGGCGCTGGAGGATACCTCGGTGACGCGCTCGCTGGCACGGTCGACGCACAGGGTCAGCCGGCCGGTGCCCGTTCCGGAGTCGTCGGCGAGGATGAAGGGATAGCGGCGGACATAGGCCGGAATGTAATGCGGCTCGAGCCACTTGCCGCTTGCCTCGACGAACAGGTTCTCGTTCTGGCGGAGCCCGGTGATGACGACAGGCGCCTTGGCAGGCCCGATGAAGACGATCGGATAGGAGCGCATCGCCGCCGGCATTTCGGATGCCACCACCGGAATAGCGTGCGCCTGGCGCGCGAAGGAAAAATCGCTGCGTGCCGCCAGGCCAAGCGAACCGTGCCGTGCCGGGTTGAGCGCCTCGGGCCTGGAATAGAACAGTGGCAAGCCGGCGGCCGCGGCACCTTCACCGGCTTTCGTTTCGGTCGTCGGGTCAGTCATCGTTCAAGTCCTTCTGGCGGCTCGGATCTCATGGCGACAGTGCGATCGTCTTGATATGTTCTTCATGAGTTGGCGACGTCGTGAAACTGTACTGGGGCTATGGACAGGACACTGGCAAGCAGCAAGATTGGGTGCATCGCGGATTGTACACGACAGGGCGGACCAGATGATCTCGGCTTCGGACTTTGAACGCTCTGTGGGAAAGACCTTCACCGTCGACGCCGGCGCCAAGCAGGTGCAGCTCGAACTGAACGCGGTGCGTCCGCTGTCCTCGAGCGGACGTCCGGGCGGCGGCTTTTCGCTGCAGTTCAAAGGGCCGCGCGAGGCGGCCCTGCAACAGGCGACGTATCGTTTTGTCGGCAAAGATTTCGCCGATGACATCTTCATCGTGCCGGTGTCGGCCGACGCGACTGATGTCTTCTACGAAGCCGTGTTCAACTGACGTCGTCATGATGGCGACTGGCCCGGCGGGAACGCCGCCATCAGGTCGTAGACGCCCTTGTCTTCGACGACGGTGAAACCCAGCCTGAGATAGAGCCGCCTTGCCGGGTTGTTCTTTTCGACATGGATCGAGGCGCGCTTGCCCGCTGCAAAAGCGTCGTCGAGCGCATCGCCCAGCACGGCCGTGCCATAGCCCCGGCCGCAGGCCTCGGGCACGAAGGCGATGTCGACGATGCGGTGTTCGTCCTGCCAGCGCGCGAGATAGAGTCGACCGATTGACCCGCCCGCGTTATGGATGACGAGCCGCTCGGCACCGAGGTAATGCTCGACGTAGTGATGGTGTTGGGCGGCAAACTGCTGCGCCAGGAACGATTGTTTCTGGTCCATCGACCATCCCGTCGGCTCAAGCTCCTGCCATCGCGTCGATGCATAAAGCGCTGACAGGAACGGCAGGTCTTGATCGCAGGTCGGCTGGAAACGCAGCCTGGCCTCACGCGAGCGACGCCAGGACAACAGACTTCCTTTCGAGACGAGCCCGGCCTCGCTCTTCAACGTTGCCGTCATCAGACCGGCGGCGTCAGGTCGCGCACGACCGAGAAGCGGCGGATGCCACCATCGGCCAGTTGATCCCAGTCGAGATCCCATTCCGTGCTGTCGAGCCCGGTCTGGCGCTTCGCCCACAGGCCGCCGCCGGCCGGGGACCTTGTCGCGTGGCTGAACAGCATCAGCCGGCCATCCGCGTTGTAGTCGAGCTTGAACTCGACATTGCTGTCGGAATTGGAAAAATCGCGCCAACCGGTCCAGTTCTGGGTGCGCGCGCTGTTCTGCGCATTGAACTGATGGACGAAACTGCGGTCGCTGCCGACAAGGACGATGTCGTTGTCGCCCTGGATGCCGCTGGCGAGCGTGTAGATGGGCGTGCGCGAGAAGCCCGGTGTCGCCCATGGCGTCCAGCTGTCCGATCCCGCCGGCTGCTGCCTGGTGTGGACCACCTGGCCATTGCTGGTCAGGCCGAAGAAATTGAGCCCGCCGCCGGGGCCCAGAACCGGCGCCATGGCGACAAACGTGCCTGTCGTCGGCGTGTTCATCATCACCCAGGGCGTCCACTGGCCGACGGCGGTCGTGCGCGCCACCGATTGCTGGCAGCGGTAGAGATTGAGGCCCGAATTGATGCCGAACAGGACGATGCGGCCATCGCCCTGGCGCTTGGCCGATATGGCGACGACGCTGCCGGGTATCTGCTGCCAGTCGCTCCACAGCTTGTCCGGCGGCGCCAGCTCCTGCACGGTGACGGTGATCGGCGTGTCGGTGCCGGGCGGCGTGACGGTGACCTTCTTGTCGACCAGCTTGGGCGGGTTCTCGCGTATCCACCAGATCTGGCCATTGGCGGTGACGACAAAGATCTCGATCAGGCCGTCGGCATCCCGCGCCATCGACATGCTCTGATAGCCCGATGCACCCGGCACAGCGCCGATATTGACCGGCGGGTTCCATTTCTCGATCGGGCCGACCTGATTGGCGTCCTCGGTGATGAAGACGAGTTGCGGCCCGCCGGAGGGCTGCGCCACCACGGCGACCCGGCCATCGCGCGTCAAGCCTGTCGCCATGATGGCGTAGGTCCCCGGCGCGACCGGCGACCATGCCTTGGCCCAGGGGCCATTGGGACCGCTCTGCGCCTTCTGCACGAGTTGGCTGTTGCCATCGATAGCGATGACCATCAACCGTGACAGCTCGAAAAACTTCACGCCCGGCGGCAAGTGGCGCAGGGACGGGGCGCTCGACCTTTTCGCGCGCACTGCCGGAACTTTGCTTGGTTTGGGTGTGGTTGCTGCTTTCGCTGTCGATGCTGACGCCTTGCTCACGGCTGCTTTCTTCGTGGCCAACACGGCAGCGGCTTTCGCCTTCGATGCGGGTGATGTCTTGGCCGCCGCTTTCTTCGCTACCGGCGTCGACGTTGCCTTTGTCGTTGGCGCCTTGGCTGCACCAGGCTTCTTGGCGGTTGCGTTCTTGCCGGCACTGTCACGCGCCGTCGACTTTGGAGCTGCTTTCTTGGCCATGATGTTGGTCCTGCGTGGCTCGGAATTCATTAGCCTCTGGGCGGGAAGACGCCCTGCAGCGCGATGCAGAAATAGCAGGTGAGGTAAGGTTGCAGATTATTGTGCGGCGCGTCGCCACCGGCAGGCGCGAGAGCATTGGCATTCATGCTTGTCAGATTGGCTGAAACATTGGTCTGGTAAAGCTTGCCGCCAACCGAATTGGCCACGGTGATGTCCGCCGTCAGTGAGCCTTGCGTGCCATCTTCGTTTGTCGCCATCAAAGCATGCGCATGCGTTGGGATCTCGGATTCGAGCAGGGTCACCGTCTCTTCCCCGCCTGTTTCGCCGAGATCGTGCAGCGATAGCCCCGGTCCCTGGCCGGGGTGCATCGGCGTTCGTCCCTGCAGATCGGGCAGGGCGAAATTGGACTTGCCATTGCCGCCATAGGTCGTGCCAAGCAGCGAGAACAGGGCGGTGTTCTGCGACAGCGGCAACAGCTGGCCGTCGCACCACGCCCACCCCCTGGGCGCGAAGTTGAAGGGAAAGATACGGATTTCGGCGACGAAGGGGTCGGCCATTGCTTCCTCTCAGGTCGGCGACGGGAAAATCCCGAAAAGCGAGATGATGAAACTGATGCAGAGATAGGGCTGGAAGTTGGTGTGCGGCTGGCTGCCACCGACCGATCCTACCGACGCTTGCGCCATCGCCACAGTCACTGTCTCCGGAGCGTAGGGCGTGATCACGGTCGAGCTGGCCAGGACGTTACCCTCGGGTGCCGGCTGGGCACCATTGACAGTCGAGCCGAGCAAGGGATGGGAGTGCGCGGGAATCTGGCCGATGGTCAGCGTGATCTCCTCGGCGCCACCGGTCTCTGCCAGGATAAATCCATTACCCTGATGCAGCGGTACCCGGCCCCGCAGGTCAGGCAGGGCGAAAGTGCTTTGACCGTCACCGCCATAGGTGGTGCCGATCAGGTTGAACAACGTCTCATTCTCGGAGATCGGCAACAACTGGCCCTCGCAGAACATCCATCCGGCGGGCGCGAAATTGCCGGCAAACATGCGAACCTCGCCAACATAGGGCTGTGCCATGGCTTTGCCTCCTCAGGTCGGCGAAGGGAAGATGCCCTGAAGGGCGATACAGAAGCTAAGCGTCAGGAACGGCTGCATGTTGAGATGCGCCTGGCTGCCGCCGATATTGCTGATGCTGCCGGCTTTCAAGGCCACCAAACTCTGCGCGCTCGCCGAGTAGGTGTTGCCAGGATCCTTGGCAAACACCGTGCCGCTGGTGTTCTGCGGCCGTGGATTGACGGCGTCACCAGGCGAACTGGAGCCACTGAGAACATGGGTGTGTGTGGGTATTTCGGAGATCGACAGCGTATGAGCCGGCTCGCCACCACGTTCACCCAGCGTATGGTTAGAGCCGACATGGACCGGCAGGGGG
>Ga0209902_101280_pt1 | contig 13455 bp, 18 predicted proteins | sample FECB27metaG_FD_188304 | JGI IMG/M metagenome (GOLD analysis project Ga0209902, IMG submission 188304) | Cyanobacterial communities from the Joint Genome Institute, California, USA - FECB-27 (SPAdes) (version 2) | ecosystem: Environmental > Aquatic > Thermal springs > Hot (42-90C) > Microbial mats...
GGGATTCGAACCCTTGAGACGGTTCCCCGCCTACACACTTTCCAGGCGTGCGCCTTCGACCACTCGGCCATCTCTCCGCATGCAGCGGGCCGGGCGGGCCCGGGTCTGCGTGTCCGGGGCCTGAGCCTGCCGGAGCGGGCGCAATATACTCATCGACGTCGTGACCGCAAGGCACATAACGCGCCGATGACGGGGATTGCGGTCAAGGCTCGGCAAAGTTGTCTTGTCCCGTGCGCGGACCGCGTGGCAAAAGGGTTGCCAGCAGCCGGTGGAGCATTGGGACCCCGCACGGCGCATCCCGGACGCGACGGACCTCGATGCGGCTTTTTATCAGGCTTTTGGGCACCTGGCTCCTTGGTGTGGCGCTGATCCTGTTGATCATCGACGGGACGCGCTCGCTCGGCGCCAACCAGCTGATCTTCACCTCACTTGCCGAGAACTGGACCTGGCTCAATGCCGAGAGCCTCGCCACGGTGCGCGAGTTCCTCGCCGGCCGGTTCTTCGGCATGGTGCTCGAGCCGGTCTCGGAGGCGATCTTCGCCATGCCGGGCTGGGCGGTGCTTGCCGTGCCCGGCGCCCTGCTGGCCTGGGCCGGGCGCTCGCGCAAGACCCGGCTGTTCGTCCGGCACGACCAGATCTGACAGGAACGGCCCTTGACCCTCCACGACCGCGACGGCTTCACCGCGTTTGTCGCCACGCTCCCCGGGGTGACGCTGCACGAGCAATGGGAGGCGCTGGTCGCCAAGGTCGGCGGCAAGGTGTTTTGCCTGCTCGGCGACGCCTCGGGCGACATCGTCTTCAAGGTCGGTGAGATCGCCTTCGATGGGCTGACCGAGCTCGAGGGGATCGCGCAGGCGGCCTATTTCGCCAAGCGCCAATGGGTGCGGGTTTCGCCCGGCGCGCTCGAGAATGAGCTCGCTCAGGGCTATGTCCGCCAATCGCATCGGCTGATCGCCGACAAGCTGACGCGCAAGCTCAAGGCCGAGCTCGGAATCTGAGCAGCACGTTGACGAAGTCGTTCAGGCCTTCTTAACTACCCCGCATAAGCCATGAGGGGGCGAAGATGGTTGCGGGATTGCTTTATGTCATTGGGCTGATTGCGGTGCTGGCGACGATCGTCGTTGCCGGGTACGGGGCGCCCGGCCTGATCCTGATGGTCAACACGGCGCTCGATACGCCGGGCGCGGACCTGCTGGCCACACTCATCGACGTGGCACGGCTGCTGCAATGGGCCGTGCTGCCGTTCGTCGGCGGGCTGGCGCTGATGGGGCTGGGGCGCATCGTCATGCTGCTGGGCGCCATCAACCGGGCGCTGCGCGGCAACGCCTGAGGCCGGTTCTCAGTGAGGGCTTTCCTAGGTCTCCCCTCACCCACGATGTCACCCCGGCAGAGGCTGGGGGCGCCGCGAGCTCCGCAAACGGAGGTTCCCGCTTTCGCGGGAATGACCCGGTGGGTGGGGTGCCATCAGGGCTGAGCGAAGCAACAGCTATCCGAACAACCCATCGTACAGGTCGTCCCAGTGGGGATTGTCCTTTTCGATCAGTTCGATCTTCCAGACCCGCCGCCACTTCTTGATCTGTTTTTCCCGGGTGATGGCGTTGTAAGGGTCGTCGTGCTGTTCGAAGTACACCAGCTTGTGCACGTGGTAGCGGGATGAGAAGCCCGGGATCAGATCCTCACGGTGGATATAGATGCGCACTGGAAGGTCGCCGAACGGCTACCACGGAGTCATTCCCGCGAAAGCGGGAACCTCTGTTTTTGTGCCTGCCGCACGATCGCAAACGGAGGTCCCGCTTTCGGGGGACTCCATGGCAATACTGAAACAGAACGGGCGGCCCTCGTGGACTGCCCGTTCAACATCTCAGACCCTGATCAGGCGCGCGGCTGCGGCACGATGCGGAGGTAGGGCTTCAGCGTCTTCCAGCCTTCGGGATATTTTTCGCGGGCTGCTTCGTCGGAGACGGCGGGGACGATGATCACGTCTTCGCCCGATTTCCAGTTCACCGGCGTCGCCACCTGGTGCTTGGCGGTGAGCTGCAGGCTGTCGATGACGCGGATGATCTCGTCGAAGTTGCGGCCGGTGGAGGCCGGATACTCGATCTTGAGCTTCACCTTCTTGTCCGGCCCGATGACGAACAGCGAACGCACGGTGAGGCTGTCATTGGCGTTCGGGTGGATCATGTCGAACTTGGTGGCGATCTCGCGATCGACGTCGGAGATCAGCGGGAAGTTGAGCGTGGCGCCCTGCGTCTCGGCGATATCAGCGGCCCAGCCGGCATGGTTTTCGAGCTTATCGACCGACAGGCCCAGCACCTTGACGCCGCGCTTGTCGAACTCGGGCTTCAGCTTGGCAGTGTAGCCGAGCTCGGTGGTGCAGACCGGGGTGAAATTCTTGGGGTGCGAGAACAGCACGGCCCAGCTGCCGTCGATGTAATCGTGGAAGCGGATGCGACCTTCGGTGGTCTCCGCCTCGAAATCGGGGGCGGTATCGCCGATGAGAATTGCCATGATGAACTCCTTGATGCGGGTCGTATGCCATGCCTGGCACTGGAGCAGGATTGCGATCGTTCGATCGCCCTCCAGCTCCACGTCCTTGTTTTGTCGCGAGATCGAACCGGAAAAGTCTCACAACTTTTCCTGATCTCGCTCTAGCGCGCGCCACTATCGAACGCGGGCCAGTCGATTGCGACTGCGCCGCTTGAAATCTTTTTGTGTTTTGCCGTCAGGCGGCAACAACCGCTTCCCCCGGGGGCGCGGTCGGCAGCAAAATCAGCGTGCTAGGTCGGTTTCGGCAGCGCGCTACGAGATCGGGACGGGTTAGATCAGGCCGCTGGCGAAGGCATATTGCAGGGCGGCCACGATCGCCAGGGGCGGCGCCAGAGCTAACGCCAAAGCGCGCGGCTGGCTGAGCCGCGCCACCCGGGCGATGAGGAACACGACGACGATGAAAAGCAGCGAGGCGACGATGGACGCCGAACCCTGCGACAGCCAGCTGAACATGATCACGCCTCCCGAAGCCCGCGGGCGGGCATCGCGGTGAGCCTGCGCGCCCACAGCTTGCCTGGGGCTTGCCCGGTTCAGTCGGGGTTGAATCGAGTTTGAACGATGTGGGGGGTGTTTGTAGCTGGCCCGCAACTTGGCACTGCGGGTGGTTTCGCGTCCCCTCGCCCCCTTGGGGAGAGGTTAGGGTGAGGGGCGCCAAGCAAACGGGATGTGCAGCCGTCGCTGCAAGGCCGGCCCAGCGCTCGATGCCGGTGCGCTTGGCGCCCCTCACCCCCGCCCTCTCCCAAGGGGGCGAGGGGGCGTTGTGGCGCGGCCGGCTAAAGCCTAGATACCACCCGCGGCCGGGGCGGGTGCTGCTGCGGCTGCCGCGGGCGAGCCCTTGGGGGCGCCGTTGGTCCAGGTGACGTCGAGGCCGGTGAGCGGCACCACCGAAAGCGACATCTTGCCCGAACCCTGCTGCAGCTCGCGCGAGTGGGCGAGGTAGACCAGCGAATTGTTCTCGGCATCATAGATGCGCGAGACGCGCAGGCTCTTCCAGATCAGCGAGCGCGACTGCTGGAAGATCTCTTCGCCGCCCTTGTTGGTGTTGATGTTGCCGATGGTGACCGGGCCGGCCGCGGCGCAATCGACCGCCGAATAGGACGGATCCTCGAACCAGTTGCCCTGCTGCAGCCGATCGATCAGCGAGCGGTTGAAATAGGCGACATGGCAGACGACGCCCTTGATCTCCGGATCGGCGACCGCCTCGACGTTGATGTCGTTGCCGGTCCAGTCGACCCCAACGCGGCCCACATCGGTGCCGTTATTGTTGCCGCAGGCGGCGAGCGCGCCAGTGAGAACGAGGGCGAGACCGAGGGAGGCGAAGCGCTTGAGCATGCTCATGGGGTCCAGGGGTTCGGGGTTACGGGGTGGCCTGATGTGGGGACCTTGCCGGGTTCACGCAACGGCTGGAGGCCGCAATAGTTGCGGGCTCGGCGAGTAGGCGTTCCGAACTGGAGCCGGTGCGGGCTGCCCCCCACCCCTGTCCCCTCCCCGCAAGGGGACGCGGTAGCGCCCTGGGGGGAGGGAGACTCTCACACTGACATTGAGACCGCTCAGGAGTGGCCGTGCTTCGCAGCTGGACCGTGCGGATGGTCGATATGGCCGAGGTCGCGGCCGGGATCGATGCGGTCGCGCACCAGTTGCTTGATCTGCTTGGCGTCGGGGAAGCCGCCGTCGCGCTTGCGCTCCCAGATCAGCACGCCATCGAGATGGATCTCGAAAATGCCGCCGGTGCCAGGAACAAGGCTGACCTCGCCCATTTCGAGGCCGAAGGTCGAGAGCACCTCCTGCCCCATCCAGGCGGCGCGCAGCAGCCAGTTGCACTGCGTGCAGTAGGTGATGGCAAGCTTGGGTTTGTCGGTCATATCTGCGGATCCGCCCAGGAGGAGAAGACGTTGGTCGGCAGCACCAGGACGTCGTCCTCCTCGGCCTCCCGGCTCTTCAGCGCCACCAGCTGCGCCGTGGTGGTGTTGACGCGCTGCGCCAGGAGCCGCGCGATCTGCAGCAGCCAGGACGGATGCGCCTCGAGCACGGCAAGGGCGTCGTTGATGACATAGAGCTGCACATCGGTGACGGCGCGCACTGTCGCCGAGTGCGGGCGCTCCAGCAGCACGCTCATTTCGCCGAAGATGGCGCCGGGCTGCTTGATGGTGGAGACGAACTTGCCGTCACGCAGCACCTCGACCTCGCCTTCCTTCAGCACCATGAAGCTGCCGCCGGCCTGCCGGCCCTGCACGATCAGCTCCGTGCCGGCAGGGAAGAAATCGAACTTCAGCCAGCTTTCCGTCTCTGCGTCCGCCACCAGAGCAACTCCCGTTATTCGAGCAGTGCGAAAATCTTGTCGAACATCACCTGGTCCTCGCGGACCTTGGCCTGCCGCCGCATATCGACCAGCAGCGCCGTGGTCTTGTGCAGCCGCGCCGCGAGGAGTTTTGCGATATGCCGGGCCGCGGCCGGATGCGCGTCGAGGAACGCGTCGGCGTCGTCGGCCACATGCACTTCGGCGCCGTTGCGCGTCCGGACGGTCGCCGAATGCGGCAGGTCGAGCAGCGCCGACATATCGCCGATCACCGAACCCGGGTCACCGATCGCCGCCACCGTGCTGCCGTCGCGCACCACTTCGAGATCGCCGGATTTGAGGATGTAGAGCTTGCCGGTGCGCGCGCCCTCATTCACCAGCACCGCCCGCGGCCCCAATACGCTCACCGGCAGCGTCGCCGCCGCCACGAGGATCTGCTCCATTAACCCGCCTTCAAACCCAACCCACCCGAATACATGAGGTGATGGTAGCCGAGCTTTGCGGGGATGCGAAGTCATTCGCGACGCCCGGGCGATTATGCTGGCTCTCGGTGGTGCGCGCGGCGTATGGAGGCCCCCGCGCCGGTCATCGCCGGTGGCAGAACGCAACTCCCGTCCCCGGTCATCCGCCGGGCCCGACCTCAGGAGAAGACCATGGATACGTCCGTCCTCGGCCGCCCGGCCGAGATTCCACTCGACCCGGCCAGCGCCGTGCTCGACCGGGTACCCAACCCCCATCCCGATATCGACTACCTGATCCGCTTCACCGTGCCGGAATTCACCGCGCTCTGCCCGATCACCGGACAGCCGGATTTCGCGCACCTGGTCATCGACTATGTCGCCGACCAGTGGATGATTGAGAGCAAATCGATGAAGCTGTTCATGTTCTCCTACCGCAACCACGGCGCCTTCCACGAAGCGACGACGGTGGAGATCGCCAAGCGCCTGGTCGAGGCGCTGGCGCCGCGCTGGCTCCGCATCGGCGGCTACTGGTACCCACGCGGCGGCATCCCGATCGATGTGTTCTGGCAGACCGGCGCAGCGCCGGCCAACCTGTGGCTGCCCGAACAGGGCGTGCCCGGCTATCGCGGCCGCGGTTAGCACGCTGGCTTTGTGGTGCTTGAGCGCGCGGTGAGCGTTCCACTATGGTCGCCGGAGACGAGCGGGAGTTGCAGCAGGTGAGTCGTGACGTGAGCAGCGGGCAGCGCCCCCGCTACCAGCTGCTCGACCTGCTGCGTGGCGTGGCGATCATCGCCATGGTCATCTTCCACATCGCCTGGGACCTCTATTATTTCGGCTACTCGAACGTCGACGTCACCACGGTCATCGGCTGGGTGATGTTCCAGAAGTCGATCCTTTCGAGCTTCCTGCTGCTGGTCGGCGCCGGGCTGGTGCTGGCGCATGGCAAAGCCATCCGCTGGAACAAGTTCTGGCGCCGCTTCGGTATTGTCGTCGCCTGCGCGCTGCTGGTGACGGCGGGGACCTACGGGATGTTCCCCGATTTCTTCGTGTTCTTCGGCGTGCTGCATGCCATTGCGCTGTTCTCGCTGATGGGCCTCGCCTTCCTCAGGCTGCCGCCTTGGCTGGTCGCTGTCCTCGGCGTCGCCGTCATTGCGGCGAACCTGCTCTACAACGATCCGATATTCTCGAGCCGCGAGCTCGGCTGGATCGGTTTCTGGCCAACCTCGCCGCCGACCAGCGACGTGGTGCCGATCTTCCCGTGGTTCGGCGTGGTGCTGCTCGGCATCGCCGCGATGCGGCTGATCCTCGCCTCGCCGCTGGCTGAGGATCTCGCGCACTTCCACAGCAACGAGCCGCTGGCGCGCGGGCTGGCGTGGATGGGTCGCTGGAGTCTCCCGATCTATGTGGTCCACCAGCCGCTGATCATCGGCGTGCTGTGGGGGCTGACGCAGCTCTCGGCGCCGGTACTGGCGCCGCCGGTGCTGAGCCTCAGCCAGGATTTCGTCAAAAGCTGCAACGCCTCCTGCCTCGGCACCGGCTCCGACCTCGCCCGCTGCGAGCGCTATTGCGGCTGCGCCGTCGAGCAGGTGGAAACCGGCAACCTCTGGGAAGCGGTCGCAGCGACGAACCCGACGCTGGAGCAGAACACGCAGCTCAGGGCCGTTGCGCAGCTTTGTACAGCGATGGCGGATAAGACGCCTTAGGGCATGCTTTCAGCGGTTGCGCTGAGGCTCGCAGCTAGAGCATGTCGTAGACGGTCCGCGCTCTCGCCTCCCCACCGGCTGTCATCCCAGCGAAAGCTGGGACCCATCCATCAGCTGGCACGGGCTGCGAGTTGGGTCCCAGCTTTCGCTGGGATGACACCGAGTGGGTGGAGAAAACTGGGCGCTTTCCTGGCAGAGTCCCCTAGTTCTGTTCCTTATGCCCACCGAACCCGAGCCGCATCGCTGACAGCATTTTCTCGGCGAAGTTGTGCTCCTGCCGGGAGCGGAAGCGGGTGAACAGCGCCGCGGTCAGCACCTCGGCCGGCACCGCTTCCTCGATTGCTGCTTCCACCGTCCAGCGGCCTTCGCCGGAATCGGCGACGTGGCCGGAGAAGGCCTCGAGCTTGGGGTCCTTGGCGAGCGCGATGGCCGAGAGATCGAGCAACCAGGAGGTGACCACCGAGCCGCGGCGCCAGACTTCGGCGATATCGGCGACGTTGAGATCGAAGCGCTCGCCCGGCGGCAGCACTTCGGCGTTCTTGCTCTCGAGGATATTGAAGCCCTCCGCATAGGCCTGCATCATGCCGTATTCGATGCCGTTATGGACCATCTTGACGAAGTGCCCGGCGCCCGCTGGACCGGCGTGGATATAGCCCTGCTCGGCGCGCGGATCGAGGCTGCCGCGGCCGGGCGTTTCCTCGATCTCGCCCTTGCCGGGGGCGAGCGCCGCAAAGATCGGGTCGAGATGGTCGACCGCGGCCTTTTCGCCACCGATCATCAGGCAATAGCCGCGATCGAGACCCCAGACACCGCCGGAGGTGCCGACATCGACATAGCGAATGCCGGTCTTCTGCAACTCGGCGGCGCGGCGGATATCGTCCTTGTAGTAGGAATTGCCGCCGTCGATCAGGATATCGCCGGGCGCGAGGCAGGAGGCGAGGTGCGCGATGGTGCCTTCGGTGATCTTGCCGGCCGGCAGCATCACCCAGATGGCGCGCGGGGCCTCGGTCAGCGAGGCAACCAGCGCCTCGAGCGTCTCGGCGGGCCGGGCGCCGTCATTGCCGAGCGTGGCGCGGGCATTGGCGTCGATATCGTAGACGGCGACATCGTGCCCGGCGCGCATCAGCCGTTTGGCGATATTGCCCCCCATGCGGCCTAACCCGACAATACCGATCTGCATGATGCACACTCCAGTGTAGCGACTGACGCGGGGGGTGTTATACGCGACATCGAGATTACGGGGGCAGCCCCGAATGAGGAGGAACGACTATGCGGGTAGTGATTACCGGGGGCGCCGGAAACCTGGGCAGCAAGCTCAGGGAGCACCTGGAAACGGCCGATTGGGTGGAGGAGATCGTCGCCATCGACGTCGCCCCGTTCACCGCGGGCAAGAAGACCCGGGTAGTGGTTGCCGACCTCGCCGACCCCTATGACGAGCGCTGGCGCAAAGAGGCGCAGGCCGCCGACGGCATCGTCCATTATGCCTCTGCCAACCCGGCGCCCAACTCGAGCTGGGCCGAATCGGCCGCTTCGTTCGACATGACGGCGAACCTGCTCGAGCAGGCGGGCGGCGGCACCAAACCCTGCCGCTTCATCTTCGCTTCGTCCAACCACGCCATGGGCGGCTACAAGGATGCACCGCTGCCGGCCGACGGCAAGCTCAGGATGTCGACGCCGCATATCAGCGGCACGCGCTATTATGACGACGGCTACAAATGGGGCTCGGCCTATGGCGCCACCAAGGCGCTGGGCGAGCGCGTCTGCGCCGCTCGGGCGGCTGCCACCAATGGCCGGATCACCGCGGTGTCGACCCGCATCGGCTGGTGCCAGCGCGGCGAGAACCTCGCCACCACCATCGCCGGCAGCGGTGGTGGCGACCGCGGCGAAACCGACCAGGCGGTGATCAAGCGCAACGCCCTGTGGTACCGCAACATGTGGCTGTCGAACGGCGACCACAACCGGCTGATGGTGGCGGCTTTGCGCGCCGACGCCAGCAAGTGGCCGGCCCCGGCGATCGTCGTTTCCGGCATGTCGAACAATACCGGCATGGCCTGGGATCTCGAAGAGGCGCGGGAGTGGATCGGCTACGTGCCCGAGGATAATCTCTGGGCCGACCTCAAGGCCGCCGGGATCGACTAAGGCAACATTGCCTTCCATGCCGGAGGCAAGTATGCGGCTGGTATGGTGCGCGCCCGCGGTGCGCACCCACGACATTAGAGGGACAGCATGAGCTTTGCCGATATCTACGCCCGCGTGGTTGCCTGGGTTGGCGCCGGGGCGATCCTGGCGCGCAGCTTCAACGAGCCGAAGCGCAGCCCGCTCTACGGCAGCGCGCCCGATATCCCCGCGGCGCGGCCGCAGGCGATCCCGACGCTGAAGATGCCGACGGCGCGCGGCTGGTCCGGCGACCACAAGCCGACCGCTGCCGCCGGGCTCAAGGTCAATGCCTTCGCCCGCGGACTGAAGCACCCGCGCTGGATGCATGTGCTGCCCAATGGCGACGTGCTGGTGGCCGAGGCGCTGAGCACCCCGGGCGGCGCCATCAAGACGCCGTTCGACTACGCCATTTTCACCACCATGCGGCGCGCTGCCGCCGTCGGGCAGAGCCCCAACCGCATTACGCTGTTGCGTGATGCCGATGGCGATGGCGTCGCCGAACAGCAGCACACACTGCTCGAAGGCCTGAACCAGCCGTTCGGCATGCAGCTGATCGGCGAGACGCTCTATGTCGGCAATACCGATGGCGTCTACGCCTACCCGTTCACGGTCGGCGACACCAAGATCATCGCAAGCGGCAAGAAGCTGATGGCGACCAAGCCGGGCGGCCACTGGACGCGCAGCCTCCTCGCCAGCAAGGACCAGACCAAGCTCTATGTCGGCGTCGGCTCGCAATCCAATATCGGCGATTCCGGCATGGCGGTCGAAGAAGGCCGGGCCTGTATCTTCGAGCTCGACCTCACGACCGGCCGGAGCCGCATCTTCGCCGGGGGCCTCCGCAACCCGGTGGGCCTCGCCTTCGAGCCGACGACGGGTGAGCTCTTCACCGTGGTCAACGAGCGCGACGGCATCGGCGACGAGACGCCGCCCGATTACCTGACCTCGGTGAAGGACGGCGGCTTTTACGGCTGGCCGTATTCGTACTGGGGCAAGATCGTCGACGATCGCGTGCCGCAGGATCCGGCCAAGGTGGCGACCGCCATCGCACCCGACTTCGCGCTCGGTGGCCATACCGCCTCGCTCGGCCTCTGCTGGCTGCCCGAAGGCACCCTCCCGGGCTTTGGCGACGGCATGGCCATCGGCCAGCACGGCTCGTGGAACCGCTCGACGCTCTCGGGCTATAAGCTCGCCTTCGTGTCGTTCGCCAACGGCAAGCCGACGGGCACGCCGCGCGACATCCTCACCGGCTTCCTGTCGCCTGATGAGAAGGATTCTTATGGCCGCCCGGTCGGCGTGGTAATCGCCAAGGATGGCGCCGTGCTGATGGCCGACGACGTCGGCGATGTGATCTGGCGCGTTACTGGGGCCTAGTACGCGACTCTCTGTCCTCAGCGCGTGCCGCGGTGACCACAAAGGCCGGTGCGCACAGAGCACTCCCACCCCTGTCCCCTCCCCGCAAGGGGGAGGGAGACGCCTACACTAGCGACAGTGTTTTGGTCTCCTCCCCCCTTGCGGGGGAGCGACAGGGTGGGGGGTACTCTTCCCGCTCCGAACTACCCACCACGCCAGATGCGAATCTCGTCGAATCCATGACGCCCACATCACGCAGTTACCCGTAGGTTCGCCCGGCGCGAACTGATGGGGGGCCACACCATGCGATTTTCTGCGCTCATGCTGCTTGCCGTTTTCGGCCTCGCGGGCGGAACGGCTGCGGCGGCCGATCTGATCGTCGATGATCCCGAAGCGATCGCCGCGGCGGCGGATTACGATTGGTCCGGCGCCTATGCCGGCCTGTTCGGCGGCGCCGGCAGCAGCGACGTCACGCTGGATGAACCAAGCGGTCTCGCCGACCCGCTTGACCTCGCGGCCGGCGGCTGGCTGGCCGGCGTCCGCGCCGGCTTCAACGCCGAAGCGGGCGTGCTGGTATTCGGCGCCGAGGCGGACCTCGCGAAGAGCTGGATTGGCGGCGGCGGCTCGGCCACCGTCGGCGCCAACAGCTTCGATTACAGCTACGACCTCGATTGGCTCGGCACCGTCACCGGCCGCGTTGGCTATGCCGCCGATACTCTGCTGCTCTATGCCAAGGGCGGGCTCGCCGCCGGCGGGGTGCGCTCGACGCTCACTGCCACCGCGCCACTACCGGCGCCGCCACCGACCTCCGCCGATGCGGTCGCCACTGGCTGGACCGTCGGGCTGGGCACCGAGTTCGCCTTCAGCGAAAATGCCACGGCCGGCATCGAGTATGATTTCGTCGCGCTCGGCGCCGAGCTCGACTATGCCGGCGGCAGCCTCGATGCGCAGCAGGACCTGCACATCGTCAAGCTCGGGGTGAACTACGGCTTCTGAGCCGCTGCCTGGTAGGCGGCGTCGAGCTCGGCCAGCACCGAGCGCCCCGGTTTGGGGGCGCCGAGGTGCAGGTGGCGGAGTTCGGCCATGAAGTCGTCCGCCATCTGCGGCCCGCCCTGAGCCAGCGCGATGGCGCGGGCCGACAACTGGGGGCTGGCCGGCAGGAACTGCGCCCCCCAGGCGCCCAGCTGCACCATCACCGGCACCAGCGCGATGGCCATTTCGGTCAGGTTGTAGATGGTGCGCTGCTTGTGATTGGGGTCGGCAGCGGCGGTCACCAGCCCCTCCTCCATCAACCGCTTCAACCGGCTGGCGAGGATGTTGGTGGCGATGCCCTCCAGCGAGTTGCCATGCAGTTCGCCATAGGTACGGAAGTTGCCGAACATGATGTCGCGCAGCACCACGAGGCTCCAGCGATCGCCGAGCACTTCGACGGAGAGGTTTATGGGGCATCCGGATCGGCGATCCACAGGCACGGCTCCTGGTCATAGGCGTGTTCGGTATTCCGCTTGCAGTTTACAAGCAGTTTGTAGCTGGGTATACAACTTGCAACCTGCAAGTGGTTGTAGCGATGGTGTCGCGGCAGATATTTTGCGTCGCACTGTCGAATGGCGCCGCCGCCGCTCGTCTAGATGGCAGGATACATCCTGAGGGACGGAACAATGAGCAAGCATTATGGCTGGGTCGTCGTCGCGGCAGGCGCGCTGATCACCTGTGTGGCAATGGGGGCGATGTTCGCCCTGCCCGTCTACCTGCAACCGATGGCTGAGGATACCGGCTGGAGCCGCGCGGGCATTTCGGCGGCGATGACCGTCGGCTTCATCGTCATGGGCGTTTCCGGCTTCGGCTGGGGCACGCTGAGCGATCGCATCGGGGCGCGGCCGGTGGTGCTGATGGCGACCGTGCTGCTCGGCGCCGGGCTGCTGCTCGGCAGCCAGGCCAGCGACCTCCTGGTCTTCCAGTTCGCCTATGGCGGGCTGGTCGGCGCGGCAGGCGGCGCCTATTTCGCGCCGATCATCTCGACGACGCTGGGCTGGTTCGACAAGAACCGCAGCCTGGCGGTGTCGCTGGTATCGATCGGCGGCGGCATTGCACCGATGGTGATCACCCCGTTCGCCAGCTACCTGATCGAGGCCACTGGCTGGCGCAGCGCCATGCTATCCATCGCCATCGGCGCGCTGATCGTCATCGTGCCGGCGGCGCTGCTGATCCGCCGCGCTCCGACGCTGACGGAGCCGGCGCCGACGCCGAGCGCCGCGGCCCAGCCCAAGCAGGCCTCGACCGGCTGGTCGGCGTTGCGCACGCCGCAGTTCGTCGTCCTCGCTTCGGTGTTCTTCCTCTGCTGCGCGGCGCATTCCGGCCCGATCTTTCACACCGTCAGCTATGCCATGATCTGCGGCGCCTCGGCGCTGGCGGCGGCGAGTATCTACAGCGTCGAAGGCCTTGCCGGGCTGTTCGGCCGGCTGATCTTCGGCGTCTTGGCCGACCGGCTCGGCGTGCGCAAGGTGATCGTCGGCGGCCTCGTGCTGCAGGCCGTCGGTATCTACACCTACATCTATGTCAGCGAGCTGCCGCAGTTCTACGCTCTGGCGGCGGTGCTCGGGCTCGCTTATGGCGGGGTCATGCCGCTCTACTCGGTGCTGGCGCGCGATTATTTCAGCCCGCGGGTGATGGGTACGGTGCTGGGCGGCATGGTGATGACCTCGAGCATCGGCATGGCCTTCGGCCCGGTCGGTGGCGGCTGGCTCTACGATACCTTCGGCACCTACCACTGGCTCTACATCGCCTCAGCCGCCATCGGCATCGCCGCCGCCGCCCTGGCGCTGGCCTTCCCGGCGAAGAAGAAGGATGTGGACCAGGACCAGGTCCCCGGGCAGCCGGTCGCGGCTTGAGGTGCTGCTCCCCTCCCCCTTGAGGGGAGGGGCGGGGGGTGGGGGTCCATCGG
>Ga0209902_101281_pt1 | contig 13454 bp, 9 predicted proteins | sample FECB27metaG_FD_188304 | JGI IMG/M metagenome (GOLD analysis project Ga0209902, IMG submission 188304) | Cyanobacterial communities from the Joint Genome Institute, California, USA - FECB-27 (SPAdes) (version 2) | ecosystem: Environmental > Aquatic > Thermal springs > Hot (42-90C) > Microbial mats ...
AACTCTCAAGGTTCGGACCAGCTCGACCAGCCCCCAACACCGTGAAAACTGTCAGCGATGTATCCGGACAATAGTGTCAGCGATCTTCCCGCTTGCTCAGCCCCACGCACTGAAGGTTGGCGGTGCCCCACGCGCCAACGGTGGGCGGATGGGGCCTAGGCCAGAGTTTGTGGCACCCCCCTCCCACCAGCCTTTCGGCTGGTCCCCCCTCCCCCGCAAGCGGGAGAGGGACGCCGACTGCGTGCTGCGGTGCCTCCTACCCTCTAACCGGCCCACCCGCTTCCTTCACCATTTCCACCAGCCGCTTGAACACGTTGCCGCTCTGGCGGATGCCGTCGTGTTCGTATTCGTTGGTGACCCAGTGCTGCAGGTTCCCGACCGCCGCGGCGGTTTCGAGCGACAGGCCCGCATCGACATAGAGATCGTCGTAATAGACCACGGCGCTGACCGGCACCTGGTTGGTCGCGAGGCGCTTCAGGTCGTAGAGCTCGGAGTAGCTCCGGCGCGCCGCCAGGGTTTCGACGCCGGCCTTGAACGGGCGGAGCGAACGGATTTCCTCGAACATCCAGGGGAACATCATCTCGCCGGTGAACAGCAGCGGGCGGACGGCGGGGTCGAACTCGGGGTGATCGGCGCGGACCCGCTCGGCGGCCCAGTTGGTGGCGCCCGCGCCGTGGCCGTAAATGCTCTCCTGCAGCGCGGCAAACAGCGGGCCGCTATCATAGCTGGTGAGGCTCATGACGCTGAACAGGAAATGATCCGACAGCCGGTCCGGGGTGGAGAAGGCTTCGTCGATCAGCCAGTGGACGTTCTCGTGGCCGGGCGCCATGCCGAGATCAATGCCGATGGTCTGCAGCCGCTTGACCGTCAACCGGTCGCCATCGGGCAGGCGGACGTCGTTGCTGTCAATGAAATCGGCGATGGCGGCGACGCGGGCGACGTCATCGGGATAGCGCTTGTAGTAGAGCCGGCTCTTGCCTGCCGCGCGCGGATAGGTGCGGCGGTAGACCTCGTCGGCGTTGGGCACGAGGCTCGCGAGGCCGCCGGCGACGTAGCAGGCGGCGAGCGCCTCGGGGTAGCGCGACAAATAGGTGAGGGTGAGGAAGCCGCCATAGCTCTGGCCGAGCGATTCCCAGCGCTTGCCGGGGAACAGGGTTTTGCGGGCGTGCTCGAAATCGTCGACGATCGAGTCGGCGCGGAAATGGCTGAGGTAGTCGGCGGCGGCGTCTCCAGTGGCAAAGCCCGCCATGGTGGCGGCCTCGATGCGGGTGGAGCGGCCGGTGCCGCGCTGATCAGGCAGGATCACCCGATGCGTCTTCAGCGCCTCGGTCAGCCAGGACGGGCTGCCCTTGGTGGGGCGCGGCGACTTGCCGCCGGGGCCGCCCTGCAGGAACACCAGCAGCGGCAGGTCGTCATGGCGTTTGGTGGGGTCGACCACCTCGCGCAGGAACAGCTCGATGATTTGGTCCTCAGATTTGCTCCAGTCGAGCGGCACCGGCAGCAGGTGGTCGCGGATCAGCATGCCGGGGATAGTGTATTCGGCGACGGGCATCTCTCAAAAATCCTTCACATTCGTTAGAGCGTTCTCACCGCCAACCGAACCACCCGCGATGTCATCCCAGCGAAAGCTGGGACCCATTCATCCGCTTGCGCTGTGGCCAGTTGGGTCCCAGCTTTCGCTGGGATGACATCCGGTGGGTGTGTCCAGGTAGTGCCCACCACTATGTCGGTTAGCCCATTGAAAATCCCTACCGCACACGCGGATCCAGCAGCACATAGGCGATGTCGACGATGATGTTGGCGACGACGATGAACAGGCCGCCGAGCAGCACCACGCCGATGATGATTGGCCGGTCCTGGTTGGCCACCGCCTGCACCGCGAGGGCGCCGACGCCTTGCAGGCCATAGACCTGTTCGATGACGATGGCGCCGCCGAGTAGGAGCGCAATATCGGCGCCGAGCTGGGTGGCGAGCGGGGTGAGGGTGGCGCGCATGCCGTGTTTCCACACCACCTTTCGCTCACTGAGCCCCTTGGCGCGGGCGGTGCGGATGTAATCCTCGCCCATCACTTCGAGCATCTGGCCGCGGGTCAGCCGCGCATAGACCGCGGCGGTGGTGAGCGCCAGGGTGGTCCAGGGCAGGATCAGGTGCCAGGCCCAGATCGCCGGGTTGGGCAGGAACGGCTTGAAGCCGCCGGCCGGGAACAGCATGAAGCCCGATTGCCGGGGCAGGAAATAGAACAGGTAAAGCGACATCATGCCGAGCACGAAAGTCGGGAAGCTGAGGCCGATGAGGATGAAGCCCTGTCCCAAGCGATCGCGCACTCCGCCGGGATGACGCGCCGACATGATGCCGATGGGGATGCCGACGGCGAGCCAGACCAGGACGCCGCCGACCACCAGCGACAAGGTGGCGGGCAGCCGGTTGAAGATCAGCTTCGCGACGGGCTGCTGGTTGCGGTAGGAAAAGCCGAGATCGCCGGTCACGGCCTTGCCGAGAAAGCTCAGATATTGCTCGTGGATCGGGCGGTCGAGGCCGAGATTGGTGCGGATCTGGATCAGCTGCGTTTCGGTCGCCTTGTCGCCCGCCACCATGCGGGCCGGATCGCCCGGGGCGACGAAGAACAGGAAGAACACGAACATGCTGAGGGTGAGCAGGATCAGCGCGCCGAACGCGACTCGGCCGAGGAGATAGCGGATCATTTCGGTTTCCTCCGCACCGGCCGGCCGCGCGGATCGAGCGCATCGCGCAGCCCATCGCCGAGGATGTTGAAGGCAAGCGTGGTGAACAGCAGCGCGAGGCCGGGGATCAGCACCAGCCAGGAGGCGACGAGGTAGAGCGAGTTGCCGGCGGCATCGGCCAGCATGCCGCCCCAGCTCGGAGCCGGCGGCACGATGCCCATGCCGAGAAAGCTCAGCGTCGCCTCGAAGACGATGGAGCCCGGGATCATCATGGTGGTGTAGACGATGATCGGCACGCTCAGGTTGGGCAGGATGTCGATGAACATGATCGACAGCGGCCCGGCACCGAGCGAGCGGCTGGCCTCGACGAATTCCTGCCGGCGCAGCGACATCACCTGGCCGCGGATGACGCGGCCCATGGTGGTCCAGCTGAAGAACACGATGACGCCGATCGAAAGCGACAGGCTGGGGCCGAACACCGAGACCAGCGCCAGGGCGCAGAGCAGGAACGGCACGCTCATGACCAGGTCCATGGCGCGGCTGAGGACGGTATCGACCCAGCCGCCGAAATAGCCGGCGACCATGCCGACGGTGATGCCGATCAACGCCGCGACCACGGCAGCGAGGACGCCGACGGTGAGCGAGACCTGCGCGCCATAGGCGAGGCGGACGAGGACATCGCGGCCCAGATGATCGGTGCCGAACAGGAACTCGGCATTCGGCGCCACCGGCAGGCCCATCTCGGAGAGGCCGGTATCGCGATATTGCTCGATGGCGGAGTGGCCGGTGAGCGCCGAAATCCATGGCGCCGAGAGGGCGAAGATCACAACCAGCACGATGAAGATCAGCGCGGCGATGATGGCCGGGTCGCGCCCGAGCCGACGCAGCGTCAGCGCCAGCGAACCACGCTGCACGACGGGAATGGCAGCTCCGGCGCTCATGCGGCCTCCACGACATTGGAGGAGACCAGCGTGCGGCCGGCGGCGGGGTGGCGGGGCGGAGTGGTGACCGAGGCGGCGAGCAGCGTCCTTGTATAGGGGTGCTGCGGGGCCCGATAGAGCGTCTCGGCCTCGGCGAGCTCGACGATCTGGCCGGCCTGCATCACGGCGATGCGGTCGCAGACATGCCGGACCACGGCGAGATCGTGCGAGATGAACAGGTAGGTGAGGTCGAGGTCGCGCTGCAGCGACCGCATCAGGTTCAGCACCTGCGCCTGGATCGAGACATCGAGGGCCGAGACCGGCTCGTCATAGATGATCAGCGAGGGGTTAAGCGCCAAAGCGCGGGCAATGCCGATGCGCTGGCGCTGGCCGCCGGAGAATTCCGAGGGGAAACGGTTGTAGTGCTCGGGGTTGAGACCGACGAGCTCCATCAGCCGCTGCACTTCGCGCTTCCGCTCAGCGCCACTGGCGAGGCCGTGGATGCGATAGGGATCGCCGATAATGGCGCCGACGCGACGGCGGGGGTTGAGCGCGCCGAAGGGGTTCTGGAACACCAGTTGCACCTCGCGCCGCATCGCCTGCCAGGCACGACCATCGAGGCTGCCGAGGTCGCGGCCGAGCAGCGAAACCTTGCCATGGGTCATTGGGATCAGCCCGGCCAGCACGCGGGCGAAGGTGGATTTGCCGCAGCCGCTTTCGCCGACGAGACCGAGGGTTTCGCCACGGTGCAGTTCGAGATCGATGCCCTTCAGCACCTCGAAGCCGGCGCCCGGATTGAACAGGGTGCCGCCGCCATAGGTCAGGCGGACGCCCTCGGCTTTGACGACGATCTCGTCGGCGGCCGGGGCTTTGGCGGTGCCCGCGACGCTGGCAGCGGCATCGGCGGGTGGGCCTTCGAGCCAGCACAGCGACTGCAGGCCATCGCTGAAGACGCGGAGCGGCGGCGCTTCGGTGGTGCAGCGGGGCAGGGCGCTGGTGCAGCGCGGCGCGAATACGCAACCCCTCGGGGTTTCGAGCAGGCTGGGCGGGCGGCCGGGGATCGGCACCAGCTCGGCGCCGGCTTCGTAATTGGCAGGCGAAGAGGCGAGCAGCCCGGCCGTATAGGGGTGGGCCGGGGCGGCGAAGAGCGGGGCGCTCGGCCCCAGCTCCATGCGACGGCCGGCATACATCACCATCACGTGGTCGGCGATGCTGGAGAGGAGCCCCAGATCGTGAGTGATCATCACCACGGTGGTGCCGCGCTCGCGCCGCATCTCGTCGAGCAGCGCGACGATCTGTGCCTGCACCGTGACATCGAGGGCGGTGGTGGGTTCGTCCGCGATGACCAGTGGCGGGTTGAGGATCAGCGCCATGGCGATCATCACGCGCTGGCGCATGCCGCCCGAGAACTGGTGCGGGAAACTGTCGAAACGGCGATCGGCTTCGCTGATGCCGACGCGGGCGAGGAGGTCGACGGCGCGGCGGCGCGCCACGGCTTTATCCACCTTCTCGTGCGCGTGGATCATCTCGGTGATCTGGCTGCCGACGGTGTAGTAGGGGTGGAGGCTCGACATCGGATCCTGAAAGATCATGCCGATGCGCGAGCCGCGGATCGATTGCAATTCGGCGGGCTTCAGGCCGAGGAGATTGCGGCCCTCGAACAGCACTTCGCCGGTCACCGTAGCGTTGGGCAGGAGGCCGAGGATGGCCTGGGTCAATACGCTCTTGCCCGACCCGGACTCGCCGGCGATGCCGAACAGTTCGCCGGCTTCGAGCGCGAAGGAGACGTCGCGCACCGCGTGGATCACGCCGTCTTCAGTGGGAATATCGACGCTCAGATGCCGCGCTTCGAGAACTGCCACGCAACCACTCCAGACTGGGCACCGGCGCCTCGCAAGCGCTGGTGCGGTATTCGATTAGGCTGAACCGGCTGCACGGCTGACTCGGCCCTTGACCTACCCACCAGTGTCATCCCTGTGAAAGCAGGGACCCATTTCCCCGCTCGCGCGGGCTGCGAGTTGGATCCCAGCTTTCGCTGGGATGACAGCCGGTGGTGGGGTGATCACGGTGGGTCCACTCGACCACGAGCCCCAAAATACGCTTGTGATCGCCGAAATCGTACTTCCCCTCACCGCGAGGAGAGGGGAAGTACGGGCGTTCGAACCAGCCCCAGCCTATTGCTGCAGCCAGACGTTGGTCCAGTCGCCCTGGACGCCGATCGAGTAGGGCTGGAAGTTCTGCACCGCTGCGCCGTGGTAGAGCACGATCAGGTTGGCGATCAGCGGCACCACCGGTGCATCGGCCATCACCAGCTCATCGACCTGGGCCCAGAGTGCGCCGACTTCTTCGGGCGTCGTGGCGTTGATCGCCTGCTGGCCAAGCTCGTTGGCCTTGTCGTTGTTGTAGTCGGTGTAGTTATAGGTCTGGTGCGTGCCGTCATAGCTGAACTGCGGCTGGAACACTGAGCGCGCCGAGCCGCCGGCCCAATCCGGAGTCCAGCCGACCGGCGCGATATCCCAGGTGCCTTCCTGGGTGTTCACCGGGTTGGTCATGAACTTCGAATAGTAGTCGGCCGGAGCCACCGGGGTCAGCTCGAGGGTGATGCCGGCCTTGGCCATCGAGGCCTGGATGGTCTGCGCCACCGCCGGCTCGTTGCCCTTGTTGCGGAACGGCATTTTCAAGGTGATGCCATTGGGGAAGCCGGCTTCGGCAAGCAGCGCCTTGGCCTTTTCCGGGTCACCCTTGGCCTCAGGCGAGGGGTAGAGGTCGAACTCGTGGTAGCCGAGCACGCCGAGGCCGAAAATGCCGTTGACGGGCTTGGCGATCGACGGCCCGCCCATCTGCTGGACGATGGCGGCCTTGTCGACGGCGTAGTTCAGCGCCTGGCGTACCTTCAGGTCCTTGAGCGCGCCGTTATTGTTGCCCGAAACGGTGTTGATGAAGATGAAGTTGGTGTTGCCCGACGACACCGTCATCAGCTTTTCGTCGCCCTGGGCGGTCAGCATCGAGAGGATGGCCGGCGGGATGGTGACATCATAAGTCATGTCGCCATCGCCCGATTGCAGCTGCTGCATGATGGCGTCGACGGTGAGCCCGAAGGTGATGTCGATCTGGTCGACATAGGCCTTGCGCAGCGGATCGCTGTCGGCGGTCCAGGCCGGGTTGCGCACCAGCTGCAGCGAGGAATCCGGCGTGTAGGCGCCGGGAGTGTAGGGGCCGCTGGCGATGAAGTTGCTGCGGTAATCCGGACCATCGGGCAGGTAGTCGAGCACTTCGATCGGCGCCGGGGCGGAGGTCGCGAGCGACAGCATGTAGATGAAATCGCCGGCGCGCTGCGTCAGCTTGATCACCACGGTCTCATCATCCGGCGTCTCGATGCCGGTGATGTCGTTGCCCTCGATATAGGCCTTCATCGCTTCGACGGTCGGCTCGACCTTGGAAAAGCCATCGCAGAACTCGGCCATGCCGGCGACGAGGCTCGAATAATAGGTCAGCGCCGCCGAGCCGAGCGCCGGGTTGCACATGCGCTTGAAGCCGCGCTCGAGGTCGGCCGAGGTGATCTGGCGGGCGCCCGAGGGGGCGTTCCACTGCGCGCCCTGACGGATCTTGAAGGTGTAGGTGAGCCCGTCATCGGTCGGCTGCGGGACTTCTGTCGCGAGATCGCCCTTGGGGGTGATGCGCACCGTCTCGTCGGTCGAGGCTTCGTAGGAGATCAGCTGGCGCGATACGGCGCGCAGGAAATTGTTGGTGGTGACCAGAGCCGCGGAAGTCGGGTCGAAATGGTCGAGATCCTCGGTGCCGAGGATGCGCAGGGTGCCGCCGGGCTGGGCGTCCTGCGCGAAGCTGGGCAGGGCCGACAGGGCCGTTGCGACGAGGCCGGCGAGCGCCAGCCGGGGCAGCAGTTTGAGGCGTTTCGGGGTGGTATGCGCCATGGGTTCCCTCCTGATGTGGGCGAGCGGCCGCAATGCGCAGCCTCTCCCGTGCTGGGGATAGTCGACAGCCTGTACGCAGCTTGTCAATAGCAATGTCGACAACTTGCCGACAGATACTTTTCATCCTATGAGAGCTACAAGGCCGGACGCTGTGATGCGTCCTGAACGACGAGTGCGGCCGTTGCCCGCGAGACAAGGACCAGACGATGCAGAAGAGCGATTTCCGCGGCGTATTCCCGGCGATCACCACCAAGATGACGGCTGAGCAGGAGGTCGACCTCAAGGCGGTTCGCGAAGACGTCGCCTATCAGATCGAATCCGGCGTCGACGGCGTCATCGTCTGCGGTTCGCTGGGTGAAGCCAGTAGCCTGACGCGCGAGGAAAAGCTCGCTATCGCCAAGGCGGCAATCGCGGAAGCCGCGGGCCGCAAGCCCATCCTCCTCACCATTGCCGAGGATTCGACCCGGGCCGGCGCGGCGCTCGCCGCGGAAGCCGAGGCGATCGGTATCGAGGGGCTGATGGTGCTGCCGGCGATGCGCTATCTCGCCGACGATCGCGAAGTGGTGGCGCATTACCGCGCCATCGCCGCCGCCTCCGGCCTGCCGATCATCATCTACAACAACCCGATCGCCTACGGCATCAACGTCACCGAGGCGATGCTGAAGGAAATGGCGGACGAGCCGAAATTCGTCGCCATCAAGGAATCGACTGGCGACACCCGCCGCATCAACGAGACGCTGCGGGCGCTGGGTGATCGCTATCAGCTGCTGACCGGGGTCGACGACCTGGCGCTCGAAAGCCTGATCCTCGGCTGTTCTGGCTGGATCGCCGGGCTGGTGGTGGCTTTCCCGCGCGAGACGGTGGCCATCTACAAGCTGGCGGCAGAGGGGCGGATCCCCGAGGCGATGGAGATCTATCGCTGGTTCCTGCCGCTGCTCAGCATGGATATCGGGCCGAAATTCGTCCAGAACATCAAGCTGGTCGAGGCCATTGTCCGCGGCACCTCGCCGGTGACCCGGGCGCCGCGGCTGCCGCTGGTCGGTGCTGAGGAAGCACGAGTGCGCGCCATCACCGAGGCCGGGCTGAAGAGCCGGCCGGATCTCTCCAAGTACGGCTTCTGAGATGAACCGGCTCGAAGCGCTCCGGACCCATCTCGGAGCTCTTGGTATCGACGGGGTGATCGTGCCGCGCTTCGATGCCCACCAGGGTGAATATTGCGCGCCGCATGATGAGCGGCTGCGCCATCTCACCGGCTTCACCGGCTCGGCGGGCATCGCGCTGGTCACTGCCGAGGCGGCGGTGATCTTCGTCGATGGCCGCTACCAGGTGCAGGTGCGCCAGGAAGTCGATCTCGAGGCGTTCGAGATCTCGCACTTTTATGATTTTCCGCTGGAGCGCTGGCTCGGCGAAAAGCTGCCGCGCAACCGCCGGATCGGTTTCAACCCGATGCTGATCCCGTCGGACCTGCATCAGCGGCTGGTGGCGGCGATGCAGCAGGCCGGCGGCGAACTGGTGCCGCTCGAGGCCGATCCGATCGACGCGATCTGGCCGGATCAGCCGGAGCCACCGACCGGGCGGATCAGCAGTTTTGCCAATGCCGGCGAAGCGGCTCAGTCGAAGCGCCGCCGGATCGGGGCGCGGCTGGCTGAGCTGGGGGCGGATTTCCTGGTTGAGACGCAGCCCGACAATATCGCCTGGCTGCTCAATGTGCGGGGCAGCGATGTCAAATACACGCCGCTGCCGCAGTCGTTCCTCTTGCTCGACAAGAGCGGGGATACCGAGTGGTTTGTCGATGAGCGAAAGCTCCCCAATGATCGCGAGGCCTATGAGCTCGAAGCGGTAACGACGCGTTCGCCGGCCGACCTGCTCGCCGGCATCGCGGGGCGCGCGGGCGGCAAGCGGGCGCTGGTCGATCCGCGTTTCGCCTCGGTGGCGGCGGCGCTGGCGGTGACCGGGGCAGGGGGCACGGTGCTGTCGGAAACGAGCCCGATCACCATTGCCAAGGCGATCAAGAACAGCACCGAACTCCAGGGCTTCCGCGCGTCGCATGTCAGCGATGGCGTGGCGCTCACTGAGTTCCTGAGCTGGCTCGCCGACAACGTCGCGCTCCGCGAGGCGGCCGGCAAGCCGATCACCGAACTCGAAGCCGAGGACAAGCTGCTGGAGTTCCGCTCGCGGGGCGAGGGTTTCGTCGAGCCGAGCTTCCGCTCGATCTCGGCTTCGGCGGCCAACGCGGCGATGTGCCACTACGCGTCGAGCGAAGCGACCAATGCCGCCCTGACGACCAGCGGCGTCTACCTGATCGATTCCGGCGGGCAGTACTTGACCGGCACCACCGACGTCACCCGCACCACGGCCTTCGCCCCGGTCTCCGACGAGGTGCGTCGCACCTATACCGCGGTGCTCAAGGGCTTTGTGGCGCTGATGACGGCGCAGTTCCCGGTGACGGCTAGGGGGCATCACCTCGATGCGCTGGCGCGGCGGCCGCTCTGGGATCTCGGGCTCGACTACGACCACGGCACCGGGCACGGGGTCGGGCACTTCCTCTCGGTGCACGAACACCCGCAGCGCTTCGGCAAGGTGGTGAACAATTATGAGTTCGCCCCCGGCGTGATCATGACCATCGAGCCCGGCTATTACCGCGAAGGCGAGTTCGGGCTCAGGGTCGAAAACCAGGTGGAGACGGTCGCCGCGGCACCGGGGTTCCTGCGGTTCGAGACGCTGACCCTGGCGCCGATAGACCTGTCACTGGCGGATCTCAGTGCGCTGACCCGCGAGGAGGTGACGTGGATCGACGGCTACCACGCGCGGGTGCGTGAGGCGCTGGCGGAGAAGCTGTCGCCGTCGGCACGGGCGTGGCTCGAGCGGATGACGGGGGCGATCTCGGTGGGTAATTGAAGCGCACCAGAATGGGGGTTGGGCACCATCCCCGACCTCCCACCGGCTGTCATCCCAGCGAAAGCTGGGACCCATCCATCAGCTGGCGCGGGCTGCGAGTTGGGTCCCAGCTTTCGCTGGGATGACACCGTGGTTGTGGCGCTGATCAGTGAACACCTAACTATTGAAACCAGGCATCCCAATGTCCGCCCCCTCCAATCCACGCCTCGATCGCTACACTCCCGTTGACCACGCCAAGGTCGATTTCACTGGCGGGTTCTGGGAGAGCTGGAGCGAGACGGTGCGTAAGGTCACCGTGCCGACGCAGCATCAGCGGCTTGACGAGGAGGGCTTCCTCGAGGTGCTCAACTTCCACCTGCCGCCGGCGCCGCTGGTTCGCCCGATCCAGCCGAGCGGGCTTTCCATGCAGCACTTCTTCGACAGCGATTTCGGCAAGTGGATCGAGGCGGCGAGCTACACGCTGAAGGCCCACCCCAACCCGGAGCTGGAAGAGAAAGTCGACGAGATCGTCGAGCAGCTGGCCAAGGGGCAACTGGCGGATGGCTATCTCAATTCGTGGTTCATCCGGCGCGAGCCGGAGAAGCGCTGGACCAACCTCCGCGACCTGCACGAGATGTATTCGATGGGCCACCTGCTCGAGGGGGCCGTCGCCTATTTCGAGGCGACCGGCAAGCGGCGCTTTCTGGAGGTGATGAGCCGTGCCGTCGACCACATCATCGACACCTTCGGGCCCGAGCCGGGGAAACTGCGCGGCTATGATGCGCATGAAGAGATCGAGATTGCGCTGATCAAGCTGCATCGCATCACCGGCGACCAGCGGCACCTCGACCTCGCGACATTCTTCGTCAACGAGCGCGGCCAGCAGCCGGCCTACTACGACGAGGAGGCGCGGCGGCGCGGCAAGGACCCCAGGGATTACATCTTCAAGGATTACTCCTACAGCCAGGCCCATATGCCGGTGCGCCAGCAGACCCAGGTGATGGGCCATGCGGTGCGCGCCATGTACCTGTTCTCGGCGATGGCCGACGTCGCCGCCGAAACCGGCGATCTCAGTCTGTACGCTGCCGCCGACCGGCTGTTCGACAACCTGACCGGGCGGCAGCTCTATGTCACCGGCGGGTTGGGGCCGGCGCATGCCAATGAGGGGTTCACCCGGGAGTATGACCTGCCCAACGTCACCGCCTATGCCGAGACCTGCGCGGCGGTGGCGCTGGCGTTCTGGGGCCATCGCATGGCGCAGATCGAGCTCGACGGGCGCTTCACCGACCATGTCGAGCTGGTGCTGTTCAACGGCGCGCTGTCGGGGATCTCGCGCGATGGCGAGCACTATTTCTACGAGAATGTGCTCGAGAGCCACGGCGATAACAGGCGCTGGAAGTGGCACTATTGCCCGTGCTGCCCGACCAATATCGCCCGGCTGATCGCCTCGCTCGGCAGCTATTTCTATACCACGAAGCCCGACGAGCTCGCGGTGCACCTCTATGGCGCCAACACCGCCGAGGCGGTGCTGGGCGATACCGTGGTCAAGCTCAGCCAGGAGACGCGCTATCCCTGGGATGGCGACATCCGGCTCGGCATTTCGCCGGCGACGCCGAAGCGCTTTGCGCTCAGGCTGCGGGTGCCGGGCTGGTGCGGCGAGGCGAAGCTCAGCGTCAACGGCGCCTTCGTGCCGCTTGAGGTGACCAAGGGCTATGCCACCATCGAACGCGAGTGGCGGGCCGGCGACGAGGTGCGGATCGGTTTCGCCATGCCGGTCGAGCGGCTCTACGCCAACCCCGAAGTCACCGAAGATGCCGGGCGGGTGGCGCTGAAGCGCGGGCCGGTGGTCTATTGCCTCGAAGAGGTCGATAACGGCTTTGCGCCGCAGCGGCTGCGGCTGGCGCCGGGGGCGGCGATCGAGACGGCGTTCGATCCCGACCTGCTCGGCGGCGCGGTGACGCTCAGCGGCGGCGCCGTGAAGGCTGGTGATGCCGGCTGGGGTGGGGCGCTCTATCGCAACGCGCCTTCGACGCTGGAGCCGACGCGCTTTACGGCGATCCCCTATCACCTCTGGGCCAATCGCCAGGCGGGCGGCATGCTGGTGTGGCTGCTCGAGGCCTAGCTCCCCTCCCCTCAAGGGGGAGGGGAGCAGAACAGGCATAGCCGGAAGCAGCCGTTGCAATCGCCGGTGGAACCGGCTTTCTAGCGCCGAGAGCAGGCTGAATGCAGGAGAATCGTCGTGGCTGCTATGCGCGGGGCGACAAAGAAGGGCAAGACGGCGCCGGATGGCAGCGAGCCGGTGCGGGTGCGCGGGCAGGGGGCGCAGACCGTCTATGAGAAGCTGCGCCAGTCGATCCTCGACCTGACGCTGGAGCCGGGCGCGCCGCTGGACGAGGTGGGGCTTTCCGAGCAGTTCGAGATGTCGCGCACCCCGATCCGCGAGGCGCTGGTACGGCTCTCGGCCGAGGGGTTGGTGACGACGCTGCCCAACCGCAGCACCATCGTCTCGTCGATCGATTTCGTGCAGCTGCCGATCTATTTCGAGGCGCTGACGCTGATGTACCGGGTGACGACGCGCGGCGCCGCAGTGCACCGGCGCGACAGCGATATGGTGACGATCCGGAAGCTCCAGGCCGCCTATGCCGACGCGGTGGCGCAGCGCGATGCGCTGAAGATGATCCAGTCCAACCGCGATTTCCACGTGGCGATCGCCGCCGCCGGCGGCAACAGCTATTTCACCGGGCTGTTCACCCGGCTGCTCGACGAAGGGCGGCGGATTTTGCGGCTCTACTACCAGAGCTTCGATGACACCCTGCCGCGCCAGTATGTCGATGAGCACGAGGCGATGGTGGCGGCGGTGGCGGCCGGGGATGCAGAGCTGGCGGACAAGCTCGCCGCCGGCCACGCGGCGCAGATCGTGCGGCAGATCCAGAGCTACATCGCGCGGGACACGACCTCGCATATCAGTTTGGCTTCGTAGGGGCACAAGACTATCAGTCGGCGCGCCCTCTCCCGTTTACGGGGGAGGGGGGACCAGCCGAAAG
>Ga0209902_101282_pt1 | contig 13430 bp, 12 predicted proteins | sample FECB27metaG_FD_188304 | JGI IMG/M metagenome (GOLD analysis project Ga0209902, IMG submission 188304) | Cyanobacterial communities from the Joint Genome Institute, California, USA - FECB-27 (SPAdes) (version 2) | ecosystem: Environmental > Aquatic > Thermal springs > Hot (42-90C) > Microbial mats...
TCCGACACCTTCGGATGCGCCACGAGCGCGGATTCCACCTCCGCCGTGCCCATGCGGTGGCCGGACACGTTGATCACGTCGTCGACGCGGCCGGTGATCCAGTAATAGCCGTCCGCATCCCGGCGGCAGCCGTCGCCGGTGAAATACTTGCCCGGATAGGTGGAGAAGTAGGTCTGCACGAAGCGCTCATGGTCGCCATAGACCGTGCGCATCTGGCCCGGCCAGGAATCGGCGATCACGAGGTTGCCCTCGGCCGCGCCCTCCAGCACCTTGCCCTCCGCGTCCACCACCTGCGGCTGCACGCCGAAGAAGGGCTTCGTGGCCGAGCCCGGCTTCAGCTTGGTGGCGCCGGGCAGCGGGGCGATCAGGATGCCGCCGGTCTCCGTCTGCCACCAGGTGTCGACGATCGGGCAGCGGCTGTCGCCCACCACCCGGTGGTACCATTCCCAGGCTTCCGGATTAATCGGCTCGCCGACCGAGCCCAGCAGGCGCAGCGACTTGCGGGAAGTCTTCTTCACCGGCTCCTCGCCCGCCTGCATGAGCGAGCGGATGGCGGTGGGCGCGGTGTAGAAGATGTTGACCCCGTGCTTGTCGATCACCTCCCAGAAGCGGGAGATCGACGGATAGGTGGGCACGCCCTCGAACATGAGGGTGGTGGCGCCGTTCGCCAGCGGTCCGTAGAGGATGTAGGAATGGCCCGTCACCCAGCCCACGTCGGCCGTGCACCAGTAGATGTCGCCGTCGTGGTAGTCGAACACGTATTGGTGCGTCATCGCCGCATGCACCAGATAGCCGCCCGTGGTGTGCAGCACGCCCTTCGGCGTGCCCGTCGAGCCTGACGTGTAGAGGATGAACAGCGGGTCTTCCGCGTTCATCTCCTCATAGGGGCATTCGTCCGAAACTTGGGCTGCTGCCTCGTCGTAATAGACGTCGCGGCCCGGCAGCATGTTGACGGCCGAGCCCGTGCGGCGCACCACCAGCACGTGGTCGACAACGCCGGCGCCGACGCGCTCGAGAGCCGCGTCCACGTTCACCTTCAGCGGCACCTTGCGGCCGCCGCGCAGGCCCTCGTCGGCCGTGATGATGAAGGCGGATTTCGCGTCTTGAATGCGGCTGGCAAGCGAATCCGGCGAGAAGCCGCCGAACACCACCGAGTGGATGGCGCCCAATCGCGCGCAGGCCAGCATCGCATAAGCGGCTTCCGGGATCATCGGCATGTAGATCGTGACGCGGTCGCCCTTCTCCACGCCGCGGTTGCGCATGATGTTGGCCATGCGGTTCACCTGCGCGGCAAGCTCGCGATAGGTGATCTTCTTCGACTCCGACGGGTCGTCGCCTTCCCAGATGATGGCGACTTGGTCGCCGCGGGTGTGGAGGTGCCGGTCGACGCAGTTATAGGCCACGTTGGTGACGCCGTCCTCGAACCAGCGGATCGAGACGGTCTCGGGGCCGAAATTGGTGTTCTTGATCCGGGTCGGGGCCTTGAACCAGTGGATGCGCTTGGCCTCCTCGGCCCAGAAGGTCTCCGGATCCTTGATCGAGGCCTCGTACTTGGCCCGGTAGCCCGCATCATCCAGATAGGCGCGGTGGGTCCACTCGGACGGCACGTCGTAGATCTTCTCTTCCATGGCGCTTCTCCCAGACATTTTCGGGATGAATTTAGCGCTAGATGTACGGAAAGAGCCAGGGGTCGGGCAAGCGGCCTAAGATCGGACTTTGGTCTTTGCTACTTTTGGGGTGCAGTGCACAACTGCCGTCCCGGATGCGCCCGATGCCCTGAACGTCGTGTCATCAGGCCATCGTGCGGATCACTCGCCGGCCAGCCTCTGCTGCACCCAGGCTTCGGCCTCTTCCGGCGTGGTGAAGGTCGGCGGCGCGAGGCGCACGTCGCAGGGGCCGAACCCGGCCTCCAGGTGCCATTGCCCCTTGTGCTCAGGGATGTGGGACTCTCCGTCGAGGCGCACGATGACGGCGGACAGCTGATCGTCGGCAAAGATGAGGCGGCCTTCGCTGTCGTGGCCGTCGATCCGCACCTTCACGGGTTGGGATGTGATGTCGAAGGGCATGTGGGCTCCGCGATTACAGGCGGGAGCACACGTCACTCTCAGCCGCCAGCGCCTGGAAATCCCATGCCGACGATCACGGTCAACGATCGGTCACGACTTTTGTTCGGCACAATTGCGGCCCAGCATTGTTATTGCACCGTCATCAACCGGAGCCGCTTTCTCAGGGAGCCTGACAGGAACGAACCATGGCCGCTGGCCCTTACCCCCCCCAGGCCCTGATGATCCGCAAGCTGGAGAGCATCTTTCCCCTGTCCGCGGAGGAAAAGCAGGCGCTCCAGGGATTGCCGGTTCAGGTGACGGTTCTGAAAGCCGATCAGGACATCGTGCGCGTCGGCGACCGCCCGTCCCAGTGCTGCCTGCTGCTGGACGGCTTCACCTGCATCTACAAGATCACCGCCGAGGGCAAGCGCCAGATCATGGCCATCCATGTGCCCGGCGACGTCCCCGACCTGCAAAGCCTGCACCTGAAGATCATGGATAACAGCGTCGCCACCATGAGCCAATGCACGCTCGGATTCATCCAGCATCAGGACCTCCACCGGGTGTGCGAGCGCCATCCCCGCATCACCGCCGCCCTGTGGCGCGAGACGCTGGTGGACGCCGCGATCTTCCGCGAGTGGCTGCTCAACATCGGCCGGCGCGAGGCCTATGTCCGGATGGCGCATCTTCTGTGCGAGTTCCTGACGCGGCTGAAGGCCGTGGGTCTCGCCCAGGACAACACTTTCGACCTGCCGCTCACGCAAGCCGAACTGGCGGATTGCACCGGCACCAGCAAGGTGCATGTCAACCGGGTTCTCCAGGCGCTGCGGGCCAACGGGCTGATCGAGACCAGGGGCACGCAGATCATCATCCCCGACCGGGAAAGGCTGGAAGAGACAGGTGAGTTCGATCCGCTCTACCTTCACCTGAAGGAGGAGGAACCCGCATGAGTCTGACCTTCCAGTCCGTGCGGGTGAACACCGGCTTCGAGGAAGAGGGCGTGCTGGTGTTCGACGACCACCAGCGGCTCGTGGCCGTGCTGGTCCACCTCTCGCATCGGAACGAGGTCGCTCCCGGAAAATGGTTCCTGGAGGCAGGCTTCGGCCCCCTCGGTGGCGTCAGCCATCCGGCCTTTGCCGATCTCGATGCGGCGCAGGCTTGGATCAGCCAATGCCTGGCCCATCCGGCTTGGGGCAACGCGGCTCTGCCATAGGAAGCGCTCCACGACCGTTCGCCCTAACGGGTCTTGCGCGATGGCGCCGTGCGCTTGGTTTATTCAGGCACGTAGCGCGGGTAGGTGGTCTTGCTGGCCCGTGCGAAGGCGAGGTCGATCTCCACGGTGGCGTAGGGCGCCTCCGGGGTCGTCTCCGCCAGCACATTGCCCTCCGGGTCCACCACCCAGCCGAGCCCGCCGCAATTGGCCTTGTATCCTTCCGGCGCCCAGAGGTTGGACGACAGGCAATAGGCGCCCGCGCAGACGGCCGCCGCCTGGCCGCCGGCCAGCCACTTGCGGGTGGATCCATGCGGCGTCGCCCGCGGCACGCACAGGAGATCGGCACGGCTCGCCGCATAATGGCGCGCCCACTCAAAAAACCACATCTCGGTGCAGATCTGCACGCCGATGCGCATGCCCAGCGCCCGCGCGAGGTCGAAGGTGCCGGGACCGCGCTCGTACCAGCTATGCTCGTAATAGCCCTCCTCGTCGGGAAGGTAGTATTTCTGATGCACGGGCACGGCGCCCGTTTCCTCCGTCCAGAGATAGGCCTCGTTGCGCCGGCTGCCGTGGGGCAACACAATGGGCCGCGTGCCCATGACGGCCTTGGCGTTCAACGCCGACATGCGGGCGATGCGGGCGTCGTGCAGAGCCACCGCCTTCTGCCACTGGGCGGCATCCGGCTCGGGGTCGGCCGCCAGCCACTCGCCGAAGCACATCTCCGGCACCAGCAGGAAATCCGACGCCTCTTTCGCCACGTGCGCGGCAAGGCCTTGCAAGGCCTCATCGAGATGATCCGGGCGGCAGTCGATCTGACAGACGGTAACCTTCATGACGTCAAAGCCCCTTTGTCTTCACAGCCCGCCCATCCGGCACACGATGGCCCATTCCTCGTCCGTCACCGGCTGCACCGAGAGGCGGGAATTGTTGATGAGGATCATCTTTTCGAGGCCGGGCTCTTTCTTGATGTCGTCGAGGGTCACGGGCTTCGGGAAGGCCTTCACAGCCTTGATGTCGACCATGCCGAACTTGCCCGTCTCGTCCGTGTGATCGGGGTAGTATTCCCGGATCACCTCGACGATGCCGACAACGGCCTTGCCCTCGTTGGAATGATAGAAGAAACCCTGCTCGCCCTTTTTCATCGCCATCAGGTTCTGCTTGGCCACATGATTGCGCACGCCGTTCCAATGCGTGCCCTTGTCGCCTTCTGCGACTTGGGCATCCCAGGACCAGACGGAGGGTTCGGACTTATAGAGCCAGTGGGCCATGGACGCTTACTCTCGACGCTTAATGTTCTGATTTAATGGGACGGTTCATCAGCGCATCGACCGCCTGATCAAGAGTCCATGCGCCGGACAGGATCTGCTCGACCGCTTCCGCAATCGGCATGTCGATGTTTTTCGCGCGCGCCAGCGCCACAAGAGCGCTTGCGGTGGCTGCTCCCTCCACCAGCTTGCCGCCGGCGGCGTCTTCGACGCTCATTCCCTGGCCGAGGCGTTGGCCGAAGGCGAAGTTGCGCGACTGTGCGGTGGAGCAGGTGAGCACCAGGTCGCCGAGGCCGGACAGCCCCATCAGGGTCTCAGGCTCACCGCCATAGGCGCGGGCGAAGCGCAGGAGCTCGGCGAAGCCGCGGGCGATGAGAGCCGCCTTGGCGCTCTCGCCGAGGCCCTTGCCCGCCACGGCTCCGCAGGCGATGGCCAGAACGTTCTTGGCCGCGCCGCCGATCTCGACGCCGCGCACATCGCCCCGGTGATAGACGCGCAAGGTCGGGCCGGAGAGGGCGTTGGCCATCGCCTCCGCCAGCGCCGCATCGCGGCAGGCGAGCGTCACAGCGGTGGGCAGGCCGCGCGCCACGTCATGGGCGAAGCTGGGCCCCGACAGCACGGCCACGGGCGCGCCGGGGCGCATCTCCTCGACCACGTCGAAGAGGAAAGCCCCGGAGCCGCGCTCGATGCCTTTGGCGCAGAGCACCAGCGGCACCGCAGGAGGCAGCACGCGGGCGAGCGCCGCCGTCACCTCGCGCGTGGTCTGCGCGGGCGTGACGAGGAGGACGGCGCTGGACGCTGCAAGCGCGCTCAGGTCGGCGGTCGGCCTGATGCGGTCGTGAAGTTTCACGCCCGGCAGGCAGCGGTCATTCGTGCGCGTGGCCGCCAGCGCATCCGCCTGCTCGGGCGAGCGCATCCACAGCACCACGTCGTTGCCGGCGGCAGCGGCCGCATTGGCGAGCGCCGTTCCCCAGGCTCCGGCTCCGGCGATGCCGATGGTTTGGATCTGCGTCGTCATTCAACGGACCGCCTTGTCCGTGCTTTCACCCACCAGCCTCATCCTGAGGAGGCGCGTGAGCGCCGTCTCGAAGGAGGATCCAGTGCTCTCTGGAGGCTCCTTCGAGACGCAGCTGCGCTGCTCCTCAGGATGAGGTGAGAGGATGATGAGCCCGCTTCTCAGAAGCGTCATGCTACGCCTTCGCTCCCGCCTCGTCCCGGCTGGTGTCCAGCGGCCAGCGGGCGCGGGCCGGGGCGCCGATGTCGTCGATGAGGCCGAGCCGCATCCGCTCGAGACCCGCCCAGGCGATCATCGCGCCGTTGTCGCCGCACAGATTCACGGGCGGCGCCACGAGCTTGAGGCCGGCCTCGACCGCGAGCCGCTGCAGCCCCTGGCGCATGCCCTGGTTGGCCGCAACCCCGCCCGCCACCACGAGGGCTGCCGGATGGCCGGCGATCTCGCGGAAGGCGCGCAGCCCCACGCGGGTGCGGTCCACCACCACGTCCACGATGGCGGCCTGGAAGCTGGCGCAGAGATCCGCGATGTCGCTGGCAGTAAGCGGCGCGATCTTCTCCGCCTCGATTCTCACAGCCGTCTTGAGGCCGGAGAGCGAGAAGTTCGGCTCCTTGCGGCCCTGCATCGGGCGCGGGAAGGCGAAGCGTTCGGGATTGCCCTTCGCGGCCTCGCGCTCCACATGCGGCCCGCCGGGATAGGCTAAGCCCAGCATCTTGGCGACCTTGTCGAAGGCCTCGCCGATGGCATCGTCGATGGTGGTGCCGATGCGCACGTAATCGCCGACGCCGCGCACCGCCACGAGCTGCGTGTGGCCGCCGGAGGCGAGCAGCAGAAGATACGGAAAGCCGATCCCGTCCGTGAGCCGCGCGGTGAGCGCATGGGCTTCGAGATGGTTCACCGCCATCAGGGGTTTTCTGGTGACGAGCGCGATGGCTTTGGCCGTTGTGAGCCCCACCAGCACGCCGCCGATGAGGCCGGGGCCGGCCGCCACCGCGATGCCGTCAATGTCCTTCACGGAGCAGTTCGCGTTTTTCAGCGCACGGGCGATCAGCCGGTCGATCACCTCCACATGGGCGCGCGCCGCGATCTCCGGCACCACGCCGCCATAGCGGGCGTGCTCGGCGATCTGGCTCAGGACCTCGTTGGACAGGATCTCGCCCCGTCCGTCGAAGCCGACGCCCACGACAGCGGCCGCGGTCTCGTCGCAGGTGGTCTCGATGCCTAGTATGCGCATGATCGTTGGCCGCTCGATTTAAGGTGTTGTCCGGGGTTTCAGCCCGGCGCTCCTCCCCCTATAGTCCGCCGCGCCGCACAAGATCAAACGCAGATCAAATGCGGATGTTGTTTTTGGGTTGTCTGACATAACACCGGCCTCATCCTGAGGAGCAGACGCAGTCTGCGTCTCGAAGGAGCTTCCAGAGAGCACTGGAGGCGCCTCGTCCTTCGAGACGCTTCGCTCCTCAGGATGAGGCTAAAAGTGAGTTTCGTCGGAACTTTTTGACAGGAGAACCCACCCGGAATGGCCGCTTCACCCACCCTGGTCATCGGTACGCGGGGCAGCCCGCTGGCGCTGGCCCAGGCCCACGAGACGCAAGACAGGCTGGTCGCCGCCCATGGTTGGACCGTGGAGCACCTGCCCCTGTCGATCATCAAGACCACGGGCGACGCCATTCAGGACCGGCCCCTGTCTGAGGCCGGCGGCAAGGGGCTCTTCACCAAGGAGCTCGACATCGCCCTGCTCGAAGGCTCGATCGATCTCGCGGTCCATTCCGCCAAGGACCTGCCGACCACCCTGCCCGAGGGCATCGTGATCGCCGGCTTCCTGCCCCGCGAGGATGTGCGCGACGCCTTCATCAGCCACCGGTTCAAGAGCCTCCAGGATCTGCCGCAGGGCGCGGTCGTGGGCTCCGCATCGCTGCGGCGGCAGGCTCAAGTTCGCCGCCTGCGGCCCGATCTCCAGGTCACGCTCCTGCGCGGCAACGTGCAGACGCGGCTCGCCAAGTTGGAGCGCGGCGAGGTCGACGCGACGCTGCTCGCCATGGCGGGCCTGCGCCGTCTCGGCCTCACCGATCATGTGACCACAACCCTGGAAACGGACGACTTCCTGCCGGCCGTGGGACAGGGGGCCATCGCCATTGCGATCCGGGCCGAGGACGAGCGGGTGCGCGAGGCGATTGCCCCGATCCTCGATGCCCCAACCGGCCAGGCGCTCGCCGCCGAGCGGGCCTTTCTCACCATCCTCGACGGCTCCTGCCGCACGCCCATCGCCGGGCATGCGCGGCTCATCGGCGGCGAACTCGAATTCCGCGGCCTGGTCCTGCGCCCGGACGGGTCGGAGAGCCTGGAGGCCCTGCGCCGCGGCTCACTGGGTGATGCCGTCGCCCTCGGGCGCGATGCCGGAAGCGAGCTGCGTTCGCGCATGCCGCCGGATTTCCTCAAAGCCTGATGCGGGTCCTCGTCACCCGCTCGACCGACGATGCCGCCCGCACGGCGGACAAGCTCGGGGCCCGCGGTCACGAGGCGTTGCTGGCGCCCGTGACCCGGATCGTGCCGACGGGCGATCCGATGCCGCTCGATTCGTATGATGCGCTGATCGTCACCAGCGCCCATGCGGAAGCGGCTTTAACGGCTCTCGACCGGTCGAAACCCGTCTTCGCCGTCGGCGAGCGCACAGCCGAACCGGTGCGGGCAGCAGGCTTTGCCAGCATCGCTGTCGCCGAGGGCGATGCGCTCTCCTTGGTCCGGCTGATTCGCGGCACGCTGGCGCCCGGCCTGACCCTGCTCCACGTGACGGCGCGCCATCACAAGGAGGAACCGGCGGCCTCCTTGAAGGCTTCCGGTTTCACGATCCTGCAATGGGAGGCCTATAAGGCAAAGGCCGTCGAGACGCTGCCGGACGCTGCAGTCGATTCTCTCCGCACTGGCCAAATCGGCGCCGCGCTCCATTATTCCCGGAGGAGCGCGGATCTCGTGATCCGGCTGGCAGGGGAGGCGGGGCTGACATCGCGCCTCTTAAGCGTTCCCCATCTCTGCCTGTCGGCCGACGTGGCCGCGCCCCTGAAATCGGCAGGCGCCACGACACTCGTGGCGGAGGAGCCATCGGAGGAAGCGCTGCTCGGGCTTCTCGACAGGCTCCCATGACCTTCGCCGCGACTTCGGCTACGATCCCCGCTCGGGATCTTTGTCATGAGGAGAGGATGATGGTCCCATGGAGCTGCCGATCTTGGACGATCACCAGCTCTTGAGGGAACGAAAGCCTGCGCTCAAGCTTGCCTCAATTGCCTATCACACTGCCCTTTTGAAGACCTCGCCTGATGGCGACCCTGCAAGAGAGACCCGTGACCGATTCATCTGATCCCCGACGCTCGAAATCCTCCCGCAAGAAACCCTCGCGCGAGCCGGCCACCATCGACCTGAAGGCCTTCGTGATCGACGATGGCAGCGTTCGGGCCGATCCCGAGGCTTCTGCTCAGGAGACTGTCGGTCAGGAGACCCCGGGGCAGGACACCGTCGGTGAGGAGACTCGCGTGCCGGAGACTGCCGCGATGGACACCCTGTCGGGCGCGCAAGCGGACGAGACCATCGCCAGCGGCAGCGAGCCCCCGGCCGAAGATGTGGTCGCGTCCCCGGAGGCCAGTCTCGATTCGGGTTCGGGCACCGATACGCTGCCCTCGGAGGCCTCCCTCGAGCAGATGGCAGGGCAGGATACCACTTCAAGCGGCAGCTCCTTCCACGAGACTCCCAGTGCGAAGACGCGCGCCGATCCCGTGCCTCCGACGCCCGTTCTCGAGCGCCGCAGCTCCGCCGGAGCTCTCATCGGATCCGGCCTCCTCGGCGGCCTCGTCGGTGCCGGTCTCGTTTATGGATTGCAGACTTGGCAAGATCCGGCCCCCGCAGCGAGCGATCCGCGCATCGCCCAGCTTGAGCAGCGTGTGAATGCACTGCGCCAGCAGCCGGCAGCACCCGGAGGCCAGCCGCAGGGCGACACGTCCGCTCTGGAGGGGCGTCTCCAGGCTCTTGAGACGGCCAGAGCCGAGCTCGACCAGCGGCTCCAGGCAATCCAGGGCACAGCCCAGCAGGCGGCGTCCCAGGCGCAGGAGGCTCTCAACCGTCCTGCGCCGGAAGCGGCCCAGCCACAGGCCTCTCCCCAGACCGAAACCGCACTCGCCGATCTCTCCACCCGCCTCGGCGCCCTCGACGAGCAGGTGCGCGCGAGCGGGCAGAACGCTACGAATGCAGCAAACGTCACGCAGGAACTCGACCGCCGCCTCGCGGACCTTGATCGCCGCTTTGGCGAGCGCGAGCAGCGCTTCCAGGAGACCGACCGGCGTCTTGCCGATCTCGACCGCCAGCTGACGGAGAGCAACCGGCGCTTTACAGAGGCGGACCGTCGCTTTGGCGAGCAGGAGCAGCGCCTTGCCGCCCTGTCCCAGCAGGCGGCCGAGAACACCAGGAACGTCACGACGGCGAGCCAGACCGGCACCCGCGTGGTGCTGGCCGGTCGCCTGAACGAAGCCCTGCAGGGCGGCACGCCCTATGCGGAGGTGCTCGACGGCGTGAGGAAGGCCGGTACCGACCCGGCCCGGGTGGCGCCCCTCGAACCTTTCGCTCAAGGCGGCGCCCCGACCCCGGCCGAGCTGGCCCAGAGCTTCGAGCCGGTCGAGACAGCGATCCTGCGCGAGAGCCGCGGCCCGGCCGAGGGCTGGACCGACCGCATTCTGCGCATGGCCGACAAGGTGGTGACGGTCAGGCCCGTGAACGAACCCGGCGGCAGCGGCGTTTCTGCTAGCGTCACCCGCATCCGGCAGGCCCTGGAGCGCGGCGACGTCGTGGAGGCGGCCGCTGCCTGGGACGCTCTGCCGGAGCCGGCACGACGGGTGTCCGAGGAATGGGGCCGGCAAGTCAAATCCGTCGCTGAAGCGCACCGGGCAGCCCAAGGCATCAGCCAGGATGCTCTCGCCACCCTCAACCGCACGACGCAATAAAAAAGGATCAGCCCAGCATGTGGCGCGCTCTCGTCTTCATCGGTCTTCTCTGCGTCGCGGCCTTCGGCGCGGTTTGGCTGGCCGACCGGCCCGGCACGGTTCTGATCACCTTTGCGGGCTACGAGATCCAGATGTCGGTGGCCGTTGCCGCCATCGCCCTGGCGGGTCTAGCGCTGTTCCTGGCGCTGCTCTGGTCCCTGGTGTCCGGCATCCTGCATCTGCCCTCCCGCCTGACCTTCGCGTCGCGCGCCCGCCGCCGCTCCCGTGGCTATCAGGCCATCTCCCGCGGCATGGTGGCCGTGGGTGCGGGCGACACTATCGCGGCCCGCCGCTATGCCAACGAGGCCGAGCGTCTGCTTGGACGCGAGCCCCTGACGCTGCTGCTCAAGGCGCAGGCGGCCCAGGTCTCCGGCAACCGCGAAGCGGCGGAGGCCGCCTTCACCCAGATGATGGAGGAGGACGAGACCCGTGTGCTCGGTCTGCGCGGCCTCTTCGTCGAGGCCCGGCGCCGGGGCGACATGGGCGAGGCTCAGCAATACGCCTCCGAGGCGGTTCGTCTGGCTCCTGCTGCCGCCTGGGCGAGCGATGCGGTTCTCGAGGCGCGCTGTGCCGATCACGATTGGCGCGGCGCCCTGGAGGCAGTTGAGCGGCGCGCGTCCCTCGGCCTCCTGAACAAGGCCACGGCCAAGCGCCACCGGGCCGTCCTGCTCACCGCCGATGCACTGGAGCGGGTGGACCACGATCCCGACGGCGCCCTCAGGAGCGCCCAGGATGCGGTGAAGCTCGCACCCGATCTCGTTCCGGCAGCGGCCATGGCCGGCCGCCTCCTGTCGCGCAAGGGCGATCTGCGCAGGGCCGCCAAAGTGGTGGAGACGGCCTGGCGTAGCCTGCCCCATCCAGACCTGGCAGACGTCTATCTCAACCTGCGCCCAGGTGATTCCGGCCTGGACCGGCTCAAGCGGGCCGAAACCCTCATGCGGCTCTCCGGGGGCGCGCCGGAAGGGCGGCTGGCGGTGGCCCGCGCGGCTCTTGAGGCGCGCGAGTTCGCCCGCGCCCGCGACGCCCTGGCGCCGCTGCTGCAGGAGCGGCCGAGCATGCGGGTCTGTCTTCTCATGTCCGACCTGGAGCAGGCGGAGCACGGCTCCACGGGCCGGGGCCGCGAATGGCTCCCCCGCGCCACCCGCGCGCCGCGGGATCCGGCCTGGATCGCCGACGGGATCGTGTCCGATCACTGGCTGCCGATCTCGCCCGTGACAGGCCGCCTCGATGCCTTCGTCTGGCAGGCGCCGCCGGATGTGCTGGTCGCCCCCGAACTCACCCTCCACGACGACGTGACGGCGGATCTCGACGACGAGCCAAGGCCGCTGCCGGCCGTAGCCGCGCCCGCACCCGAAGTTGTGCCTGCGCCAGTCTCCGAGCCCGTGGCCTCAAACGAGCCGGTCCTAGAGCCGGAAGACGATGTTTTGAAGAACGAGCTGAGAGCCGCCTTGAGCGATGAGGAGCCTGTGAAGCAGGAAACGCCCCTGCCGCCACCGGGGCCCGTGATCTTTCCGGCCACGCCTCCGGACGTACCGAAGCCGAAGGAAGAGGCGGCGGCGCGTCGCAGCGTTTTTTCGGTCTGGTAGGCCTTTCCCGTCTTTCCCGCCTTGCCAACCGGCAGGCGAGGGGGTAAGAGGGCGGCCTCTCGGATCGCAACATTTGCGATGCCGCAATAGCTCAGCTGGTAGAGCACCTCATTCGTAATGAGGGGGTCGGGGGTTCGAATCCCTCTTGCGGCACCATTCCCATCCTTGGCGGTAACCATCGCTGGAGGTGGGGAAGGAATGGCAGGGGGCCATAGCTCAGCTGGGAGAGCGCTTGCATGGCATGCAAGAGGTCGGCGGTTCGATCCCGCCTGGCTCCACCATCCTGCTGGCGCATCGTGCGGAAAAGTGGTTCCGGTTTTTCGGTCCACACGATGCGAGTTGAAGACGAGACGGAGCGTGCGGGTGTAGCTCAGGGGTAGAGCACAACCTTGCCAAGGTTGGGGTCGAGGGTTCGAATCCCTTCGCCCGCTCCATTTCCCTCATCAGGGAAATCCATCGATAAGGCGCCTTCGGGCGCCTTTCGTGTTTTCAGCATCAGTGCAAGCAAACGGGCCCATTCCATGAAGGAAATGGGCCCGCGGTGACTCGAGGTCACGCGTCATTGACGTTCATCCGGTTATTGAACCGGCGGTATGTTTCAGATTGTCGGGCTGAAGGCTGCCTCCGACGCTCAACTTCGCAACGTGGAGGGGGCGGTCAGCCCATTCGAGATCGCTATGCGAGCCTCCATCCATTCAGGCCGGGGCGGGTGCCCGGCTCATCAGGCTGCGGGATCAGCGTCCGTGAAGAACCCACTCAGAACGTCATGCCGATCCGTTTTTCTGTGACGGGTACTTCCAGGTTTGGATTACGACCCGTCATGACTGGTAAAGCGCTCAGCGCACGCTTGTTTCAGCGTGGCAGCAAAGAAAAAGACCCGGCTAAACGTTGCCGGGTCTTTCTGCTCTTGATGAGGATGCCAGCTTTTAAGCGGCTTTGACGCCTGTGAGGAAGTCCTGGACCTCACGGGAGAGGTCGTTGGAGTGGCGCGACAGCTCCTGGGCGGCACCCAGCACCTGGCTGGCCGCCGAGGTGGTCTCGCCCGCGCCCTGCTGCACGTCCACGATGCTGCCGGTCACAGCCTCCGTGCCGCGCGCCGCCTCCTGCACGTTGCGGGCAATCTCGGCGGTCGCCGCCCCCTGCTCCTCCATGGCGGCCGCAATCGAGGTGGAGATCTGGCTCATCTCGGTGATCGTGCGGGCGATCTCCTGAATGGCCGCCACCGTCTGCTGGGTGGCCTGCTGCACCGAGCCGATCTGGGCCGAGATCTCCTCCGTGGCCTTGG
>Ga0209902_101283_pt1 | contig 13412 bp, 8 predicted proteins | sample FECB27metaG_FD_188304 | JGI IMG/M metagenome (GOLD analysis project Ga0209902, IMG submission 188304) | Cyanobacterial communities from the Joint Genome Institute, California, USA - FECB-27 (SPAdes) (version 2) | ecosystem: Environmental > Aquatic > Thermal springs > Hot (42-90C) > Microbial mats ...
GCGACAACTGATCGAGGATCGCCGGGTTCTCGAGCGTGGACGTGTCCTGCGTGATCGCCTCGCCCTTGGCGATGCTGCGCAGCAGCCGCCGCATGATCTTGCCGCTGCGCGTCTTGGGCAGGTTGTCGCCGAAGCGGATGTCCTTGGGCTTGGCGATCGGCCCGATCTCCTTGGCCACCCAGTTGCGCAACTCGGTGGCGATCTGCCTGGCTTCCTCGCCGGTCGGTCGCGCGCGCTTGAGCACCACGAAGGCGCAGATCGCCTCGCCCGTCAGGTCGTCGGGGCGTCCCACCACCGCGGCCTCGGCCACGAGGTCGGTCTTGGACACCAGCGCCGACTCGATCTCCATCGTGCCCAGCCGGTGGCCCGAGACATTGAGCACGTCGTCGATGCGGCCCGTGATCCGGAAGTAGCCGCGGTCGGCACTGCGCACGGCGCCGTCGCCCGCCAGGTAGATCGTGCCGCCCATCTCCTCGGGGAAGTAGCTCTTCTTGAAGCGCTCGGGGTCGTTCCAGATGGTGCGGATCATCGAGGGCCAGGGCCGCTTGATCACCAGCATGCCGCCCGCACCGTTGGGCAGGTCCTTGCCGGTCTCGTCCACGATCGCGGCCATGATGCCCGGCAGCGGCAAGGTGCACGAACCCGGCACCAGCGGCGTGGCGCCCGGCAGTGGCGTGATCACGTGGCCGCCGGTCTCGGTCTGCCAGAAGGTGTCGACGATCGGGCAGCGCTCGCCGCCGATATTGCGGTGGTACCACATCCAGGCCTCGGGATTGATCGGCTCGCCGACCGAGCCGAGGATGCGCAGGCTCGTGAGGTCCCAGTTCTTCGGATGCACCTTCTCGTCGCCCTCGGCCGCCTTGATCAGCGAGCGGATCGCGGTGGGCGCGGTGTAGAACACGCTGACCTTGTGCTTCTCGATCATCTGCCAGAAGCGCCCCGCGTGCGGGAAGGTCGGGATGCCCTCGAACACCACCTGGGTGGCGCCGGCCGCGAGCGGGCCGTAGGCGACGTAGGTGTGGCCCGTGATCCAGCCGATGTCGGCGGTGCACCAGAACACGTCCTCGGGGCGGATGTCGAAGGTCCAGTCCATCGTCATCTTCGCCCACAGCAGGTAGCCGCCGGTGGCGTGCTGCACGCCCTTGGGCTTGCCGGTGGAGCCCGAGGTGTAGAGGATGAACAGCGGATGCTCGGCATTCACCGGCTCGGGCGCGCACTCGGTGCTCTGGCCGGCCAGCGCCTCGGCGAAGGTCTTGTCGCGGCCTTCCACGCGATTCCAGGCCGAGGGCGTGCGCTCGAACACGAACACGGTCTTGATCGACTCGCAGCCGCCGAGCGCGATGCCGTCGTCGACGATGGCCTTGAGCGGCAGCTCCTTGCCGCCGCGCAGCTGGAAGTTGGCGGTGATGACCGCGACCGCGCCGGCGTCGATGATGCGTTCCTGCAGCGCCTTGGCCGAGAAGCCGCCGAACACCACGCTGTGGGTGGCGCCGATGCGCGCGCAGGCCTGCATCGCGATCACGCCCTCGACCGTCATCGGCATGTAGATGATGACGCGGTCGCCCTTCTTGATGCCCTGCGCCTTGAGCGCATTGGCGAACTGGCTCACGCGCGCGAGCAGCTCCTTATAGGTGACCTGGGTGACGGTGCCGTCGTCGGCTTCGAAGACGATGGCGGTCTTGTTCTCGACGGGCGTGCCGATGTGGCGGTCGAGGCAGTTGGCGCTGGCGTTGAGTTCGCCGTCGCCGAACCATTGGTAGAACGGCGCGTTCGACTCGTCGAGGATCTTGCTGAAGGGCTTCGTCCACTGCAGGTGGGTCGTGGCCTGGCGGCTCCAGAAGCCCTCGAAGTCCTGTTCCGCTTCCTTGCACAGGGCCTCGTAGGCGGCCATGCCGGAAATGCGGGCGCCTTCGGTGGCGCGGGCATCGGGCGGGAACACGCGGTTCTCGACCAGGACGGATTCGATGTTCTTCGTGGGATGGCTCATGGTGTCGGGTTCGAGGGATGGAGGTATCGGTGCGGCCTTCAGTGGCCGATCGGCAGCATCGGCAGGACCACATGCCAGCCGGCCAGCCCGAGGGCACCGGCGACGGCGATGCACAACATGGCCGTGCACAGCTTCGTGGTCAGGCGGCGTTCGCGCGTGCGCAGCACGAAGGACATGCTGAAGGCGATGCTCGTGAGCGAGGCCAGCACCGCGCCCGTGCCCGCGGTGGTGGCCGACAGGCTGCCCTGCGACGCGAGCGCGGCGGCCGCGGCCACGGCGCTCGCGCTCGACATCAGGCCGCCGACCACGCTCACGAAGTAGAAGCCCGCATCGCCGAACTGCCGCTGCGTGAGGCCGCCGACGATGTGCAGCACCAGGAACACCACGCCGTACTTAAGCGCCAGCGGCAGCGAGAACGGCAGGTCGAGCTTGATCTCGGGCACGTCGGGCACGGGGCCGCGCGTGGCGCGCCGGTAGCTCCACAGCACCAGCACCGCGCTCGCGAGCATCATCAGCGCGAAGGCGCCCGAGGCGCCCAGCAGCGCGAGCGGCGCCAGGATCAGCAGCAGCCCGGCATTGCGCACCACCATCGCGGTGGTCGCCAGCAGGATGCCGCGGTAGGCCGTGCCCACGTAGGCACCGCGCGTGGCGACCACGCGCGAGGCCATCTCGATCACCGTGAAGTTGCTGTTCACCAGCCCGCCGAGAAAGCCCGAGAGCTCGGTGCCGCGCGTGCCATAGAGCTTCCAGAGGATGTAGTTCACGAAGCCGATGCCCGCGATCAGGATCACCGTGACCCAGGCGGCGCGCGGCTCCACCAGGTGCCACGGTCCCACGGCCCCGGCCGGCAGCGCCGGATAGATCACGATCGCGAGGATCGCCAGCAGCAGCGCCGAGCGCATCTCGCTCTCGGTCAGCCCGGCCGAGAAGCCGGCCAGCCGTTCCTTCCACGCCAGCAGCGCGGTGGCCAGCACCATCACGGCCGCGGGCGAGATGGTATGGCCCTGGCCGCAGAGCACGCCGGCCAGGCAGGTCACGAGCATGGCGGCCGAGGTGGTGAGCTCGGCGCCCTGCCCGGCGCGCAGCGTCTGCACGTTGAGCAGCACCGCGAGCACGCCGACCAGCGCCAGGCACAGCAGCGCTACCGGCATGCCGAGCAGGCCGCCGAGCGCGCCCAGCAGGCAGATGAAGCCGAAGGTGCGCAGCCCCGCCTCCTTGCCGCGGCGCTCGCGCTCCAGTCCGATCAGCAGGCCGAGCGCCAGGCTCAGCGCCAGCCGCACCAGGATCTCCAGGTAGGGCCACTCGGCCCCGGTGGTCATGGGGATGGTCTTGTCGGGCATGGGGTCAGACCGCCCGGGGGCCCGGCACGCAGTCGTCGACCGCGAAGCGCGCCAGCGTCGAGATGCCGCTGTCGGGCTGCGCGACGTCGTCGAGCACGCGCAGCGAAGTGAGCCAGCGCCCGGGCGTCACGTCGGCCACCGCATAGCCACGCTTGTCGGAACGCGCGAGCAGGATGTGCGGGTTGTTGTCGGCGATCTCCTGCGCGCGGCTCTGCGCCGTGCCGCTGGCCGAGGCGATCGAGGTGCCGCAGAACTCGCTCGCGATGACCGGCGACTGCGGCCGCGAGAAGTCGGCCAGCACGCGGCTGACGTAGTTCTGGTGGATGTCGCCGCCGAGGAACACGGTGTTGCGCGCGCCCGCGCCCTGCACCGCGTCGAGCACGCGCTGGCGGCTCGCGGGATAGCCGTCCCAGGTGCTGGGGTGGTAGCTCTCGGCCGGCAGCGGCTTGTAGTTGCGCTGCGCGAAGATGGTCTGTTGCGCCACCACGCTCCAGCGCTCGCCCAGCGCGGCGTCCTGCGCCAGGCCCTGCTCGAGCCAGCGCTCCTGGTAGCTGCCGAGGATCGAGCGCGCGGGGTCGCGCAGCTCGGGGCAGCCGGTGGGCGTCACCGAGCTCGGAGATTCCTCGCCGGGCACGCGGCAGGGCTGGCGGTCGCGATACTGGCGCGTGTCGAGCATGTGGAAGCGCAGCAGCCGGCCCCAGGCATGCCGCTCGTGAATGCGCAGGCCGTCGAGCGTGCCGAGCCCGCCGATGCCCTGCGTGAGCACCGAGGCGCGCAGCGGCATGTTCTCGTAGAAGGCCTGGTAGCCGGCGCCGCGCCGCGCGAGGAAGTCGCCCGCCGCGCCGGTGCCTTCGAGGCCCGCATAGTCGTTCTGCACCTCGTGGTCGTCCCAGGTCACGAGCCAGGGGCAGGCACGGTGCGCGGCCTGCAGCTGCGCGTCGGTCTTGTAGAGCGCGTAGCGGTCGCGGAAGTCCGAGAGCGTCTTCGCGGCCGGCAGCGTGTGCGTGCGCACCAGCTGGTAGCTCGGTGGCTTCTTCGGCATCGCGTATTCGTAGACGTAGTCGCCGAGGAACACGACCAGGTCGAGGTTCTCGTCGAGCATGTGGCGGTAGCCCGCGTAGTGGCCCTGCTCCCAGCGCTGGCACGAGACGAAGGCGAAGCGCGTGCGACCGGGCATGGCGTGCGGGGCCGGCGCGGTGCGCGTGCGCGCCGTCTGCGTGACCGCGTCGCCGTGCATGAAGCGGTAGAAGTACCAGCGGTCCGGCCGCAGGCCCGACACCTCCACGTGCACCGCGTGCCCGAGTTCGGCCAGTGCGTTCGCCTGGCCCGCGCGCACGATGCGGCGGAAGGCCTCGTCCTCGGCCACCTCCCAGCGCACCGTCAGCGCGGCGGGCAGCAGCAGGCGCGGCGTGTCGAAGGGCACGGTGCCGGGCACCGGGCCGTCGAGCAGTCGGGTCCACAGCACGAAGCCGTCGGGGGTCGGGGACCCGCTGGCGACGCCGAGCGGGAACAGGTCGCGCTGGGCCAGCGTGTTCGACCAGCTCCAGCGCGGCAGGGAGGTGGCGGCCGCGGCGGCCGAGGCCAGGCGGATGAGATCGCGACGGTGCATGCTTGTCTCCAATCGTGGATTGTGGGGGTGGTTGCGCGGGACGGGCGCGCTCAGAACGCGTGCCGGATGCCGAAGTTCTGGCCGCTGGCCGCGTGGTCGGCGAGGCCTGCGACGTCGCCGCCGACGGTCAGCGCGGCGCCGCGCCGGTTGCGCACATGGGCAACGGTCGCATAGAGCGCGGTGCGCTTCGACAGGTGGTGCACGTAGCCGAGCGCGATCTTGCTGGCGCGCGAGCGGTCGCCGGGGTAGCGGAAGGCCACCTGCCCGTAGCTCGCGCGGATCTCGCCGGGGCCGACCGGCACCGTCACGCCGACGGTCGCGCCTTCGAAGCGCTTGGGGCCCAGCGGCATCTGCACCCGGTCCTGCGCGTACAGCGCCTCGACCGATGCCACGCCGAAGTCGTAGGCCACGCCGAGGCTGGCCGAGCGGATGTCGCGCGGGCGTGTCGTCGGCGCCTTGGGCCCGCCCAGGGTCCGGCTGTAGGCCGCGCCGATCCGGAACGCGCCCTGCCGGTAGCCGAGGCGCCCGCCGAGGTAGCGCTCCGCGTCGCCGCCGTCGACCGCCTCGGGCAGGCCGTACTGGAACTGGCCCGAGAAGCCGCCCAGGTCGCGCGGCAGGAAGTAGCCGACCGAATTGCTCACGCGCACATGCGAGCTCTGACCCGCGTTGGCGCTGCCGTAGAGGACGGCGCGGCCGCGGTAGACGATGCTCTCGCCGACGCCGTTGGTGACCCAGGGCCCCGAGAAGTCCGACTGGATCAGGTAGGTCGGCGTGTAGTCGCGGCCCAGCCGCAGCTCGCCCCAGGGGCCGGCCAGGCTCACGGTCGAGCGCCGTGCGAGGTCGAAGGACGTCGGGTTGTCGACCGCGAGCGAGCCCTCGAGCCAGAAGCCCGCGCTCAGGCCGCCGCCCAGGTCCTCCTGGCCGCGAAAGCCCAGGCGGCTGCTCGCGAGCCCGTCGGAGGCCAGCGCGGTCTGGCTGCCCTTGCCGTGCACGCGGTAGTGGGCGACGCCGGTGTCGATCAGTCCGAACAGGGTGACGCTCGACTGCGCGTAGCAGGCGCCGATGGCGAGCATCGCGCCGCCGGCGATGACGGGGGTGAATCTTCTTTGTCTCTTCATCTTTTTCTTCGAGTGGTGGGGGTGACCCGGGGATGGCGACGCGCAGGCGGACCCCTCACGCGCATGCGTGACGAATCCATCCGGCATCGGGGGAGCGAAAGACGCGGCGCGTCTACTGCAGTGCGCGTCCCTGCATGCCGTCGGCCGCGGCGCCGAGGTGGCGCAGCACGGTCGGCGCGATGTCGATCAGCGACGCGGGTTGGCGTCGCTCGCCGGGACGAAGCCCTCCCCCTCTCAGGTAGAGAAAGGGATGCTGTTCGTGCTCGCCCAGTCCGCCGTGCTGTGCGCAGCCGACGGGCGATGAATCGCTGAACGGGCTCAGCAGCGAGACGCTGCGGCCCGGCACGCCATGGGGATTGGCGCTCGCGTCATGGCGCAGCGCGAGTGCCAGGCCGAGCGGGCCTTCGGTCGGCAGGCCGATCTCTGCCAGGGCCTGGCCGGCGAAGACGCGTCCCGTGAAGTCCTGGTCCTGCAGCCATCGAGTGAGCGCCGGGATCGCATCGCGCGCCTCGTCGGCGAAGTACAGCAGCGCGGCATTGCCGTTGGGCGCCACCACCACCTCCTGCGATTCGCGCGAGCGCTTCCAGCCGGCCTCGACCAGCAGCGCGTCGAGGTCGATCTTGCGTTCCACCGTCTCCATGCCGTGGTCGGAACAGGCGACCAGCAGGATCTCATCGCCGGCCGGATCGAGCGCCTCCACGGTGCGCCGCACCTGGTCGACGCAGGCATCGGCGTGGGCGATCATCGCCAGGTGCTCGCTCGAGCCGAGCGGCACGCCGTGCGCCGTGTGGTCGGGCTCCGAGAGCCACAGCACGGCCAGCGCGGGCGCGCGTTCGCGCAGCACCTCGCGGCAGAAGCGATCGGTCATCGCCCGGTCGCCCGCGGCGCCCACCTCGATGGCCAGGCCGTCCGCCAACGCGGCGCCGCCCGGCCCGCGCGAGCCGGCACGGTGGTAGACATGGCCGAAGCCTTCGGGGTCCTGCAGGTAGGCCGCGCCCGGCGACACGTTCGACATGACGATCGCGCCGCCCTGCTCCGCCAGTCGCTCGGCCCAGGTCGGGCGCCGCAAGGTGCGGCCCGTGGCACGGCGCAGGCGTTCGAGGAAGTCGGGCTTGCCCACCGACAGCCGCACCAGCGCGCCCTGCTCGCGCAGCACCATGGTGTTGCCCAGCAGGCCGTGGACGGCCGGCAGGCAGCCGGTGGCCATCGAAGCCGAGCTGGTGCGCGTGGTCGAGGGAAAGACGCCGCGCGCCGAAACGAAGTCGGCGCCCTGCGCGCGCAGCGCCGCGAGCGCGGGGGCCGTGTCGGGCGTGACCAGGTCCGCGCACAGGCTGTCGCAAACCACCACGACGGCGCGCCGCCGGCTGCTCATTTCGAAGCGTCCCGGGGCGCCGGGAGCGTGGACTTGTCGAGGTAGTCGTGGAAGTGGACCGTGACTTGGTCCGCCGCGAGGAACACCACCGCATAGGCCGGCGGCTCGTGGCTCTTGGGCACCGGCGAGAGGGTGTGCAGGTCGAACGGCACCTGGTGGTTGAGGCCGCGCAGGGTCGAGAACGGGATGCCGCGCCAGCTGCCGCAGACCGGCCGGTGCACGTGGCCGAAGAACAGGTGGCGCAGGTTGCGCCGGCCCGCCACCAGCCGCGCGAAGGGCTCGGGGTTCGCGAGGCCGATGCGGTCGAGGCACGGGATGCCGATGTCGAACGGCGGGTGATGCATGAACAGGTAGGTCGGCCGCTCGCCGAGCCGGTCGAGCTCGGCCGCGAGCCAGGCCAGCCGCTGCTCGCAATAGAGGCCACCGTTGCGGCCCTCGTCGAGCGTGTCGAGCAGCAGGAAGCTCGCGTCGGCCACATCGAAGCGGCCCTGCACGAAGCCGTGGCCATCGCTCGGCCCGCCCGGGCATTGCGCCGCCAGCAGCGCGCGGATGTCGTGGTTGCCCACCAGCGGGAAGCACGGCATGGGCAGCCGCGCGAGCTGGGTGCGCAGCGCCGCGTAGGCCGCGCTCTCGCCGCGGTGCGCGAGGTCGCCCGTGATCACGCAGCAGACCGCGTCGCGGTGGTGCTCGAGGATGTCGTCGATGCAGGCGGCGAGCCGCGCGTACGGGTCCAGGCCGTGCAGGATCTCGCCGGGCGCGACGAGGTGGGGATCGGTGATGTGGATGAACTTGGTCATGCGGCAAGGGTTTCGGGTGAGGCGGTCACGGAATGCAGGGCGGTGGCCTGCAGCAGCAGGCGCGTGTAGTCGTCGGCCGGGGCGTCGAAGACCTGGCGCGTGGCGCCGGCCTCGCGGACCTCGCCATGGCGCAGCACCACGACGCGGTCGGCCATGCGCCGGACCACGCCGAGGTCGTGGCTGATGAACAGGTAGGCCGTGCCGGTCTTGCGCTGCAGCTCGAGCAGCAGCTCCAGCACCTGGGCCTGCACCGACACGTCGAGCGCCGAGGTGATCTCGTCGCAGACGATCAGGTCGGGTTCGGCCGCGAAGGCGCGCGCGATGGCGACGCGCTGCTGCTGCCCGCCCGAGAGCTGGCGCGGGTAGCACTCGAGCAGCGCCGGATCGAGGTGCATGGCGCGCATCAGCGCCTGCGCGCGTTCGCGCAGCGCCGGGCCGCGCAGCCCGGTGAACAGGGTCAGCGGCCGCTCGAGGATGGCGGCGATGCGCTGGCGCGGATTGAGCGAGGACAGCGGGTCCTGGAACACGATCTGCACCCGCCGGCGCAGCGTCGGCGAGCGGTCGGTGGCCTTCGCGGCCAGCGGCTGGCCGTCGAAGCGCAGCGAGCCGCCCGAGGGCGCCATCAGCCCCGCGACCAGCGAGGCCGCGGTCGACTTGCCGCTGCCCGATTCGCCGACCAGGCCGAGCGTCTCGCCGCGCCCGATCGCGAAGGACAGGCCGGCCAGCGCGGGCCGCGCCGTGGCCTGCGGGGGCTGGAACCACGCGCGGCGGCGCGCCGGGTAAGAAAACGCCAAGTCCTTGGCCACGAGCAGCGCGTCCTGCACCTGCTGCTGCTCGCGCTCAGGCGGCTCGGCATCGATGCGCGGAATCGCCGCGATCAGCTGCCGCGTGTAGACATGCGCGGGTGCGCCGAAGATGCGCGCGGCCGGCCCCTGCTCGACGATGCGGCCCTGGTGCATCACGATCACCTGGTCGCACATGCGCGAGATCACGCCGAGGTCGTGGCTCACGTAGATCAGCGAGGTGCCGAAGCGCTCGCGCAGGGTGCGCACCAGTTCGAGCACCTGGACCTCGGTGGTCTTGTCGAGCGCGGTGGTCGGCTCGTCGAGCACCAGCACGCCGGGGTCGCCGGCCAGCGCCGCGGCGATCACCACGCGCTGGCGCTGGCCGCCCGAGAGCTCGTGCGGGAAGCGCGCGCAGATGCCCTTCGGATCGGGCAGGTTGGTGGCCTCGAACAGCTCGAGCGTGCGCGCCCGCGCCGCGGCGGCGCCGCAGCCGCGCAGGTGGCGCACGGCCTCGTCGACCTGGTCGCCGATGCGCATGTGCGGCGTCAGCGAGCTCAGCGGGTTCTGCGGCACGAAGGCGATGTGCCGGCCGCGCAGCCGGCGCCGCGCCGGTTCGTCCAGGCGCAGGATGTCCTCGCCCGCGATGCGCACCGCGCCCGCGGTGATCACGCCGCCGGGCCGGCAATGGCCCAGCAGGGCGCGCGCCACGGTCGACTTGCCCGAGCCGCTCTCGCCGACGATGCCCAGGCTGCTGCCGGCCTCGACCGTGAACTCGACGCCGCGCACCGCGCCGACGACCTCCCCGTCGGCGCGCCGGTAGCCGATGCCCAGGCCCTGGACCTCGAGCCGTCCGCCGATGCGGCGCGCCGCCTGCTGGCGCCGTGCCAGCGCGTTGGATTCGGGATGCTTCATCGTTGCCTGTTCCTTCATGCCGCGTCCTGGCCGCGCGTGGCGTCCAGTCCCAGGGCCCGTGCCAGCGCCTCGGCGCCGAAGTTGAGTCCCACCACCAGGGTGGAGATGAAGACCGCCGGCGCCAGCACCAGCCAGGGTGCGAACGCGAGCTGGCTCACGCCCTCGGCGACCATCAGCCCCCAGTCGGGCGTGGGCGGCGAGATGCCCATGCCCAGGAAGGACAGCGAGCTCAAGAGCAGGATCGCGTGCGACATGCGGATCGCGAACTCGACGTAGACCACGTCGAGCGTGTTGGGCAGCAGCTCGCGCAGGATGATCGACACGGTGCCCTCGCCGCGCAGCTGCGCGGCCTTCACGTAACCGAGTTGCACCTGCGTCAGCGCCTGGGCCCGCACGATGCGGATCACGCCCGGGAAGTACACCATCCCGATGAGCACGATCAACACCGGCAGCGATTCGCCGAAGCCGACCGCGAACAGCGCGACGAACAGGATGCCCGGCAGCGCCAGCTTGAGGTCGACGATGCGCATCATCACGTCGTCGAACAGCCCGCCGAGGTAGGCGGCCGTCACGCCGAGGATGCTGCCGACGCTCACCGCGACGACCACGCCCGTGAAGGCGGCCAGCAGCGCCGTGCGTCCGCCCCACAGCAGGCGCGACAGGTAGTCGCGGCCCAGCACGTCGGTGCCGAGCCAGAACTCGGCGCTCGGCGGCTCGGCGCGGCCGCCGTTGAGCGACATCGGGTCGTAGGGCGCGATCCAGGGCGCGGCCAGCGCGATCGCCAGGTGCAGCACGACGATGCCGATGCCGAACAGGGCCACGGGCCGCAGCAGCGCGTGGTGGTTGATCTTGAACATCATGATTCAGCGGCTCCTGGCGCGGGGGTCGAGGGCGGCCACCGCGAGGTCGGCCAGCAGGTTCATCGAGACGACGGCCAGGGCCGCCAGCAGGCTGATGGCCTGCACGATCGGCACCTCGCGCTTGTCGACGGCCTGCAGCAGGATCATTCCGAGCCCGGGGTAGCCGAACACCTTCTCGACCACCACGATGCCGCTGAGCAGGCCGGCCACGTAGAGCGCGGCCGAGTTGAGCGCCGGGATCACCGAGGCCGGCAGCGCATGGCGCAGGATCAGCCGCAGCTCGCCCAGGCCGGTGAAGCGGGCGCGCTCGACGTAGTCGCTGGCCAGCGACTCGATCAGCCCGGTGCGGATCAGTTGCACCAGGTGGGCGATGGAGCCGAACACGATGGTCGCGACCGGCAGCACCGACACCGCCAGCAGCGCCGACGGCGGCGCGTCGGCGAAGGCCAGGATCACGGCCGGGAAGACCGGAATCCAGATCGCGAACACCAGCACCAGCAGGTTGCCCGAGGCGAACTCGGGGATCGAGTAGCCGATGACAGCGCCCATCGAGGCCAGCGTGTCGGGCAGCCGGCCGCGCCAGAAGGCCGCGACGATGCCCAGCAGCAGCGACACCGGAATGGCCACCAGCGCCGTCACGGCCGCGAGCAGCAGCGAGTTCTTCACCGGCTCGCGGATGATCTCGACCACCGGCGTGCCGCCGAGGATGGTCTTGCCGAAGTCGCCGCGCATGGCGCCCGTGAGCCATTCGAAGTAGCGCACCGGCGCCGGCCGGTCGAGGCCCAGGTCATGGCGCTTTCGCGCCAGGTCCTCGGGATTCATCATCGCGATCTCGTCGGCCGTGAGGCTGACTTCGAGCGCGTCGCCGGGCAGCACCTCGGTCGCGATGAACACCAGCATCGAGGCCAGCAGCAGGGTCAGCGCGTAGAGGCCCACGCGCCGCAGGAAGGTCATGAGCATGATGGGTCGCCGTTCGCGCGCGGGTCGGTGGAGAGGATGCGGGGCCGGCTCACGATTTCCAGACCTCGTCGAAGCGCATCGACCAGAACTGCGAGTGGTTGCGCAGGTCGTGCACGTTGGGCTTGTGAATCAGCAGGTTGCGCCGTCCGCCCGCGGACAGGATCGGCACCTCGTCGCGCAGGATCTCCTGCATGCGCACGTAGTTCGCGCGCCGCTTCTCGGTGGAAGGCTCGGCCAGCGACTTCTGGTAGAGCGCCATGTACTCGTCGCAGCCCGCGCCGCGCCAGTAGCCGCTCTCGTTGTTGTCGGGCCGCAGCCGGTACAGGCTCACGCCCGGATTGCGCGGGCCGGCCGGCGTGTAGGCGAAGCGGTGCTTGCGCGTCTTCTCGGCATCCTCGACGCGCCACTGACGGTAGCCGTCGCTCGGCCGCTGCTCGATCGGCAGCACGATGCCGGCCTCCTTGACCGATTCGGCCAGCACCTGGAACACGCGCGGCACCTCGGGCCAGGTGGGCGCGAAGTAGAAGGTCGGCAGCTTCACGCCGTTGGGATGGCCGGCCTCGGCCAGCAGCGCACGCGCCCGCGCCACGTCGTGCATGCGCTGCAGCGGCTGGAACACGGCATTGGCCGGCGTCAGGTGCGAATCGTTGCCGACCCAGCCGGCCTTCTTGCCGTAGACGATGCGGATGATCTTCTCGCGGTCGGCCGCCAGCGCCAGGGCCTGCCGCACGCGCTTGTCGTCGAGCGGCGAGCCCGCCACCTTGGGAATCACCATCAGCGCCTGGTCGCCGCTGCTCGACAGGCTGTACTTGAGGTCCGGCGTGCGCTCGAGGTCGGGCAGCAGGCCGGGGTCGACGCCGATCACGGCATCGAACAGGCCGCCGCGGAATCCGTTCAGCGCGCCTTCCATGCGGCCGGGCGAGCTCACGACCTCGAGCCGGTCGAGATAGGGGAAACCGGCGCGCCAGTACTTCTCGTTGCGCTCGAGGATGATGCGGCGCTTGGGATCGAGGCTCGCGATCCGGAACGGCCCGGTGCCGATGCCCGCGAGGCCGATCGCGTCCTTCTCGGCCGCCGGCATGATCATCAGGTGGTACTCGGCCAGCACGTAGGGGAACTCGCTGTTCGGCGCGTCCAGCGTCATGCGCACCTTCCTGCCCACCTTCTCGACCTTGACGATCTGCTTGGCGTAGCCGGTCGCGGTCTGGTGGAAGCGGTAGGACGACACCACGTCGTCGGCCGTCATCTCGCGGCCGTCGTGGAACAGCACGCCCTCGCGCAACGCGATGTCCCAGACCTTGAGGTCGGCGCTCGGCTCCCAGGCCGTGGCGAGCTCGGGCTGCACCTCGAGGTTCTCGTCGACCCAGGTCAGCGCGTTGTAGGCGCTGCGGTTGTTGAGATCGAGCCAGTGCTGGGGATGGCGGCCGGTGCGCGCATCGCCCATCCGGTTGTTCGGATAGGTGTTGGTGTAGACGAAGGTGCCGCCTCGTTTGGGGGCGGCCTGGGCCGCCCGCGGAAAGAGCAGCTCGCCGAGCGAGAGCGCGGCGCCGGCGCCGGCGCCCGTCAGCAATCGGCGGCGCATGGCGTCGATCGGGCAGTTGTCGTTGGGTCTCATCGTGTCTCCTGGCAGTCATCGGGCGCCTGGTCGGCGCTCTTCGGTTCGCGCCGCCTC
>Ga0209902_101284_pt1 | contig 13407 bp, 19 predicted proteins | sample FECB27metaG_FD_188304 | JGI IMG/M metagenome (GOLD analysis project Ga0209902, IMG submission 188304) | Cyanobacterial communities from the Joint Genome Institute, California, USA - FECB-27 (SPAdes) (version 2) | ecosystem: Environmental > Aquatic > Thermal springs > Hot (42-90C) > Microbial mats...
CCTCGCAAAGGACTGGGAAAAATCCATCGAAAGCGCCACCGCCTTCGCCCACATCGCCAGCATCCGAATGCTCACGCGGCGCATCGCAAGGCACTGCAAACCCGCGTGAACTTCTGAATCGGGCTCTTAGGGAGTTTTACGACGGCTACGCCCGCGTTCCTGAGCTCGAGGCCAAGTTCAGGCTGATGTTCGAGGAGATCCGTCTCGATCCCAAGCGATCGCCGCTCTTCTCGGACAGGCCGCGGTCGGCCGAGGTCAGCGCCAAGGCGAAGTTGAATATGGAGCGCGGCGAGAGGGCCGCTGCTCGTATGATGGCGGCCCATCTTAGCCAGCGCATGCTGTACCTCGCCCTGTCCCGCATGCTTCTGAAGCTTGCCGATGACCAGGGCATCGGCGCACTTGATCCGCAGCTGGCCCATGGTCGGCTGCTGATGGGCGCCGATCAGACGGCGGTCGCCGATGCGGAGATCGAGAGGCGCAGGCGAGGACGCAAGTCCGTCGCCAGGCGAAGGCGCGCTGCGCCGATCGTGGTGTCACGGGCCACCTCTGGGGAAGAGGTCCCGTCATGACGTTTTCTGGCATGGGGCGCTCTGCGCTCTTGGGACGTCTTTCCGAAGGGGCGTCTGGCACGTCTTCCTACAAGATCGTGCCTTCGCGAGTCCCGCTGGACCTCGGCATCCCGAGGCCCATCCCGCTCGACGTCGCGATGATGCGGCTGGGCTACCGGACCTACCATGCCCGCCCCGATGGCGGGGCCGAGCGCAACCTGGATCTGGGCGAGGAGTTCTGGCACCAGCGCCACTTGTCCGACTTCGCGATCGTCCGTCGGGCCTCGCTCCTCGGGCCGGAGGACCTTCCGGGCTTTTACCCGGAGGGCCACCCGGAGTTCAGGTTCGGGGAGCTTCCCGAGAGGCTCCTCGTCGCGGCGCGCCAGTTCCACGAGCGCCGGCGCCTGGCCGGCATCGAGCCCTTCGGCGGCGGCGGCTTGCCGCTGGGGTACTGGGACGACGTCTACTCGCGCTACTCGGTGGCGCCGATGTCGTGGAAGGCGGCCGGGATCGCGCATCACGTCATGCTGATGCGCGACATGGTGCTGGTGGGCGCCGGCCATCTGGCCAGGCCGGAATCGTTCGGCGTCCGGCACGCCGCGTTCGGTGAGGCCTTGTCCAGCGAGGGCTGGTTCGACGAGTTCCTCGGGTGGGTCCGCGAGGCCGGGGCCGATCCGGACTGGATCGGGCCGGTCGACCTGTCGCTCGGCGTCGAGGACGAGATCCGCATCATGCGCGACCTCGATCCCGACGAGGTCTGCAGCCTGGACTGGGCCGACCGCTTCGGGACGATCTGCCCGTGAGGGCGCTGAGAGGCTGGTCTGCCTGCCGCTCGGATTCTAACGATTGAGATGACCTGCGAGCGTTTCGATCGATGCCTCGGGAGAGGTCTTGCGCCTTTGCCTTTCGACCGTGCGGCCACGCTGCTCCGCCTTGCGGAGCACGTTCTCCGCCGATTCGACGAGGCCGTGGTTTTCCAGCGTGCGCAGGAAGTCGCCGGTGGATATCGCGAACGTGCGATCGGGCAAGATGAGCGTCTGCTTCTGCATGTCCCTGTCTTCGAACAGGAGGAGCATGTCGCGCTCTGGGAAGGCGTTCCCGTACTCGCGGACGACCTCTTGGACCGCCTTCTCGCCCATGCCCCTGATCGACTGGTTGGCGGCCAACAGCGCGATTTGCTGCTGGCCGGTCTCCGTCGCCTGCTGCGTGACGTGGTCGGCGTGCTTGTAGGTGAACGCGATGATCTCGGAGGCGCCGCTCGCGTGCTCGAAGCGAGTGGCTTCGAACATCACCGCATCGGGGATTACGATACGCACGCCCGGCGCTAGCAGCGTCGGCAGGGCGTCCGACATCGCGAGCGTTATGAGGGGCGACGTGTCTGCGACCAAGATGTCGAGGCGTCGGGTCATGACGCGCGTAGCGCCTTCTCGAGCCTCGATATGCCGGCGCGCCGGATCTCGGCGTTCTTGCCGTCGAGCGGGGCTATCGGGACCTGCAGCTGCATGTCGGCGAGATCGGCTAGGACTTGCGTGTAGCGTCGCACGCCGATGGCCTTGAGGTCGGCCCACGTCATGGTCCCGGCCGCATAGCTCCTGACGGCTTCGCGGCGTTTCGCCTCGCGAGCGCGTCGCTCGTCTTCTGTCTCTGTCATCGCGTCGTCCATCACGGGGATCAGGGCAGGAGGAACTCCTGCGAAATCGTGTTCTTTGTGGTTTTCGGCTGCCGAAGCCGCTCTGGCGACTCATGTTTACAGGGGTTGTCTACTGACGTCCAACCGTTCGCGATTCCTTCTCCAAGACCGCTGGACGACCCTTACTGGACGATCTGCCCGTGAGGGACTGGGTGGCGGGACCGTCGCGCCGCCTGTGGAGGGCTGTTGAAATCCGTTGACGTGAAGTTCATGCCCGATTCGCGGGCAGCGTTCGACGGAGGCGCGATGATGGGTGGCGATGCGAATCTGCCGGAGGCGGCGAAGCCGCGCGTGTTCCACCATGAGGGGAAGCGCCTGTTCGTGATCGACGGCGAACCGCGCGTCGCCGACGAGGATCTGGCCAAAGATCTTCAGTTGGTCCGTAACCGGAACATCCGGTCGAGCTTGATCAATCCGAACCGTGACAAGCTTTTTATGTTCGGGCCGATCTTGCAGATCGACCCGCAGACCCGCGAGCTTACGCGCCATGATCTCGAAGGTGTTTCCCAACCGCTATATGAGAAAGCGGTTGCGGAGCGGTTGCTCGAATTGCTCAGGACGGAAGGTTTGATCGACCCGTCGAAGCGCGGCGAGAAGCCCAAGATCAACTTCCTGAATGCGGAGCAGGCCAAGTTCCTGATCGTCTCCTCGGCGACGCCCAAGGGTCGCCAGATCCTGGTCGACCTGATCAAGTTGGAGAAGGCGTATCGGGACGGCACCCTGGAGCCGAATGCCGCGCCGTCGATCGCGAAGCCCGCCGTCAGGCCCGCCCTGGCGCCGCCCGAGGACGACCCGGTCCCGATCATCGAGACGGTCGACCACAACGGCCTACGGTAGCCGGAACTGGTTCATTCGGCGATGCCGCCTCGCGGCGCGCGGGGTCCTGAAGGCTGCCTTGCACTGCCTAGAAGCGCTTTTCGGCCATTGGCGTCCCAGCGCTCGAAGCCGGCTGGATCGTTCTTCTCGAATACCTCGACGGCGAGTTTCTTCGCCTCTTCGGGATACTGTGACGCGAGTTCCCTGAATTGCGTTGCGCGAGTGGTCGCGTCACGGTCCCAATCGACGCGGACTTTCCCGTCTGCCGATCCCGGCGAGATTTTCGCGTCCTTCAGGACCTGGCTGATGGCTGCCTCTCCGGAGGGGCCGTCGCCGCCAGCATCGTAGCTCTTGTCTCGAAGTGACCCCTGTCGGCCCAATATTTCGGCGCCGAGCGTCGCAAGCGTCGCCTCGACGGCTTTGAAGGTGGACCAACGCGGATCCAACCCTTTGTACTGCGACAGGTCCGTGTCATCGAGGTCGTATGGCCGGGGCCTGGTCAGATGGACGATCAGTTGTTGGGTCGCGCTTCCGCCGCCCGGTTGCGGGTAGAGGCCCTCGAAGCCGTCGAACGCCGCTGCCGCCATGTCGGCGCCGAGGTGCGAGCAGAGCGCCGCTGTGTCGACGTAGTCGCGGGTCGCGCTCCTCTTGATGATGAGCGCTGCCTTGATGCGCAGCATCTCTCCGGCGGTGGGGAAAGTGATCGTCTCGTCCGAGCCGGCGGCTAGCCTGAGCTTCATGGTCTCGAGCGGCTGCTCGCGGATGAGCTGACGCACGCCGGTCTCAATGCCATCGAGGCTTCCGAGGATCATCACGGGCCGTTTGATGCGCGCGGTCTTCCAGCCCGCGACACTCTCGAGATCCGCGAGGACCTCATCGAACTTCTCTCTGAGGTCTCCGACGGTGTGGCCCGCGTCTTGGCTGAAGCGGTGGTGCGCGTGCATGGCGGCTGCCGTTCCGCCTACCACCACTGCGCCCGGCACGGGGCTTTGGAGGCGCGCCGCCGCCGAGAGGACGGCGTCCCAAGGCGGGAGTGGCTTGTCTTTCATATCGTCACGCTCCCCCGATCGGCGCGATCATGCGCTAGGCGGTGTGGACGAATTTGATCAAGCATAGTCCTGCTGCGAAGCTGACGATGGATCGGAAGTTCCGGGCTGTCTTTTCGCATCGCAGGGCGACACGTTTGAAGCGCTTGAGGACGCCGATGCCCTGCTCGATGCGGGCGCGAGCCTTGTAGAGTGTCTTTGCGAAGAATGCGGGCTTGTCCTTTTCGTTGGCCTTGTAGGGGATGACAGGCGCAATGCCGCGCTTTCTCGCCATGGCCCGGTTGGCCTTGCTGGCGTAGCCCTTGTCGCCGATCACGGCGCGCGGCGCGATGTCGGGTCCAAGATCGAGCAGCACGGGAAAGTGCGGTGCGTCGCCCTTCTCCCCACCGGTCAGGTCGAAGCCGATGAGCGCGCCCGAAGCGTCTGACTTTGCATGGATTTTGGTCGTGAACCCGCCCCGCGAGTGGCCGAGCGCCTGGCTTTGCTGCCCCCTTTTGCGCCTGCCGCCGAGACATGGGCGCGCACGATGGTGGAATCGAACATCTGGATCAGATGCGCCGAAGCGCTCATGCCGGCCAGCGTGTCGAAGAAGGCCTCGAAGACGCCCGCCTTGCCCAGCCGGTCGAAGCGCTTCCACACCGTGTTCCAGTTGCCGAAGCGCTCCGGCAAAGCCCGCCAGCGCACGTTCTCCACCGTGAAGAAATGCAGCGCCTCCAGGAACAGGCGGTCGTCCTGCGCCTTGCGGCCCCGGCGCGGCAGACACGCCCGGAACACCGCGAGCGTATGCACCCAATCCTCTTCGCTCATCCGCGTCGACATCGCTTCCGACCTCCAAATCAGTCGGAAACCCATGAATCACACGCGATTCTCCAAGGGAATCCTCAAAACGTCACTTGCGGCAATTCGTCCACACCACCTAGGATGGCGAGCCACGACGCGTAGCGGTCGCTTGCTTCGTCGTTCCCGGCCCCGTGGGAGGCGATGCCTCGTATGGCGCTCGTGAGATGCGGGTCGCTCTGGGCCGCGTCGAGCAGCATGATCCAGTCGGCTAGACCACCCCGGTCGATGATGTCGTCGATCGCGGCCAGCGAGAGGCCAGATGGGGCAATGTGTCGGTGTTCCATGGGCTTCTTGGGGTTTTCAATTCAAGATTGTCGTATCACGATTTCATTCTCACGTCTCATTTCGTGAGATGCTCGAATGCGGCATTCATCGCAGAATGACTGAGCCCCTGCGCGATCGCGGTCCCGGAGCGGTACGCCGATTTCGGCACGATCTTTGTTTTGACGGGGCTTCTTCTTATTCCCATGTATGGAATTTCGGATTCTCCATGCACGGCCGATGCCGCGAGTCTGGCTGTCGGGCCCAACCGCTGCAGCCGCTTCTCGCGGGCGGCGTTCGCCGCAGGCGGGCGGAGCGGTTCTCGCGGCGGCATCGGCTGACGATGCGTCCGGCCTAGCGGGAGCCGATGGGAGTCCTGCCGGCCGGATCCACGGCATCGTCAAGCGCCTCGATTTCTCCCGCCAGCCGCCAGGCGGCCATGTCGCCGTGCGACTTGAGGCGCTCGGCGATCATCTTCGCGCCTTCTGCGCCTTCTGGGATCCTTACGTTCCAGAAGCATCTGGCCCGGTACTTCTCCAACGCGACGGCGATTGCCGAATTCAGGTCACGTGGTGGGGCCGATGCGATCGCGCTGGCGGAGGGATCGCGCCATGTGCGCGCCTCGTCTTCGACCCGGGCGCGCGCCTTCTCCCTCCGTCGCTCCGCGACGTCGAAGTATGCGATGTCGGGGTCATCGACGTCGGATTTCACGGGGTTCTCCTTGCCGTAGGCGCCATTCTACGCGCTCGGCATCCTCTGATCAACGGGAGGCTTCGGGACGATCTGCCCGTGAGGCTGGTCTCGGCTCGCGATAGGGAATGCGTCAGGCCAGCGTCGTGGCCGTTTTGCCCCTGAGCCAGTCACTGTGCCGCGCCATGGCGAAGCGCGCGTCTTCGGCGTCGAGGCCTGACGACGAGATGGTCTTGAAGGCTGCGGGACCGTTTGCGGTCCTTAGCGCGCGGCGGACGGCGAGCGTGCGCCGCATGGCGGCGCGGGTCTTTTCGCCGTCGGGGTCCGAGTCCGCCTGCGCCGCCTTGCGGCGCCGCTCCGCGGCGAGGACCTCCCGGCTCGCCCATTCGATCGCGCCGTAGGCGAGGCGCTCGAGGACGTAGCGGGCCCTATCTGGGTTCGCCTTGGGCATCAGCCGTTCGGCGAGGCAATGGATCCGCTTGCCTGGCAGCGCGGCGAGGAGGTCTTCCTCGCCATCGTGGATCCTGACGTCGGGAGGGCGGGCGACGGTCACGACGGGCGTCGCGCCCGCCTCCCGGCAGAGGCGCTCGAAGTCGATCGCCTCTCCGCGCGGCGCGTTCGTCAGGCGGAATGGCGCGTCGTTGAGGGATGCGTTCATTCAGGCTCTTCCCGATGGATTCCTGGAAGCCGTCAAGCGGCATCTGACAGCGCCTCGATCCGCAGGGCGAGGCGCCAAGCCGACATGTCGCCGTTCTTCTTGAGTCTTTCTACGATCATCGGCGTCCCGGCCGGGCCCTCTGGCACGTTGACGTTCCAGAAGCAGCGCGCCGCGTAGTGCCTGAGCGCGTGGCTTCGCAGGGATGCCATGTCGTCGGCGGGCTCTGGCATCGACGGCGCGTCTTTCATGATCTGCATCGATGCCTCCCTTCGATCCATTGGGGTTTCGACTGCATGGTGCATTCGATCGGCCTGATCAATCATTTTTCAATTCTGGTCCGAAGGTCGGGGACGTAGCGGAGCGCTGTGGAGGCGTGCGGCTTCGTCACATGGCGCCTCGGGGATCCTTCCCCGAGGCGCGGCGTCGCGAGGGCGGCTCCCGCCTGCGCCGGCAAGGCCAGGCGCGCCCCGGATCCGGCGCGCATGTCAACGGGCACCGAAGGCCGCTTCTCGCTTGGGGTGTGCTGGCTCGCCAAGAAGAAGGGGCCGTCCCGGGGAGGGACGGCCCCTTCTCGATCTCCCGAGGTCAGAGGGCCTGTCCGGCGGCGATCCTGCGCGCCAGCTCGGAGGCGTTCTTGGCCTCCGCCCAGGCGCTGGTGGCGCCGTTGAGGAACGCGTCCGCGCCGGACTTGTCCTGCCGGCCTGACTCGAGCCGCTCCTGCAGTGCGAGGAGTTGGCGGTGCGCGTCGCGCTCGCGGCCCTCCAGCATCCCGAGGATCGCGGCGATGGTCCGTGATTTGCTCATGCTGGCCATGGCCGGCTCCTTTCCCGAGGGGTCTTACCCCATCTGCTCTGCAGATGATCCTCTTAGGATCCCGGGACCGCAGGGCCCGGGCCTTTGCCGCTACCGGCGCTTGCCTTGATCCTGTCGGGATCAAGGTGCGGGGAGCGCCATCCTCGCCCCAAGCTCAGGCCGCGAGTCTGTCCCCGCAGCGCGATCGCGCGCCTCGGCTGGCGCTCCGCCTCTCCAGGAGCGAGACGAGGACCTCGGCCGTCAGCGCCGCGTCGACCAGCGCCCCGTGGCGCGTCCGGGCCTTCCGGCTGATCCCGAGCCCGTCGCAGGCCGCGTCGAGGCTGATCTGCCGGCCCGTGGGGAAGGCGGCCTCGAACGCGGCCTGGGTGCAGAGCCAGAGGCTCGGGTCGTGGCCGGGCCGGCCCCATGCGATCCTCTTGGCCCTTGCCATCTCGTAGTCGAGGCAGTCCCGCTCGCAGCCGTGGTCGTGGGCGGCGAGGACGGCTCCCGCCGTGAAGGCGCGCAGCGCGTCCGCGACTTCCCAGAAGCGCGGCGCGCCGCGCAGGCTGTCGCGCGAGATGCCGTGGACCTTCCGGGCCTCCGGCATGATGAAGGTGCCGGGATCGACGAGGCTGTGGAAGGTGCCCGCCCAGCGCCATGTCCCCGCGTGGCGCTCGAGCGCGACGCAGCCGATCTCGATGACGCAGCCGGGCGGACGGGATCCGGCCCCATGGGCCTTGGCCTCTCCGCGCTTGGCGGGATGCAAGCCCGTCGTCTCGAAGTCGATGGCCACGATCCTGTCGGCGCGATCGAGGCGCGACAGGTCGCCAGCGCCTGCGTCCGTCGTCTTCGGCATCGCGATTCTCCTTTTCCCGAGGGGTCTTCCCCATCTGCCTCGCAGATGATCCTCTTCTGGATCCCGGGACCGCAGGGCCCGGGCCTTTGCAGCTACCGGCCCCTTGAGCGAGCGTCGCCGTCACCGGTCATCTCCCGGGTAGGCGGTCGCTTTCACTCAAGCCCTCCTCCGATGGTTGCGACCAGGTTCGGATCGAACCGAAGGTTCTCCCGCGCGCCGAAGTGGGTCGGGTACCCGGCCTGGTTCGAGAGCACGCGCGTGGCGCCGACCTGGTAGTCGTGCGAGCCGTGGTCGTGGCCGTGGATCCAGAGGTCGGGGGCGTAGCGCTCGATCGTCGCCGAGAGGTCCGAGGCGAAGGCGGCCGAGAGGGGATCGCCCTTGTACTTGGCGGCGACCGATCCCGGATGCGGGGCGTGGTGCGTGACCACCACGGTGGGTCCTGCGAACGGCCTTGCCAACTCGTCCTCGATGAAGGCGAGGTCGCGCCGGTGCAGGGCAAGCGCCTCGGCGCTGGTGAAGCGCGTCGCGCGCTTGCCCTCGTCGAAGCGGATCAGCCTGTGGTCGTTGAGGCCGTGCTCGGCGGCGATGCGTCCCCCAGCGGGGTCGCCGTTCAAGCGGTAGTCGGTCCACAGCGTCGCGCCGACGAAGCGCACGCCGTCGATGGCGGCGCTTCCGGGAGCGAGTAGGGGTACGCCGGCGGCCCGCGCGTCGCGCATCTGCGCGGTCAGGTCGACGGCCAGGAGGCCGTGGTAGAACTCGTGGTTGCCCGGCACGTAGACGACCGGGCGGCCGTTGAAGGCGCCGCGGTCGCGCTCGCGGGCGATCCAGGCCACCGCCTCTGCCAGCGGGCTCGAGACGTCCCCGGCCAGCACGACGACGTCGAAGTCGGCGATGATGGAGGCCATCTCGCCGGGGATCGGGCCGTGCTCGAGGTGGAGGTCGGAGATGGGCAGGATGCGCATGATTACTTTCCCGGGGTCTTTTCCCATTTGCTTCGCAGATGATCCTCGCGAGGATCCCGGGACCGCAGGTTCTGGGCCTTGTCGCGTGCGGACCGCCTCAGTCCTCGGAGACGACCTCGGTGACCAGCATGTACTCGCGGCCTGGCGTCCCGCGCGGCTCGCAGGTCACCTTGACCAGCGGCTTGGGCTCGCCCTTGTGGAGCTCCAGCGCCAGGATGCCCTTGGCGACCTCGTCGATCGCGATGAGGTCGTGGCGTCCCGGCGCGAAGCCCTTCTGGACCGCGAGGCCGTCGACCTCGACGCCGAAGGGCAGCTGCGGGCTGCGCCCGAGGAGGAAGTGCTTGACGCGCAGCGTCGTGGTGATCGTCGCCATGTCCTCAGCGGAGCATCGCCGAGAGATGCCTCCCGGCGATGTTCGGCACGGATCAGCAGAGCTCTGCGAACAGCGGAATCTGATTTCCCGTCTCGAAACGGCTTCCCGGAGTCCATGTCGCTGCGACATTGCCTTCGTTGAACGCGATCACCGCAGTTGCGCGAAGATGCTTAGGGTCGCGGGATCGAAGCATCACGTACTTGCGAATTGCCTGCTTGATGCTGAGGTCATCTGCATCGCGTGCAGGCGCGAGCCCAACCTCGGCGATCGCAGCGTATCCCAGCGTGAGCGCCGATTGATGCGCAGCCACCACCTCCTGTCGGGCTGACGATCCGGGTGACCACTCGTCGGCAAGATGCAGGGCAGAGATGGCGTCGCTGGCGATAGCGGCCAGCGCAGGTGAAGCGAACGCCTCGAGCGACGCGGCTTGCTCGAGCGAATGGGCGGCAGGGACGCCCGAGACCGCTTCGAGCCCGGTCTCCACGCCGATGGACATGGCGGTCATCCGACGCTGCATGTCATCCATCGACGATGCGATGTCATCGAGCGAGGCGACCGCAGATCCTGTTTCGCGGGCATACCCGCCCGCATGCGGCCCGAAGGCGATCGGCATCAATGCCGCCATAGCTTTCTGGCCGAGCTTCGCGGCGCGATGTTTGAGGACATTGCCGATATTAGCTTTCACCCAGAGATCATCTGCGCTCCGTGCGGGCGTGACGGCGACCGCTAGGGCCGCAGCCGTGATGAGATGGCTCAGCGTCCTGGCGCTCTGCATGTGGGCCTCCGCGAACAGGTGATCTCGCTTCGCGAGTTTGAAGAACCGAGCGATCTCGGCCGCGTGTCGCTGCCGCCTTGCCGCGCCGTCGAGGAGGATTGGAGCCTGCGTCGAGTAGAGCGCGTAGCTCTCCTGCATCGTCGGTGCCTCGGGGCGCCTGCTACGTAGACCTGCGAGGTCATCTGTCACGGGACGGACCTCCGTCGTGAAGCGGATCGATTTACTCGACGCGCGCGAATTTGGCTTCTTGTCGGTCATATTCTCTTCCTTTTCATGGGGGTGCCTCTCATAAGGCAACGAATTCTGCTTTCCCTTGGAGCTTTCTATGAGGCGACAGGTCATAAACCATGGCCTTTCATCGAGGCCTGTTGGCGGCGATGTCGAGGCACCTTCTTCATGTTGACGCGCAGCGTCTATTGCGCCGCGAAGCGGCGAAAATGATTGAAGTTTACAAATTGTTAATATTATCTGACCGAGAAGCGGTTAGACGGGCGCAATGCCGAAATAGACGTAAGCGCTTGATTGAGAAAATCAATTTACGTTATAATTCAATTCGGCAATGTTAGTAAACCTATCTTCGATAATGGAAAATAAATACAAGCTCAGGTTCATAGACCCAGAATTGTGGGGAGTGTGCCGGTGCCACGTCGGTCAAAAGTTTTGGCAGAAGCCTGTCCGCGTATTGAACAGCCCGATCGACCGGAGGTCAGAGAGCGCGACCTTTTCTGGGCGGAAGGGCAGTATCGGTACAAGCAGCTGGGCGCATTGAGGCTGATCAACAGACATCATGTCGAAGTCGCGCAGAATGCGTCGAACGAAGTATCAGCCTCGGGTTTCGTTGAGCCCTCCGTCTTCTACCCGTCGATCGAAGATTACAGACGCTTCGAACTTAGGCGACGATCCTTGGGGATTTGGTCTCGATTTTGGGCGCTGCGGCAGAACCATCAGTTTTATCGGCTCGTCTTGACAGTGAGACAGACACCTTGTCGACAATATCACGCGGATCGGCTGGAAACTGTCCGCCGCTTCATCTGGAAGCGGTTAGGGCCGCTGGTGACCGGCCATGCAAGGTCGCTCCACGTGCAACGCGGCGGGTATTTGCATTGGGACTACGTGGTTGCGGTCGAAGAAACTTGGCAGCCGACGTTTATCGATGAGATTAGGGATCTGCACCGTCAGATCTACGGCAGTAACGGGCCACGCAACGTCAGGCTTTGGTACAGGCGAATTGCTCGAAATCCGAATCACTTGAGCCGGAGTATTGATTATTCTCAGAGGTGTGCCCGCTTCTTCAAGCATAAGGAGAGAGCTTGGATCACGGAGGCGATACAAGCCGACGCCTATGGCTGTCGCCTTCGACTTGTTCGTCGGCGGTGGGTCGGATTCAAGTCAAGCCAGCCACCTGAAGAGGCGCAAGTCGAATGTGCCGAGTTGACAACGGTGCGGCGCGGGCGCCCGCCTAAAGCGGCGGGACCGAGCTATCGTCGCCGCCGTCTGCAATGCCGGCGCGACACCGATGAGCCTCGTCCGTCACTTCATGGCGATAGGTAGCCCTGGCTAGACAAGAGACCGCGGTTTGTCCGACGATTGCTGCCATACCCGACTAGGCATCTTATATGATGCAATGTCAGTGTGAAAATCGGGTACATGACACGAATCTGACTTGCTCTTCGGAACTTATGCGCTAGGCGGTAAAAGTTGATGGCCTGAAGCCGTCGGCGATAGACAGTTAAGACATGCCTCATCGGCTTGCCGCAACTGAGCACTTTAAGCCCGCCGCGTGTTTCGATGCGTGGTCACAGGACCAGTTGGCGAATTGTTCCTTTAGGCACTACCGTGATGCGCTGCCGCTGGGCCTTCAGGGAGTTTTGATCTCGCGCAAAGAAAGTCGGCCGCGCTCAGCGCGATCTCGCCAAATCCAACTGCTGCGGAATAATTCTTTCGCTTGGAAGGATGGAGAGAAATCGTGACTGATAGCCTTGACTTACTCCCTGATGCTTTGCCGTTTCATATTCGCTTCTTTGATGATGACGGTAAGGAAACATTTCGCTGGCGCGGCTTTGCACAGGACCGGAAGAGTGCGATCAGCCATGCGATCGAGTCTTTCAGTGTTATCTGGCAAGCTATTCATCATGGTCTGAGGCTGCAAACGCCCGATGTTCCGTCATTTTTGCTTTGTAATCCGCAGACTTATCTAGAGGATCGGGGGTTCGATTTCGGGTTCATGTTGCGCGGTGGTATCATTTCGGAAATAAATTTGGGCGAATTAAGAGATAGACGCCCGTATCTTGATAATATAGATGATCTTCTAGAAGAATTTTTAAATAATGCCGCTGTATTTTCTGGACATTCTTCAGGTATTTTCCCTTATCGTATTCACGTCGAACTACAGGACGGTAACGACGATCAAGGTCAGCCCTACCTTTGCATGGATTTATACTTAGGAGCCTGCAGTAATGTTAGCCCTTTAGGTGTTGACGTCCTATATGCCGTCGGAGCGAACGCGGCGGCTTGCTCGATCCTTTTCGAAGACAGTTTTGACGAAATCGAGGTCGACCTGCCAACGTCGGCCACCCGTCGAGCTGCTGCACGTGCAAAGAGCCTGCGCCGGCCGGCGAAGATCATGCGCTATCTGCACGCATCTTGTCAGAAGGGCCTGCTTGCGCGCTTTGAGAGCGACGTGAAATCGGCAGTCTAATCGAGACGGTCATTTCGCTGTTATCTAAAGTCCCGAGTTTTGACCTTGATCGAGTCGATATGAAGGTCGGGTATGTAGATGTCGCGCGTGCGGAGGCCTTTAGCAGGGTGATGAAATAATACCAACGGCCCTCATTCCTGACCGATATGAGCCCATTCGCGCATCCCGATGGATGTGATGGTGCTGGGCTGATCGACGAGGCGGTTCCAGGCGTCGCATGCTGCGTCGATGATGTCGTCGTAGGTGTCGAAGACGCGGTTTGAGAGCCAGTTGGCGCGCATATACTGCCAGATGTTCTCGACCGGGTTCAGTTCGGGCGAGCGCGAGGGCAGGAAGATCAGCGAGATGTTTTTCGGCACGGCGAGTTTGGCCGTCGTGTGCCAGCCGGCGCGGTCGAGCAGC
>Ga0209902_101285_pt1 | contig 13396 bp, 8 predicted proteins | sample FECB27metaG_FD_188304 | JGI IMG/M metagenome (GOLD analysis project Ga0209902, IMG submission 188304) | Cyanobacterial communities from the Joint Genome Institute, California, USA - FECB-27 (SPAdes) (version 2) | ecosystem: Environmental > Aquatic > Thermal springs > Hot (42-90C) > Microbial mats ...
GGCTGCCCCGCCGCTCGTCGCGGCGGCCAGCGCCGCGTCCGCCTTGGCATCGACCGCGTCCAGTTGCCCCTTGTTCACCGCATCGGTCGCCGCGACGCCGGCGGCGACATTGACGATGCGCCGTTCCCCGCCCTCGCGGCCGACCGAGACGGTGTTCGCCTGGTTCGCCACCGATCGATCGCCGATCGCGACCGAACCGAATGCGCTCGCTTCGGACTGATAGCCGATCGCCGTGGAATTGTTGCTGGTGGCCTTTGCCGCGGCGCCGATCGCGACGCCATATTGGTTGGACGCCTCCGCAAACGTTCCAACGGCAACCGTCAGCCCGCCGCTGCCCTTCGCGCCGTAACCGACCACCGAGGATTGGCTGCCGGTCGCCTGCGCCTCATAACCGGCGGCAACGGCATAATTGCCGGTCGCATCGCTGTTGCTGCCGAGCGCGGTCGCACCGAACTTGTCGGCGGTGGCGCTGCTGCCCAGCGCCACCGTGTCGGTGGCATTGGCATTGGTCTGCAGCCCTATCGCGGTTGCGCGCGATCCGGTCAGCGTTCCGGCGGTGTAACCCGCCGTCGCGTTCAGGCCGAGGGCGATGCTGAAATCGGCGGTGGTCGCGTTGTAGCCGCCGGCGAAACCATAGGCGCCGATGGCGTTTGAGTCGGTGCCCAGCGCGACCGCCGCGAAGCCGTTCGCTTCGGCGCGCGATCCGAGGCTCGTCGCATTGACCCCGGTCGATTTCGCGTAGGAGCCGATCGCGGTCGCCGAATGGCTGGTCGCCTGCGCCTGCCAGCCGACCGCGGCGGTCTGCGCGTCGGTCGCTTTGCTCAACGCGCCGATGGCGACATTGCCGTCGACCGATGCCGACGCGCCTTCGCCGATCGCGATCGCGTCGTCACCCGTTGCCGAAGCAGCCGTACCGGTGCTGTTGACGACGACATAGGGATTGCTTGCCGACGCAGCGAGCGCCGCGACCGCATCGAGCTGCGCCTTGTTCACCGCGTCGAAGGCCTGGGTGCCGGCGGCGACGTTGATGATCTGGCGCTGAAATGGTTGGATCGGCGAACCCGGAATGCCCGAATCGCGTGGATTGGTCATACCGACGGAAACCGCATTGCCGCGATCTGCGACCGATTGTGCACCCAATGCGACACCGCCGAAGTCGGTCGCCAGAGAGAAACTGCCCAGTGCGGTGCTGTAATATCCATCGGCAGCGGATGCCCGGCCAATGGCGGTTGCCGCGTCGTCGGTCGCAGCTGCCTGATATCCGACCGCGACAGCCCGTACCGCCGCACGCGCATCGTCGCCGACCGCCACGGCGACGCTCCCGTCCGCATGTGCGCCAGGGCCGCAGACGACCGAGCGTTGCACGCCGGGATCGATGCTGCCGCTCGGATCGCCCTCCGTATCGGTGCAGATCACATTGTCCTGCCCCGCCTGCGCGGCGGTGGGCAGGGCCAGTCCGGCGACCAGGGCGAGGGGAGCTGTCGCGGCGAGAAGGCTGACGGTCTTGCGCATGGTTCGTTTCCCTTGTTGCGCCGACGATTTCGCCGGTGCGGTTGACGTTCTCGACCCGCGGCCGGCGCATGTTTTCCGCGCCCTTCCGCTTGCCTTCCCCCGGCCGCGCCCACATAGAAAAGGCGCGCCGATGTGCTGGCGTATGGAGAGACGGGGAAAGGCGATCGAAGCGGACACGCCGCCCGAAAAAAATTCCATCGGCACCGCGGATGCGTTGGTGGCGTCGCTCTATGACGAGCTGCGCGCCATCGCCCGGCGCGAGCATTATCGCGCCGGCGCGCCGCAGACGCTGCAGACCACCGCGCTGATCAACGAAGCCTATATGAAGCTGCGCAAGCGCGATGGCTGGGAAAGCCAGTCGCATTTCCTGGGCTGCGCGGCGACCGCGATCCGCCACATATTGATCGACGCGGCGCGCGCGCGCATGGCGTCGAAGCGCGATGCGCCCACCTACAGCTTCACGCAGAGCCTCGATTCGCTGGCGGCCGCGATCCCCGACGATGCGGAGGTGGTGAAGCTGGGCGACGCGCTGAAGGCGCTGTCGCAGCTCGATCCCGAACTGGCGCAGGTCGTCGATTGCCGCTTCTTCGCGGGCCTCGACGAGAAGGAGACGGCGGACGTGCTGGGCGTCAGCGATCGGACCGTGCGCCGCTGGTGGATCCGCGCACGCGCCTGGATCCACCGCGAGATGCTGGCGGCTTAAAGTCTCGCGATCCTGGCGCGCAGCGCCGGGAAGGCTTTCAGATGCGCCTCACCGGCGGATCCGAGCCCGCGGAAAATGGCTTCCGCGCGATCGAGCGCGGCGCCGGCTTCGGCGGCGCGGCCCTGTTTCAGCAGGATGATCGCCCTCACCCGTTCGGCGATGCCATGGGGCAGGCCGGTCGACTTCATCGCCGCCACCGATGGCGCGGTTTCCGCCAGGATGCGCGCGGCGGTGTCGGTGTCGCCGATCTCCGCGGTCGCCTCGGCCAGGTTCAGGCCGATGACCAAAGTCGGTACAGCGCCGGGGCCGAGATTCTGCCTGGCGAGCGGAAGCGCTTCGTCCAGCGCCTGCCTGGCTTCGGCGAACTTGCCGAGCGCCAGTCTGGTACGGCCGAGCTGGAACAGGTCGACCGCCAGGCCGGCCGATCGGCCGAACACGGCGCGGCGCTGTTTCGCGACCCGTTCGAAGATCGCCTCGGCACGTGCGTGATCGTTCAGCTTGAGCAGGCGCACGCCCTTGAGCTGCGCGATCGCCAGTCCCGTCGTGCTGTTCTCCTGACCCGCGCGCTTCAGCGCGGCATCGGCCTGCGCGAACACCGCCGGCATGTCGGCAAGCCGGTCCGCCTCGACCATATAGACCAGCAGATTGTTGTAGAATGTCAGCAGGTCGCGATGGTTCTCGGCATAGACGCTGTCGGCCTCCGGCAGGGCGCCGCTGAGCAGGCCGATCGCGCGGTCGTAATCGCCGCTGCGTTGCGCAAGCTGCGCACGGCTGCTGATCACGTCGAGCCGCTCGACGCGGAAACGCGCGGGATCGGTGCGGAACACGGCATCGGCCGCGTCGAGAAGCGGCGCGATCTCTTCGGTCCGGTTCATTGCCGCCGCGGTGGAGGCAAGACGGATCTTCATCTGCGCGGTCGACACCGCGTCGTCCTTGCCGATCCCCTTCGCCAGCGCGCGGCGCAGCAGCGCGTCGGCGCCGGCTGGATCCTCGAGGTTGACGTAAAGATCGGACAGGGTGGTGATCAGCGTCGCCGATTTGGCGCTGGTATCGAGCGATCCGGCCAGCCGCTCCGCCGTATGGTCGAGCATTTCCTTGACCGTTGCGTCGCCGCCCGCGCCTTCATCCCTGGAGTCGCGGAACATCACGTTGAGCATCCGGATTATCGCTTCCGATCGCCGCGCCTCGGCCAAGGCCAGGTCGCGTTCGACCGCGGTCTTGCGTGCCTGCCAGGCGATGCCGCCCGCACCGATCAGGATCGCGACGATCACCGCAGTGCCCGCCGCCACGGCCCAGCGATAGCGGCGCACGAAACGGCCGGCGCGATACCGCGTCGATCCCGCCCGTGCGCGGACCGGCTTCAGTGCCTGATGCCGTTCGACATCCTCGGCGAGTTCGAGCGCGCTGCGATAGCGTTCCCGCGGATCGCGCCGCATCGCCTTCAGGATGATGGCGTCCAGATCACCGGCGATGCGCGCCGACGGGACCGGCGCGTCCGGATGCTGCGCGGCGCGGCTGGGCAGCGGCGGATCCTCGTGCAGCACGCGGCGGATGATCGACGGGATCGACGCGCCCTCGCGGCGCCATGGTCCGATGCCGACGACCAGTTCGAACAGGATCGCGCCGAGCGCATAGATATCGGTTCCCACGGTCGCACCGTCGCCGTCGAGCTGTTCGGGCGCTGCATAATCGGGGGTGAGCATCGCCTGGGTCGTGGCGGGCGCCGCCGCACTGTCGTCCAGCAGCTTGGCGATGCCGAAATCGAGCAGGCGGACGCGGCCGTCGCGATCGATCATGATATTGGACGGCTTCAGGTCACGATGGACGATCAGATTGGCATGGGCATAGCCGACCGCGTCGCAGATCTCGCGGAACAGCGACAGGCGCGTCGCCAGCCCGGCGCCATTGATCCGGCACCAGGCATCGATCGGCGTGCCGTCGACATAGTCCATCGCCATGAAGGGGCGCCCGTCCGGCGCGACGCCGCCATCGATCAGCCGGGCGATGCCGCGATGATCGAGCCGCGCCAGCAGCCGGCGTTCGCGATCGAACAGGTCGCCGCGTCCCGCGACGTCGGCGCGCAGCAGCTTCAGCGCCACGCGCTGCTCGAAATCGGCGGTCGCGCGGTGGGCCAGATAGACCTCGCCCATGCCGCCGCGCCCGATCAGGCGATCGATGGTGAAGGCCCCGATCCGGTCGCCGGCGGCGAGCGAGCTATAGGCGATTCCGGGCGCCGCTTCGGGATCCGACAGGTCGGGCGCGCTTCCGTCGAGAATGCCGTCGCGGTCGGCGGCGGCCAGCAGCGATACGACCTCTGCGGTCAGCGCATCGGGCAAGCCGGCCTTTGCGAGCCGCGCCGCGCGCCGCGCGGGATCGAGATCGATCAGTTCGTCGAAAAGGGTCTGGACCAGATCCCAGTCGGTGCCGGTAGCCATTGTCTCGCGCTGCCCTCCCCGGACCGTTCGGCCGGATCATAGAGCAATCGGCGCGCGCGCCCAGCCCCCGGGGCGGGATGGGTCAGGACGGTTTGCGCGCGGCGATATAGGCGTCGACATCGGTCTCCACCACCGACATCGGCCGGGCGCCGTTGCCCAGCACGACGTCGTGGAAATCGCGAATGTCGAACGCCTTGCCAAGCGCGGCTTCGGCACGACGCCGCAACTCCCAGAACTTCTCGTAACCGATGCGATAGGCCAGCGCCTGGCCGGGCAGTCCCGTCGAGTAGCGCAGCGTCTCCGACGCGATCTCGACGTCGGACATCGACGTGTTCTCGTACATATAGGCGCGCGCCTTTTCGAGCGGCCAGCCGAAATAGTTCATGCCCGAATCGACGACCAACCGTGCGGCCAGGAAGGATTCGTTGATGTAGCGGCCATAAAGCGCCTCGGGCGTGTCGTAGAGGCCCATCTCTATCGGCAGGCTGGCGGCATATTCGCCCCAGCCCTCGGTGAAGGCGCCGGACAGATACTGGCGGCGATAGAGCGACAGCGCCTGATTCTCGTCCTGGGTGGCGATGTGGAAATGATGGCCGGGGATCAGCTCGTGATAGATCAGCGTGCCGGCGTTGATCAGGCTGCGCTTCTCAAGGTTCGACGCGTTGTAATGATAGATGCCGCGCGGTTCGCTGGCGCTGGGCGGGCCGTAATAGCCGAAGGTCTGGCCCGCCTCGACGGCGAGCGGCAATCGCTTGACGCCATAGGGGGCCTTGGGAAGCGTCCGGAAATAGCTCGGCACCTTGGGCTCGATCGCGCGGATATAGCGCCAATAGGTCGCTTCGATATCGGCGGGCGTCTTCGCCAGGAAGCGCGGATCCTTGCTGATCTTCTCGTAGAATTCGCGCGACGTGCCGGTGAAGCCCAGCTTGACGCGGATGGCCTTCATCCGCGCCTCGACATCGGCGACCGCGGCCAGGCCGCGTTGCTGCAGATCTTCGGGGGTCAGCGGCAGGGTGGTGCTCTCGCGGACCAGCGCGCGATACACGTCCTTGCCGCCGGGATATTGGCCGATGCCGACCGTCTCGGGCGCTTTTGCCGCATAATCGTCGCCGATGGCCGATGCCAGCTTCGCGAAGCCCGGGGTTATCCGCCCGGCAATGATGCCGTCGACTTCGCGAAGCAGTGCGGCGCGCGCGTCGGGCGACAGGGCCGACAGCCGGGTATCGGCCGGTTTCAGCGCGCCCGCATTCGCGGCGATGCCTGTCCAGGTGCCGCGCACGACCGGGAGCGCAGGCCGCGGCAGATAGATGCCGCGCGCCGCCTGCGCGTTCACCTTGGCGATCAGCGAGTCGAGCATCGTCGCATAGGCGCTGACGAGCGTCGCATAGTGACGCGCATCCTCCGCGGTCGCGAGCGGGTGCGCTGCAAGCACCTGCTGTGCGGCGTTGAAGATCGATGGCGCCATATAGGATGTGAGGTCGAACGTCAGCCAGTATCTTTGCTCGGCCAGTCCGCCGTCGGCGAATTCGAACTGGAGGATGCGCCAGGTGGTGCGATCGACCGGATTCAGCGCATCGGCGTCGATGGCCGCAAGCGCGGTCGCCCATTGCCGACGCTTCGCTTCGTCGTCGCGCACCGGCTGAATCGAGAAATCGGTGAAGCGGTCGACCGGCAAGCGTGCCCGCAGGCGCGCGCTGAACTGGGTTTTCAGCGCGTGCGCCTGCATGTCGTCGGACAGCGCGCGCAATGCCGCCTCGCTTGTCGCGGCGGAATCGGTCCGGGCAGTCGCCGCCGTGAGCGGTGCGGTTACCGCCACGGCCAGCGCCAATATCGAAGCCGTCATCCTGATGGCCAGCATCGCCCAATCTCCCTTGCGATCAATTCCATACATTAGTGCATGGAGAAGCGCGCATGTCAACGATCGCCGGGCGCGAACCGGTTCCGGATTTCAGGCGCTGCCGGCGCGCGCGAGATCCTGCGGCAATGCGCGGATCGCCGCCCAGAAATGGAATGCCGCCCAGATGCCGGTCAGCCCCGAGATCGCGAGCGCATAGCGCAGCGATTGCACAGGGTCGGCGATATGGCCGGCCAGCAGGTCGGATCCCACGCCGATGAGCTGCGGCGCGATCGCCAGATTGGCGATGTTGGCGGTGAACAACAGCATTGCGACGGTCACGCCGCGCATGTCGGGGCGCACCAGATTCTGCAGCAACGCCAGCGTCGGGCCGACATAGACGTTCGTGAAGGGGATGAAGAACCAGAGCAGCAGCACGGCACTGGCGCGATCGTCGACCAGATGCGCGCCGACGCCCGGAACGGTGATCAGCAATGTCAGCCAGGCAAGGAGATGGCATTGCCATTTGGCGTCCAGCCGCGCCAGCCGGATGGTGATCAGCGTCGCGACGATCATCGCAACCGCGCCGCCCGCGCCGCTCATCAGCCCGACCTGGGTGCCCGCCTCGCCGACGCCGAAGCCGTGCGAGCGGCCGAGAAAGGCGGGCGTCCACCAGACGAGACCCATGCCCGAAAAGGTCGCGATGGTGCTGCCGGCCATCACGTGCATCAGCGCACGCTGGGATCGAACGAACGTCAATGTCTCGCGAAAGCCCGGCGTCTTCTCGGAGATCGCGATGCCCGGATCGCTCGCGCCGCGCTTCGGTTCGCGCACGGTGACGAGCAGGATCAGCACGGGCAGGCTGGCACAGGCGAAGACGATCAGTCCGTGGCGCCAGCCGAACGACTCGGCCAGCATGCCGCCGCCGATCCCCCCGATCGCCGATCCCAGCGCGATGCCCAGCGCATAGATCGACATGGCGACGATGCGTTCGGACGGCAGGAAATAATCGGCCAGGATCGACTGGGATGGCGGGGTGCCGCCGGCCTCGCCGACGCCGACGCCGATCCGCGCGAGCAGCAATTGCCAGAAACTCTGCGCCATCCCGCAAAGTGCAGTGAAGATCGACCAGATGGCGAGCGCCCACATGATCATGTTGCGCCGATTGACCCGGTCGGCCAGCGCGCCGAGCGGCAAGCCTGCGGCGGTGTAGAACAGCGCCAGCGCCACGCCGGTCAGGAAACCGACTGCGCTGTCGGACAGATGGAATTCCGCCTTGATCGGCTCGATCAGCGTCGACAGCACGTATCGGTCGGCGATGTTCATCGCATAGACCAGGGTCATGACCGCCAGCACCCAATAGCGGCGACGCGCGATCGTGCCGGGAGATTCGATCGGTTCGGAAGCGGCGGTCGCGTTGGAAGTCATCAGTCCCTCTCCGATATGCCGCGCTGGAATTCGAAACCTGCCAGCTTGATATGCCGTGTCAATACACCAATGTATCTTCGTGCCGGTGCGTCGACGCACCGCCGGTGTGTCGCGTCGCCGCTTCGGCTGCATCCAGCGTGTTCTGCAACAGACAGGCGATCGTCATCGGCCCGACGCCGCCCGGCACCGGCGTGATCGCGCCCGCCACCGTTCGCGCGTCTTCGAAGGCGACGTCGCCGACGATGCGGGTCGCGCCCGGCCGCGTCGGATCCGGCACGCGGTTGATGCCGACGTCGATCACCACCGCGCCGGGGCGGATCCAGTCGCCGCGGATCAGTTCGGGAATGCCGACCGCGACGACGACGATCTCCGCGGCGCGGCACAGGTCTGGCAGTTCGCGCGAATGGCGGTGCGCGATCGTGACGGTGCAATCCTCGATCAGCAGCAATTGCGCCATCGGCCTGCCGACGATCGTCGAGCGGCCGATGACGAGCGCGCGCCTGCCGCGCAGCGATCCCAATGTCTCGCGCAGCATCATGATGCATCCGCGCGGCGTGCAGGGCGTGAGCGCGGGTTCGCCCAGCGCGAGCCGGCCGGCATTGACGATGTGGAACCCGTCGACGTCCTTGGCCGGCTCGACCGCGGCGAGCACGCGCTGCGTATCGACATGCGCGGGCAGGGGAAGCTGGACCAGGATGCCGTGGACCGCGGGATCGCGGTTGAGCCGGCCGATCAGCGCGAGCAGTTCGGCTTCGCCGGTTTCGGCGGGCAGGAGGTGCGGGAAGGACTCCATGCCGACCGCGCGGCATTGCTCGCCCTTGCGGCGGACATAGATGGCGCTGGCCGGATCGTCGCCGACCAGGATGACGGCCAGGCCCGGCGCGAGACCGTGCGTGTCGCGGAAGGTGGCGGTCCGTTCCGCGATGCGTGCGCGGAGCGCCTCGGCCGAGCGTTTGCCGTCGATCAGCGTGGCAAGGGTCATCAGGTCAGGACGACGGTCTGCGCGCCGTTCTGCAGCACGCGATGCTCGGTATGCCAGCGCACGGCGCGCGACAGCACCGACGCCTCGACCTCGCGGCCGATCGCGACCATCTCGTCAGCGCTGGTCGCATGGGTCACGCGGCGGACATCCTGTTCGATGATCGGGCCTTCGTCGAGCGCCGAGGTCACGTAATGCGCGGTCGCACCGATCAGCTTCACGCCGCGCGCCTTGGCCTGGTGATAGGGTTTGGCGCCCTTGAAGCTGGGCAGGAAGCTGTGATGGATGTTGATGCAGCGGCCCGTCAGCGCGTCGGCGAAACCGTCCGACAGGATCTGCATATAGCGCGCGAGCACGACCAGTTCGGCGCCGCTCTCGTCGATCACGCGCATGAAGGCGGCTTCCTGCGCGGCCTTGTCGGCGCGGTCGACGGGCAGGTGATGAAAGGGCAGGCCATGCCATTCGACCAGCTTGCGCTCGCTCTCGTGGTTGGAAACGACGCCGACGATGCGGATCGGCAGCGCGCCGATCTCGGTCTTGTGGATCAGGTCGACCAGGCAATGGTTGAATTTGGAGACCGCGATCAGCACGGGCATCGGCCGGGTGAGATCGTAGATCTCGTGCTCCAGCGTCAGTTCGGCGACCACGGGCGCCATCTGCGCCTCCAGATCGGCGATGGTCGCGTCCGCGCTCGTCAGTTCCATCCGCACGAAGAAGGTCACGCTGTCGGGATCGCCGTAGATCGATGCTTCCCGGATGTCCCAGCCATTGGCGGCCAGCACGGGTGCGACGCGCGCGAGGATGCCCGGTCGGTCCGGGCAGCGGAAACGGAGCACGCAATGCGCGTGTGGCAGGCTGGTCATCTGGGACTCCCGGACGATGGGTTCAGGTCACGCCATGGTCGAGCAGGTGCGTGACATAATCGGCATAGCTCTGGTCGGCGACGAGCCAGAAATTGGGGCGGTCGTGGATCCGCGCCAGGAAGACGCCGATGTCGCTGAAGCGCGTGCGCGTCGCGCTGCCGGTCGGAAAGGCGTCTTCATGCAGGTCGATCGGGCAATAGGCGGATAGCCGGTCGATCGCCTGCGCGCCGCTCAGGCGCCAGGCGGTCGATCCGGCGCTGACGTTCAGGATCAGCGCGAGCGGATCGCCCTGGAACGCCGCCTCGATCCGGTCGATCGCGGCGGCGACGGCGCCCGCGTCGCCGAGCAGCAGCCATTCGTGCGGCGCGATGCGGGTGCAGCCCAACTGTCCGTCCAGCGCGATGCGGTTGGCGGCCATCGGCGGTTCGAAGCCGAGCGCGTCGGCCAGGCGCGCATCGGCATCCCGCGCACCCGCGATCTGAACCTTGCCGACGCCGAAATCGCGTTCGACCACCGGCCATTGCAGCGGCTTGAGCTCAGCCATCGAGCCGCTCTCCCTTCGGGTCGTAGCGGCACGGCGCGACGATCCTCGCCTCGCGCCAGGATCCGAGATCGTTGATCCGCACCATTTCCCCCATTCGCGCCGCGCCGCGCGCGACCAGCGCCAGTGCGACCGGCGTCTCCAATGTCGGCGACCATGCGCTCGACGTCACCCAGCCATCGCTGCCGATCGCGCTCTCCGCGCCGGGCGTCACGACATGCGCGCCGGTCGTCAGCGGCGCGCCGCCGCCGTCGGCGACCTCGAGACCGACGAGCTGCCGCCGATCCTCGCGCAGCGCGTCGGCGCGCGCGGTCGAGCGGCGGCCGACGAAATCGACCGGCTTCTTCGCGACGATCCCGGCCATGCCGACATCCTGTGGCTGGGTGGCGCCGTCGGTGTCGGATCCGACATGCAGGAACCCCTTTTCGATGCGCATCGTCATCAGCGTCTCGATGCCGAAGGGGGCGGTGCCGAAGGGCGCGCCCGCCGTGACCAGCGCATCCCAGAGCGCCGCCGCGTGGTTCCAGGGCACCGCGATCTCGTAGGACAATTCGCCCGAGAAGCTGACGCGCGCCACCCGGGCGCGGATGCCCAGGATATGGCCGCTACGGTGATGCATGTGCGGAAAGGCCGCGGCCGAGAAATCGATATCCCCGTCGAGCGACTGGAGCAGCGCGCGCGCCTGCGGGCCCGCGACATTGGCGACCGCCCAGCATGTCGTCACATCCTCGGTCAGGACGCGCAGCGACGTCCATTCGCATTGCAGCCATTCCTTGAGGATGTCGGCGATGGCGCCGGCATGGCCGCTGGTGGTGCCGACCAGGAAATGATCCTCGGCCAGCCGGGTGACGATGCCGTCGTCGAAGATCGTGCCATTCTCGTCGAGCATCAGCGCATAGCGGCAGCGATCGGGCTTCAGCGTGCTGATCGTGTTGACATAGATGCGGTCGAGGAACGCGGCAGCGTCCGGGCCCTTCACCTCGATCTTGCCGAGCGGCGACGCTTCGAACAGCCCGGCGCCGTTGCGGACGGCCAGCACCTCGCGCGCGATCGCGTCCGCTTCGCTCTCGCCGGCGCGCGGATAACAGGCCGGGCGCATCCAGCCGCCATATTCCTCCATCGCGGCGCCGGCCGCGACATGCCAGCCGTCGAGCGCGAGCCTGCGGCGGGGCTGCAGCCCCTCACCCACACGATGTCCGGCGAACACGCCGATCGTTGTGGGATCATAGGGTGCGCGGAAGCGCGTGGTGCCGATCTCGTCCAGCCTTTTGCCGAGCAGATCGGCCAGGATGCCGATGCCGTTGACGTTGGACGTCTTGCCCTGGTCCGACGCCATGCCGAGCGTGGTGTAGCGTTTCAGATGTTCGACCGACCGGAAATTCTCGCGCGCGGCGAGCGCGACGTCGCCGGCGGTGACGTCGTTCTGGAAATCGACCCAGGCCAGCGCACTCGGCATGTCGGTGCGCGAGGCGGACCAGAGCGGCCGGATCGCATCGGTCGCGGGATCGCCCGTCGCGCCGCCGCGCGCGCCGGCCAATGTCGTCTCTAGGGAGAAGTCGCCGGCTGCGGCGCCGATGCTCGAATGATGTCCCGATGCTGATCTCGGCAGGAAGCTTTGCAGCGCATCGTCGAGCCGCAGCCCGCCACCGGCCTGGGAATGGAGATGCACGGCCGGATTCCAGCCGCTGGACATCAGGATCGCCTGGCAAGCGATCGTCGTGCCGCTGCCGGCCAGTCGTCCGTCCGCATCGAGTGCGCAGAGCGCCACGCCGCGCACCGATTTCGATCCGATCGCGGTCTCCGGCGCGCTGCCCGCATGGACGGCGATGCCGCGCGTGCGCGCCGCGGCGACGAGCGCTTCGGGCGGATCGGTCCTGGCATCGGCGATCGCCGCGATGGTCGCGCCGGCATCGGCCAGCTCGAACGCGGCATGCCATGCGCTGTCGTTGTTGGTGACGACCGCGATCGTCGGCGCGACCAGCACGCCGTAGCGCCGCAGATAGGCGATGGCCGCACCAGCGAGCATCACGCCTGGCCGGTCGTTGTTGGCGAACACCATCGGCCGTTCGAATGCGCCGGTGGTCAGCACCACCCTGTCCGCGCGCACGCGCCACAACCGCTGGCGCGGACCCGTGCGCTCGCCGAGCGGCAGATGATCGGTCAACCGCTCGCACAGAGCGATCATGCCATGATCATAATAGCCGGTCGCCAATGTGCGTGCGCGCAGGGTGACGTTGGGCATCGCCGCGAGCGCGGCGAGCGTCTCGGCAATCCAGCGATGGGCCGGGCGGCCTTCGACCGGGTCTTCGCCGCCGGCATGGCGGCCGCCCCAATGCGCGCCGCCGGTCACCAGAGTGACGCGCCTGCCGCCCTGCGCCTCGTGCAGCGCCGCGGCCAGGCCGGCGATGCCGCCGCCCACGACCAGCACGTCGCAATGCGCCGATGCCTGGGCATAGATGTCGGGATCGGCCTCGCGCGGCGATCGGCCGAGCCCCGCGGCGCGACGGATCGCGCCCTCGAACATCAGCCAGTCCGGCCACATGAAGGTCTTGTAGTAGAAGGCGGCCGGGATGAAGCGTTTGACCAGCCCGTTCACAGCCATCGCATCGAACTTCAGGCTGGGCCAGGCATTGACCGGCGCGGCATCGAGCGCGTCGTACAGCTCGACATAGGGCGCCTTCAGATTGGGGATCGTCGCCGCGCCGCGTTCGAGCTGGACGATCGCATTGGGCTCGTCGAGGCCGGCGGCGAGCAGCCCGCGTGGGCGGTGATATTTGAAGCTCCGCCCGAACAGCGTTTCGCCGTTCGCCAGCAAGGCGGACGCCAGCGTGTCGCCCGCGAAGCCGGAATAATCCTTGCCCGCCCAGCGGAACCGGACGGGGCGGTCGCGATCGATCAGCGCGCCGCCGGAAACGCGACGGCCGCTCATCGTGCCGGCTCCTTCAGAACGGGTTTGGGATCGGTCATCGCATAGACTGCGAGGATGCGGTGGCTCACCGTGTCCCGCGCGACGTTGAACCAGGTCCGGCAGCCGAAGCGGTGATACCAGCGCTCGAAGCCGACCCCCTTGGGATTGTCGCGATAGAAGAGATAGTCGCCCC
>Ga0209902_101287_pt1 | contig 13329 bp, 10 predicted proteins | sample FECB27metaG_FD_188304 | JGI IMG/M metagenome (GOLD analysis project Ga0209902, IMG submission 188304) | Cyanobacterial communities from the Joint Genome Institute, California, USA - FECB-27 (SPAdes) (version 2) | ecosystem: Environmental > Aquatic > Thermal springs > Hot (42-90C) > Microbial mats...
CCACCGCGATCGACACGGGAACGCCGGTCTCCAGCGATTTCGCGGTCGCGGCCTCGATCAGCCGATCCGCGGCGGCCTGGCTGATCGACATTCGAACATGTGCGTTTGACATTCATCCACTCCAAGAGTTGCATGCATATAATGCAAAAACAGGGCTAAATCCGCCCCAATTGGCTGTAACATGATCACTATTGCATCCAACCGGCTCCGTGTCTATGCATATGGAAAGCCAAGAGTCCCTCGAGAGGCCTGCGGCAAGCTGGAATGGGGAGGATCATCATGAAATCATTCGGTGTTCGCGCGCTTCTGGTCTCGGCGAGCCTGCTGGGCCTCATGCAGCCGGCATATGCACAGGATGCCGCGGCCGCGCCGGAGGCGCAGGACGCCGCCGCCGCGCCCGATGCCAATGGCGACATCATCGTCACCGCGCAGCGCCGCGCCCAGGGGCTGCAGGACGTGCCGGTCGCGATCTCGGTCATTTCCGAAAAGGCGCTGGAGCGCAGCAACTTCACGACCATCGCCGACGTCCAGTTCCTGTCGCCGGGCGTGAACTACAACGCCAATTTCGGCGGCGGTTTCAACGTCCGCGGCGTCGGCACCCAATCGCTGCTGATGACCGCCGAGCAATCGGTGGCGCTGATCATCGACGACGTGATCCAGGGCCTGCCCGAAGTCTCCTTCGCCGGCCCCAGCTATCAGTCGCTCGGCGATATCGAGCGGATCGAGGTGCTGAAGGGGCCGCAGGGCACGCTGTACGGCAAGAACAGCTCGGCGGGCGTCATCCAGATCATCACCAAGAATCCGGTGCTCGGGCAGACCTCGATCGACGGCTACGTCACCTACGGCACCAAGGACGAGATCAACGCCAACGCCAATGCGAACATCGCGCTCAGCGATACGCTGGCCGCGCGGATCAGCGGCACCTATCAGCGTCGCGACGGCTTTGTCCGGAACCTGTTCAACGGCGAGAATCACTGGGCGTACAAGCGCTTCAGCATCCGCGGCAAATTGCTGTGGGAACCCACGACCGACCTGAAGCTGCTGCTGTCGGGCGAATATCGCCGCCTCAGCGACAATGCCAACGGCCTGTGGACGCTGCGCAAATGCGGCAGCGGCACCGGCACGTTCAAGCCCTGTAACGAGGTCGCGCCTTATGGCGTCGTGGCCGGCCCCCGCAATCTCGACGTGGCGGTGGAAGGCGACAATTACACCGAGCAGACATCCTACAATATCAGCGGCCGGATCGATTACGACATCGGCGACGCGACGATCACCTCGATCACCGCCTATCGCGACCTGATCCAGCCGATCCTGGTCGATACCGACGCGACGCCGCGGGCGGTCTACAGCCATAACGAGAATACGTCGGGTGGCACACAATTCACCCAGGAACTGCGGATCAACGGCCGCAGCAGCATCTTCGATTACACGGCGGGCGCCTTCTATTACGACGCGCGGCCCTATCAGATCGGCATCAACGCCGGCACGCTCAACCTGCTGCCCGACAATTCGCCGACTTTGGTCTCGCTCAACGCGATCGGGCCCTTTGCCAATCAGGGCTATGGTTCGCGCGTGAATGCGAAGATCAGGAGCTGGGCGCTGTTCGGACAGCTCGAAGCGCAGGTGACCCCGGAACTGACGCTGATCGCGGGCGGCCGCTATACCAAGGACGATGTGAAGCAGCGCATCGACTATTTCGACGTGCCATGGGTGTGCCGCACCGCCTTCGCATCGGGCGGCACCTGCCATGCGATCCCGCTGCCGCTGTCGTCGAGCGCGCGCACCAAGGCGGACAAGTTCACTTACAAGGTGACCGCGAAGTACGATTTCACCCCGGACATCAACGTCTACGCAACCTATGCGACCGGCTATAAGGGACCGATGATCTCGCACCCGGGCAACCAGCCGCAGCTGCTGCTGCGCCCGGAGACGTCCAAATCCTACGAGATCGGCCTGAAGGCGATGCTGTTCGACCGCACCGTCACCTTCAACATCGATGCGTTCAAGGTCGACTACAAGGATTTCCAGGGCCAGCAGCGCGTCGGCGTCGCCCCGGTCTTCTATTACACCACAACCAATGCGGGCGGCCTGCAGACCAAGGGCGTCGAGGCGGATCTGAGCTGGCGTGCGGCGCCCGGCCTGACCTTGGCCGGCAACGTCGCCTATATCCCGACCAAGTTCACCGAATTCTCGGTGCAATGCTACGATCTCTACGCCAATCCGGGCACTCCGGTCGGCCAGTGCAACTATCTGGCGCCCGGCGTGCCGGCGGGCACCGCCTTCCAATTCAATGCCGCGGGCTATCCGCTCATCTATTCGCCGAAATGGACCTGGGGCCTTTCGGCGGACTATGAGACGGCGGTGTCCAACGACCTGGTCCTGAGCGCGCGGGCGACCTGGAGCTATCGCAGCAAGTCGTACGGCATCGTCGCCGATCCCAACACGCTCAACCCGGGTTACGGACTGCTCAACGGAGAGATCGGCATCGGCCGCGAGGACGGCCGCTGGCGCCTGTCGGTCTTCGCGCGCAACCTGCTCGACAAATATTTCGTCGCGGGCATCTTCCGCACCCCGCTCGACGCTGGCACCAACAATTCGAACCCGCTCTCCACGATCGGCTATTCGAACATCCCGGCGATGGATTCGAGCCGCACGGTGGGCTTGAAGCTCAACTTCTCCTTTGGAAGCTGAGACGACGAGCGTGAAGGCCGCGGCATCGCCCGCGGCCAGTGAAACTGCGGTGGGCGGCGGGGGCTGGATGCTCGCGCTGCTCACCGTCGCATTCGGGCTCAACCTGCTCGATCGCCAGATCATCAATATCCTGGGCGAGCCCATCAAACGCGACCTGGGCCTTGCCGACTGGCAATTGGGTGCGCTCAGCGGCCTCTCCTTCGCCCTGCTCTACAGCGTCGCCGCGCTGCCGATCGCGCGCTTCGCCGACCGGTCGAACCGCGTCACCATCGTCGGCGTCGCGGTCATCGCCTGGAGCTTCTTCACCGCCGCGTGCGGGGCGGCCGCGAATTTCCTCCAGCTCCTTCTGCTGCGCATCGGCGTGGGCGTCGGCGAAGCGGGCGGCGCTCCCCCGTCGCAGGCGCTGATCGCCGACAGCTATCCGCCCGAACGCCGTGCCGGCGCGCTCGCCATCTTTGCGCTGGGCGCGCCGATCGGCGCTTCGCTGGGGCTGATCGGCGGCGGCACGCTTGCCGGGCTGATCGGCTGGCGCTGGACGTTGGTGTGCGCGGGCGTGCCGGGACTGATCGTCGGCGCGCTGGTGCTGCTGACCCTGCGCGATTCGCGCCGGCACGGCGCCGGCCCCGCGCAGATCCCGACGCTGGGCGCGGTCCTGTCGATGCTGCTGTCGCGTCGCGCGTTCTTGTGCATGGCGTTGGGCTCGGCATTGCTCAGCTTCGTCAATTACGGCGCGATGGCGTTTGCCGGTTCCTTCTATCTGCGCAACCACCTGCTTGAACTGACCGCGCTCGGCGACGCGATCGGTCAGGCGCCGCTGGGTGTGATCGGGCTGGGGCTCGGCATATTGGGAGCGGCGGGCGGCGTGCTCGGCGCGATGTTCGGCGGGCGGCTGGGCGATCGCATCGGCACGCGCGACGTGCGCGCGCTGGCGCTGATTCCCGCGATCGGATCGGTGCTGTGCGCGGCGAGCTATGTGGTGATGTTCACATTGCCGAGCGCGGCCATGTCGCTGATCTCCTTCTCGGTCGCCTCGTTCTTCTCGAACCTCTGGTACGGCCCCGGCACGCTCGGCATGCAGCGGCTGGCGGGCGCGCACGCCAAGGCGACGGCGCTGGCGGTCGCCCTGTTCGTGAACAGCGCGATCGGCCTCAGCTTCGGCCCCCTGCTGATGGGGCTGGCGAGCGATGCGCTGGCGCCGAGCCTTGGTGCGGGAGAGGGTTTGCGTGCCGGCGTGCTTATCGGGCTGTCGGCGGGTCTGGTGTCGGCGTTGTTCTACTGGCTGGCCAGCCGGTGGATCGCCGCGGAAGTGCGTGAAGCGGAAGGTGAGCAGCTATGAAGATCGAAGGAAGCGGCGTGATCGTCGCGGGCGGCGGATCGGGACTGGGCCATGTGACGGCCGTCGCATTGCGGGAGGCCGGCGCCAAGGTGGGCGTGCTGGACATGAATCCCGGCGCCTGGGACGGCCCCTATGCCGAAGCCGACGTCTCGGACGAGGATGCCGTGGAACGCGCCTTCGATGCGCTGGCGCCCGATATCGGCACGCTCCGGGTGATGCTCAACACCACCGGACGACAGGTCACGCGCGGTGGCGGCACCAGCCATGTCGGCCTTTGCGCGGGGCCGGGACGCACCGTGACGGCCGCCGCCTTCCGCCGCGCGCTCGAGGTCAATACGCTGGGCAGCTTCATCCTGCTCCAGGCCGCGGCGGAGCGGATGATCGCGGCCGACCCCGACGATCATGGCGAGCGCGGCGTGATCATCAACACCTCGACCACCGTCTCGCTCGAAGGACAGCTCGGCACCGCCGCCTATGCCGCGTCGAAGGGCGGGGTGAACGCCATGACCCTGCCGCTGGCGCGCGAATTCGCGCGCCATGGCGTGCGCGTGATGACGATCGCGCCGGGCATCTTCGAAACGCCGATGTTCTCCAACGCCCGGGGCCCGATGGTCGACTGGCTGCGCGGCCTGGTCGAATTCCCCGATCGCCCCGGCCATCCGCAGGAATATGCGGATTGCGTCCGGACCATCGTCGAAAACCGGATGTTCAACGGCGACGTCATCCGCATCGACGGCGCATTGCGCGTGCCGGCGGGCAGGCACGACTGGTGGGAAAGCTGAATCTCAGCGCGTCTCGACGAGTGCGGGCCAGTGTCGTAGGGAAACAGATCGACCTGTATTCGCGAAGGAGGGGCAATGGCGAAGGCCGTCGATAGTGCGTATCGCGCGATCCGCGAGGGAATTCTCGTGGGCACCTTCGCGCAGGGCTCGCACATCACCGCGCGCCAGCTTGCCGAGGCGACGGGGCTCAGTCGCACGCCCGTGCGCGAGGCGATGCGTCAGCTCGATGCGGAGGGGCTGATCACGCTGATCCCCAATCGCGGCGCCTTCGTCGCGAGCTGGACCGAGAACGAGATCGAGCAGATCTACGAATTGCGCGTGCTGCTGGAAAGCTTCGCGGCGCAGATCGCGGCGGAGCGGATCAACGACGCCCAGCGTATCGAACTCCAGGCGCTGGCCGACGAGATGAGCCGCCTGGTCGAACAGCGCCCGGTGAATGTCGAGGCGATCGCCGAGGTCAACGACCGTTTCCACAAGGGCGTGCTGGAGGCCTGCGGCAATCCGCGGCTGCGCGACCTGCTCGGCGCGATCACCGAAGTGCCGCTGCAGCTCAGCACCTTCCGCCGCTATTCGGTCGAGGAGCTGCGGCGCAGCGCCGCGCAGCATGCCGAACTGGTCTCGGCGCTGGCCGTGCGCGATCCCGACTGGGCACGCAGCGTCATGACGTCGCACATCCGCTCCGCCCGGCATACGCTGCTGCAATCGGCCGCGCATGCGCCGATCGAGTCGATCGGGTAGGAATCTCACTCTGTCATTGCGAGGAGCGTAGCGACGACGCAATCCAGCGGTTGATGCATCCCTGGATTGCCGCGCTTCGATCCTACGGATCGAAGTTTATCCTGAGCGCCCGCCCTGGCGGGCAGTCGAAGGGCTCGCAATGACGGCGTCTTGAGTGGCGCAGATTCTTCCCTCTCTGGATGTCACCCCAGCGAAAGCTGGGCTCCATACGATCTTCGAGCAGCGGCGTGGCTGGACGTATCGCATGGGCTCCAGCTTTCGCTGGAGCGACAGTGAGGGGTAAAATCCAGTCCCTTACGAGGCGCTCACATGATCTTGCGCACCGCCGCGGCGATGGTCTGCCGGGTCGGGTAGAGCTGCTTCTCCAGCGTCGGATTATAGGGGATGTGGACCGCCGGCGTGGTCACGCGCTGGATCGGCTTGCGCAGGCTGTCGAACCCCTGTTCGGACACGACGGCCGCGATTTCGGAGGCGACGCTGCCGACGCGGTGCGAATTGTCCACGATGACCAGCCGTCCCGTCCGGCCGACCGATTCCAGGATCGTGTCGGTATCCATCGGTATGATCGTGCGCAGGTCGACGACCTCCGCATTCACGCCGTCCTTCGACAGGTCCTCCGCCGCGGCCAGCGCCGCGGGCAGGCAGCCGGCAACAGAGACGATGGTGACATCGGATCCCGCGCGCTTCACATCGGCCTTGCCGATGGGGACCAGGAAATCCTCATCGCAGGGGACCTCCTCCTTCTTGCCCCAGAGATTGATGTCCTCGAACATCACCACCGGATCGTCGTCGCGGATCGCGGATTTGAGCAGGCCCTTCGCGTCCGACGCGGTTGCCGGCGCGACGACCTTCAGCCCCGGGATGTTCATGAAGATCGGATAGGGCCGGTCCGCATGCTGCGCGGCGGTGCGGTTGTTATAGAAGGTGCTGGTGCGGATCACGATCGGCACCTTGAGCTGGCCCCCGGTCATGAAGCGCAGCTTTGCCGCCTGATTGATGATCTGGTCGGACGCGAGATAGACGAAGCTCGCGATCGTCAGATCGACGATCGGGCGAAGCCCGGTCAGCGCCGCGCCGACGCCCACGCCGGTGAAGCTGCCTTCGGAGATCGGGGTGTTGCGCAGCCGGCTCTCGTCGAACTCGTCGAACAGCGTCTGCGCGCCATAGACCGCGATGTCCTCGCCCAGCAGGATCACGCGTTCGTCGCGGCGCATCTCCTCGCGCTGCGCCTCGACGATCGCCTGGAGGTAGGAGAGCTTCTGGGTATCGTTACGCATTGGAGAGCAGCCCCTCGAAGCCGGCGAGCGTGCCGATCGGATTGCTGAACATGCAGTCGTCCAGATCCTGGAGCTGCGGCTCCGGGCTTTCGCGCGCGAACTGGACGGCTTCGTCGGTCAGTTTGACGACAGCGGCCTCGGCCGCCTCCGCCTCCGCCTCCAGCCCGCGTTCGACCAGGATGGCGCGATAGAGGGTGATCGGATCGCGATTGGTCCGGTAATGCGCGATCTCCTCGTCGCTGCGATAGCGGATCGGGATGGCCAGCCGGTTCGAATGCTCGTCGAAGCGATAGGTCTTGGCTTCGATCAGCGTCGGGCCGCCGCCGGCGCGCGCACGCTCGACCGCTTCCTGCGTCGTTTCGTACACCGCCTCGATGTCCTGGCCGTCGACGATCACGCCGGGCACGCCATAGCCATCGCCACGACGGGCGATGTCGGGCTGGCCGTGCGATTTCTCGACCGGGGTGGTCACCGCATAGCCGTTATTCTCGCAGAAATAGATGACGGGCAGCTTCCAGATCGCCGCCATGTTCATGCTTTCGCCGAACGTGCCCTGGTTGGCCGCGCCGTCGCCGAAGAAGCACAGGCTGACCTGATCGGTCTTGCGCACCTGGATGCTGAGCCCCGCGCCGGTGGCCAGCGGGAATCCGCCGCCGACGATCGCGGATTCGCAGATCAGCCCCTTGCTGGTGTCGGTCAGGTGCATCGATCCGCCCAGCCCCTTGCAGATGCCGGTGCGCTTGCCGAAGATCTCCGCCATCAGCGGCAGGACGTCGGCGCCCTTGCCGATCGGATGGCCGTGCGATCGGTGCGTGCCGGTGACATAATCGTCGTCGCGCAGCGCCATGCAGGCCCCGACGATCGCGCCTTCCTGTCCGATGCTCAGATGGCCCACGGGATGATGGGCGATGATGGCTTCCTCGAACTTCCGGATGCGGAGCATCCGGACATAGGATTCGATCTGGCGGGCGGGATCGAGCGGCATCGTCCTATTCCTCTATCGTCGCGATCTCGGTGCCCACTTCGACCTCGGTATCCTCGGGGAAGTGGATCTGCGAGACGGTGCCGCTGGCCGGCGCCTCGACCTCGACCGTCGATTTCGCGGTCTCGATCTCGGCGATCGTCTCGCCCGCGGTGACGCTGTCGCCGACGGCCTTCAGCCATTTGACGATGTTCGCTTCCGAGATGCCCATTCCGACATTGGGAATGAAAACGCTGACTGCCATGGAATAAAGTCTCCGCTAGGATGGGGGCGCTCAGGATCGATAGGTGAAGTCGGCCGGATCGAAATACATCCAGTAGCGGCCGATCGATCCGTCCGGATTGAATTCGAAGTTCGAACAGCCGGGCGCCGTGATCTGCTGACCCTGGAACGTCCCGCGGATCGTCCAGGTGATGCAGGCCAGCGGCGCATCGATGATCATCAGTTCGAACTGGCGGTTATAATCGACCAGCGCGCCGAAGGCCTTGCGCTCCACCTCGCGCTCCGCCGCGCGGTTCGCGACGGGCACGCCGTTGCGCCAGCCCTTCACGTCGGGCGCCATGATCGCGTCGATGCGCGCGCTGGTCGCCTCGACCGTCGTGTTGACTCGGTCGTTCTCCGCCGCGTTCAATTCGCGCAGGACGCTTTCGATCTTTTCCCGGCTGACCATCTTTCTCTCCATTGCCGCCCGTGATCCTATCGCGTTTCGAAATCCTGCATCTTCGGTGCCGTCGTTTCCTGGACGAAGCGTTCGAACGAGAAGGTCCAGGATGCGGGCACGCCCTTCTTGTCGAGATACCAGCTATCGCAGCCCGTCACCCACACGGTCTTCATGCCGGCCTCGCGGCGCTCCTCCTCGAAGCGGCGCAGCGCGTCCGGCGTGGCGCTGACTTCGCGATAGTCGCCGCGGCGGATGCCGTCGACGAGCTGCATGATATAGCCGATCTGCCGTTCCGAGGTCTCGATCGCGGAGAAGTTTCCGAACGGACTGTTGGGGCCGTTGAGCAGGAAGAAATTGGGGAAATCGGGCATCGTCACCGACAGATAGGCCTCCGGCCCCTCGGCCCAGGCCTGATCGAGCGCGATGCCGCCGCGGCCGGTCACCCTGGCCGGACGGATGAAGCGGTCGACATGGAAGCCGGTGGCGAGCACCAATATGTCGAGTGCGTGGAGCACGCCGTCCGCGGTGCGCACGCCCTTCGGTTCGATCCGTTCGATCGGCGACGTCACCAGCTCGGCATTGGGCTGCTGGATCGCTTCGTAGAAGCCGTCGGACATCACCAGCCGCTTGCACGCCGCGCGATAGTTCGGGGTCAACCGCGCGCGCAGCCCGGGATCGGCGACGGTGTCGAGATTCTCCTGGCACAGCCGCTCGATCGCGGCGAGCTCGGGCGAATCCGCGTCGATCACCGCGCGCGCATAACCGTCCAGCGTCTTGCTGCGCAGCTCGTCGACCAGCCGGTCGAGCGCGGCCGGATCGGCGCGGAACAGCGCCTTTTCTTCCTCGCTATAGGCGGGGTTGGGGCGGGCCATCACCCATTGCGGGGTACGCTGGAACAGGCAGAAATGCGCGGCGCGCGGAACCAGGCTCGTCAGGAGCTGGGCGGCGGTGGATCCGTTGCCGACCACGCCGATCCGCTTGCCGTCGAGCGGCACGTCATGATCCCAGCGCGCCGAGTGGAACACCGAACCCTCGAACGATTCGATGCCGTCGAAATGCGGGATATTGGGGTGATGCAGCACCCCGGTCGCGGCGATCACCAGATCGAAGCGGTCACGATGCCCCGTCGCGGTCTCGAGCTGCCATCCGCCGTCGCGATGGTCGAGCCGCGTCACCTCTTCGCCGAAGCGGATCAGGGGCAGGATGCCGCGATCGCGCGCCACCCCTTCGAAATAGTCCCGGATCTTCGGGCCGGGCGCCATCAGATTGTCCCATTCGGGATTGCGCGCGAAGGAATAGGTATACCAGTGCGCCGCGACGTCGCAGGCGAGCCCGGGATAGGTGTTCTCGCGCCAGGTTCCGCCGACGCTGTCTCCCTTTTCGAACACGGTGACGTCGATGCCGCGCTCGCGCAGCTTGATCGCCGCCAGGATTCCCGCCATTCCGGCCCCGATCACCGCGGCGCGCAATGGGGCACCCGGCAGTTCGGCGTTGGCGGTCTGCGAGACGTCGTTCACCGGCTCTTCTCTCCTCCGGCGCTGTCTTCGGCGCCCGCCCCGATTCCTAGACCAACTCGCGCCATCGCGCAATATTGCATCCAATCTGAGCCGGAATCCCGGCATTCCACCGTCAATTCGCGGCTTTAGTGGATGCAATATGCACGAATCGCCCCATGGTGCCTCAGGCGTCCATGACCGCCGCGGCCCGTGCCTGCGCCCGCTTCATCCCCAGGACGAGCAGCAGCGAGGCCAATCCCAACGCGACGATCGTGGTCGCGACGAGCGATTTTCCGATCTCCGTCGGACCCCCGAAGACATAGTCGGTCATCGCCGCCGTGGCGATCGGCGCCAGGCCGAGCCCCAGCACGTTCACGACGGTGAGATAGATCGCGCCCGCCTGGCCGCGCATGCGATTCGGGGTGAGCACCTGGACCATCGCGCCCTGAAGTCCGCCGATCATGCTGGCGCAGAACATGCCGCACGAGAACAGGATCACCGCGATCGTCGCATCCGGCGACAGATAGGCGCCGACGAAGAAGGGCAGCTGGATCCATGCGACGCGAAGCCCCACCCAGATCGGCGCCTCGCGACGGCCGGCCTTCTGCATGCGATCGGCCCACAGGCCGCCCAGCAACGCGCCGGAACTGCCGAACACCGCGAAGCCGACGCCCATGAGCAGGCCGACCTGCGCCACGCTCATCTGGTGGACCCGCATGAAATAGGTCGGGCCCCAGACCGTGAAGGCGTAGTTGCTGATCGCGAAGCCGGAAAAGCCCAGGAACATCAGGACGAAGAGCGCCCGGTGCTCGGCGAAATAGGCGGCGACGTCGCGCGACGTGGCGGGCGTGCCCCCGGCGGCGCGTCGCGGCGGATCGCGCAGCGTGAGATGGACCAGCAGCGCCACGAACAGCCCGGGCAGGCCCAGGCCGATGAACAGCACCTGCCAGGGCGCAAGCGTTCCGACGATCGGCAGCGATGGCTGGACCCGCTCCGCCCAGCCGAGCAGCAGGCTGCCGAGATAGACGCCCAGACCGCCGCCGATCGTCGATCCCGCGGCGAAGATCGCCATGGCGAAGCTCCGCCGATGCGGCGGGAAACTGTCGGGAATCGACGAATAGGCGACCGGATTCACTGCCGCTTCGCCGGTGCCGACCAGCATGCGGCCGACGAAGAGCTGCCAGAAATTCGTGGCGAGGCCGCAGCCCATCATCGCCAGGCTCCACACGCTGATCCCCAGCGTGAGCGCGGGCGGGCGGGCATGGCGATCGACCCAGCGGCCGAACGGGAAGGAGAACAGCACATAGCATACGACGAAGGCCAGCCCGGCAAGCGCGCTGACCTGCGTGTCGTTCAGGCCGAAATCCTTGCGGATCGGATCGACCACCAGGCTGAGCGCCATGCGATCGACGAAGGCGCAGACATAGGCGAGCATGAGCAGGCCGACGCTGAAATAGGCATAGGCGGGGGAGGGATAGGGTTGCCCCTCGCCCGCGCTGGCATGACCCCTGGACATGATCCTCCCCGAAATACGCGGCGCCGTCCGCCTGATTGGTCGATCTGCATGCATAAAGATCGGTTCGACGAACTGCCACTCTGCCATGTTGCGCGCGGAATGCCAGATGTTCGACGCTGCTCTCCCGATTTTTCTTATTTGATGATTTTCATCATTGCCAATGATTGCATACAATATTCTTGTGTTGTGCGGCGGGGCCGAATACGACACGCCAAGTCGCAGACAGGTCGATGGAGAGGTACATGACGAAGAAGCGCGCCGCGGGTGAACTGGCCGCCGCGGCTCTGGCCGGGCTTGGTGTCGAGGAGGTCTTCGCGCTGCACGGCAGCCATCTCGACCCGTTGTACATGGCGTGCGAGGAGTTCGGCATCCGGCTGACCGACACGCGACACGAGGCATCGGCGGGCCATGCCGCGGACGGCTATGCGCGCGCCTCCAACGGCCGGCTGGGCGTCTGCGCCGTGACCGCGGGACCGGGCTTCACCAACGCGCTCACCGCCATGGCCAATGCGCATCTGGACCGTATCCCGACGCTGTTCATCGCCGGTGCCGCGCCGATGCGCGAGGCGGAGGCGAATACGCTGCAGGGTGGATTCGATGCGGTGGCGATGGCGCGGCCGGTGACCAAATGGGCGCAGCGCGTCGGCGAGCCCGGCCGCATCGTCGAATATATCCGCCGTGCCGGAGAGATCGCGCTGAGCGGCGCGCCCGGCCCGGTCTTCCTCGAAATCCCCATCGATGTGATGTTCTGGCCGATCGAAGACGCCGCTCCTGACGTCTCGACCTGGACGCGCCCGGCGCCGCCCGCGCCGAGCGCGGACGCCGTTGCCGGCGTGATCGAGATGTTCCGCAAGGCCGAGCGCCCGGTGATCATCGCCGGCGGCGGCGCGATGCTGACCAATTCGGGCGATCGGCTGCGACGTCTGGCCGAACTGATCGGCGTGCCGGTGATCGCGGGCCAGAAGGCACTGGGCGTCCTGCCCGACGATCACCCTTATTATGCCGGCGCTGCGGCGGGGCTTGCCGCCGCTGCGGGCAGCGGATCGCCGACAGACGCGGTGCTGCTGGTCGGCGCGCGCATGGGCATGTTCCTGGGCGGCGCGATGGGCGCGATCATCCCGCAGGCGGCCTATGTCGCGCAGGTCGAATCCAACCCGGAAGAGATTGGCCGCGTGCGCATGGCCGATCTGCCGATCGTCGCCGATGCCGGCGCGACGCTCGATGCGCTGATCGCGGCGGCCGAGGGGCAGGACTGGCCGAAGCGCGAGGATTGGGCGGCCCTGCTGCGCGGCTTCCGCGGCAACGCCCGCAAGGCCTTTGCCGATGCGCCGCACAATACCCGTCCTGGCATGATCCATCCGGGCCATGCCGTCGCAGCGGTGATGGATGCGTTGCCGGCCGGAACGGCGGTCGTCGCCGACGGCGGAGAGGCGGGCAACTGGGTCGGCGATCTGGTGCGTTCGCCGGGCGCCGGCCAGCATCTGCGCTGCGGCTATCTCGGCTGTCTCGGCGTGTCGCAGGGGTTCGCGATCGGCGCGGCGCGTGCCAATCCCGATCGTCCGGTGGTCTGTTTCGCGGGCGATGGCGGCGTCGGCTTCAACATCCAGGAACTCGACACGATGGTCCGGCACAAGCTGCCCATCGTGACGGTGGTGCTCAACAATGCCGAATGGGGCATGTCGCGCAATGCGCAGAACCTGCTGTACGGCAAGAATCGCGAAGTGATCGTCGCGCTCACCGACACGCATTTCGAGCTGGTGGCCAAGGGCTTCGGGGTGGAGGCGGTCCGGATCGACCGTTACGAGGATATCGAAGCGGCGGTGAAGGAAGCCTTCGCCTCGGGCGAGCCG
>Ga0209902_101288_pt1 | contig 13323 bp, 7 predicted proteins | sample FECB27metaG_FD_188304 | JGI IMG/M metagenome (GOLD analysis project Ga0209902, IMG submission 188304) | Cyanobacterial communities from the Joint Genome Institute, California, USA - FECB-27 (SPAdes) (version 2) | ecosystem: Environmental > Aquatic > Thermal springs > Hot (42-90C) > Microbial mats ...
GCCACTTGAGGGTTGTGATGAAAGTGCCATCAGCACGCCACAGTTTCACGGTTTTGTCGCCACTTGCAGAAGCAATCGTCTTGCCATCCGGACTGAACGCTACGTGCCAAACCGGAAACGAATGCCCCTTGAGGGTTGTGATGAAAGTGCCATCAGCACGCCACAGTTTCACGGTTTTGTCGCCACTTGCAGAAGCAATCGTCTTGCCATCCGGACTGAACGCTACGTGCCAAACCGGAAACGAATGCCCCTTGAGGGTTGTGATGAAAGTGCCATCAGCACGCCACAGTTTCACGGTATTGTCCCTACTTGCAGAAGCAATCGTCTTGCCATCCGGACTGAACGCTACGTGCCAAACCAAATCCTCATGCCACTTGAGGGTTGTGATGAAAGTGCCATCAGCACGCCACAGTTTCACGGTTTTGTCGCCACTTGCAGAAGCAATCGTCTTGCCATCCGGACTGAACGCTACGTGCGAAACCGAAGCGTCATGCCCCTTGAGGGTTGTGATGAAAGTGCCATCAGGACGCCACAGTTTCACGGTATTGTCCGAACTTGCAGAAGCAATCGTCTTGCCATCCGGACTGAACGCTACGTGCGAAACCGAAGCCGAATGCCCCACTAGACGGTTTTTCTCTCTCACTTTATCCCTAGCCTCATACAGATTCGTTACAATCTGCATTTTGGTATTTGCATCTGCTTTACCCGATGGTTCGACTTTTCGCAGTTGCTTTCCGGCTTTTACGTTGTTGATTAACGCATCTAATAGTTGTGAGTTTGAATTTAAAGATATTGTGGCAATTGTATTGAAATTTTGCAGTTGAGCGAAGTCTGATTGCTCTTGAGCTTCTTTCGACTGGGCAAAGGCAAAAATCGCCACTGCACTCACCAAAATTGTTGAGCCAATTGCAATCCTAGTTCCTCTTTGAGCAACTTTTCGTTTTGCTTCTGACTCTTGTGCAAGTTTTTGAGCGGCTTCTAACTTTTGCCGTTGCTGTTCTTCTGCTTCTTGCTCTAATCGCTTTCTTTCTACTTTACTCGCTGCAATCAACTCCTGTGCTAAACTACTCAAAGAAATGATTTGCTCGTAGTTTTGTAAGAAATCTTCAGCCTGTACTAATTTTGCCCCTTGCAGCAGGTAATCTTTAATCTTGAGGTTATCTAACCATTCCTGAGCATCTGACTCAATTTTGCGTTGTTGTCTTAAAGCCTCTCGGTTTTCATTAATCCACTGACGTAAAAGTGACCAATTACGAATCAGCGCTTCATGGGCAACATCCACCACTGCCAAACGTCTTGATTCTATTCCTTTTTCTACCAAAGTACTCGTCACCACTAACCGAACTTTCTCATGCGCTAGCTTGCCAATAACTCTTTCTACTACGGCTTGTGACTGCGGTGATGATGCCAAATTATTTATCAAAACTCGTCTGCGAGTATCCTCCGTTCCCTCTCCTAGCTGTGTTAATTCTAAAAATATCCGCTTGGCAACTGGCTTTTCTTCGTTTGATAAAGATTCATAAACTTCTGTAGCACGTTTTTCTAACGTTCCTTTCACACCACCTAAACGGGTATATGCAGCTAAAGTCAATTGTTGCTGCTGCCAAAGTTCTGTCAGCGTGTATTGCAACAACGGTAAACTTCCTGGTGAACCTTCCACATCGGCAATAATTTGCTGCACCAGTTCTTCTTGTACCTGCAAACCCACCTTTAAAGCTGGTGCGATAATTGCTTGTTCAAGTTCGTCCCGTGTCATCGGTGTCACCGTCACCAGATGTTGCTGAATCTGTTGTGCCAGTCCACTATATTTTTGTTCTGCACACTTGCCAAAAAAATCTGCCCGCATCGTCAGCACTAAGCAGAGTTTCTTGTTGGTATAAGCCAAAGCACCGAGCAAACATTCAAAAAATCTTTGTCGTTCGCTGATATCCTGACATAAAGTAAAAGCTTCCTCAAATTGATCCGCTACCAACACCACCCGCTCACAAGAAGCAGCATTAATCAATTGTCCTAAGCCGACTCCGCCCTTAGCAAGCAGTTCTTCTGCTTTAGCTAACCCAGATGCTCTATGAATATCTGATAAACTTGAATCTAAAAAAGCCAGTGCTAAACTCTGGAGGGGATGCTCACCTGGGCGAAAAATCTTGATTTGCCAGTTTTCACTACCTGACAACCGCCGCCCTAAATGGATTTGATACAGTAACCCGGCTCTGACAACACTCGATTTTCCGCTACCTGATGCTCCCAAAACTGCTAAAAAATTGCCAGAACGAACTTTTTCTAATAGTTTGTCTGTTAATGCTTCTCTACCGAAAAAATACTGAGCATCTTCTTGCTTGCAGTCAAAGTATTGCAAACCACGATAAGGACAAACGGAACCAGTCACAGTGTAACTAGGTTCTTGCTTTTGCGTTTCCCAAGTGCGTGTGAGATTAATTGCACTCCCAGAGTTAGCAAACACGGGACGTTGAGGATACTTTGCCCAGTGCTGATTGAGGAAATCAATTAAAGTATAGTTAGTTACCCACGTTTCTGGATATCTTTGTGGATTAAGTCCTTGCAACAAAGCTTCTGTCAAAACGCTATGACTGCTACCTATAGCTTCATAAGCAACTTCAAACTCTCGTGAAGCAGCAATAAAACACCTATCGCGTCCTTTCCCCCTATCCCCCGGATCTGCCTCAGCAACATTCAATAGTTCACCACTATAACAACAATCCAACCATATAATCTGCTGTTTCACCTCGCTCTCTTGCAGCAGTTGACGTAACCATTGCAATGACAAACCCCAATTACCTGAATCTGGGTTAACATCACTGGTTGCTAAAAATCCTTGCTGAATACCTCGTTTTTTCCGCAGTCCGTGTCCGGAAAAATACAACAGCGCCGTATCTGGAATGTTCTTCCCTTCTGGCTTAAAAAGTTGAACTATAGCTTCTTCTAGCTGAGTTAACGTAACGGCAGTTTTTTGACCAACCCGAATTGTGTTATTCTCCTTATCCTTGATGCCTGGTAGCCGCTTGACGTTAAATTGACCGTACTGTTCGAGTAGCTTGGCGATCGCCTCAGCATCCTGAGCAGGTGCTGTCAACTTAGCTAGTGAATCGTAGGCGTAAGTATTGATTCCTACTACCAATGCATCTCGAATCATAACTAGAAGAAACTTTTAAGACTTTCATAAAGGGTATTATCACTTAATAGCTACAATAGTACTTAGAAACTTTCCGTAAAAGTTTGTGCGAAGTTGTGGTTATTATTAGAATCACTAGTCTCAAGAGTCTATTTCATGACTAAACTCACACCTATCCAACTAGATGAAAACACAATTATCTACGTGGAAGCTACAGAAGATGTGGACGTTCCTATACTCAGCACAGAAGAACTTGCCGAAGAAGAGGAAGAAGCACTAGTTGATAAAGGAATGAGCCCTGCACAAATACGACAGAAAATGATGCAAGATTTTCTATCGATTCAAAATACAATTCGGGCTTACACAATTTATACCTTAAATGCCTTTAAGCAAATTCCAATTGCTAATGTTAACAAAGTCACTTTAGAGTTCGGCATCGAACTGGGTGGAGAAGCAGGTGTTCCTTATGTGACAAAAGGCACTGCAAAAAGTAATATGAAAATTACTGTCGAGTGTTCATTTCCTAAGGATGAAAAGTCACTACAGCGCACATAACAATGAGTTAGGCAAATTACCCATAAAACTTTTATGTAGTAAGGACTTTAGTCCTTGTTTTCAAACGAAGAGGACTAAAGTCCTCACTACAAACTTAGTAAAGTTATTTAATTGGACATGATATGACTTAAGATAGCTGAAATAGCGATCGCAATTTTGCAGGTGTGAGTTACGCACATCCCCTCAAAATCAAATCTTGTGTCACTTCACTCGATGCATTTTCCCAAAAAGGCAGGGGATTCACTGCTATCGCTGTCTTGATTGCTACTGAATCTATCGATTGGAAGATGAATTTATCCTCAAAGCTTCGATGATGTGAAGCGAGGGTTCAAACAGGTTGACTTCGAGACGCTTTGTTTGTGCCGAAAGTATCAGAGCAAGGTGTTGCTGGTGGCGCACGCTATCTAGAGACAATGATGAATTTAGTTAGACGCTAAAGCCAGAAAATCACCCTTTTGACGGGTATTAAATAAAAGCGCGATCGTAGAATTTACTAGCAAATTTACTGAAGTTTTCATTTAATTCCTAGTTTTTACGGTTACCAACCAACCTCTAGAGTAGTTAAGCTATATCAGATGATATATCGCTTGTTAACCAGCTTGTAAGCTCTAGGGCAATTTCAGATGATTATTGAAAGACCGCTAGTCATAAATCAGCCACAAATTGGTAAACTAATTCGGGAACTCCGGTTAGAAACTGGGCTAACACAAGAAAAGTTTGCTGTCAAATTGGGCGTGACCGAAAAAGAAAAGGATACAAGCCCCCAACTTATGGTATGGAGAAGAAAAAATGTGGAGCAACTTTATTCAAGCCCCTGGATTCATGAGCCAGTGCGTTGGGCGGGTTCCCCGACTTGAAGCAACTGGCATCCGTGGGGTCTTCACTTTTGACTTTTGACTTTTGACTTTTGACTTTTGACTTCCCCAAAGGGGTGACGTATCCCACGATAAAGCGTTGGGAGAACGGATACACCAAACCTTCACCATTAGCTATGCAGAAAATTGAGGAGATGCTAAAGCATAGAGACTTGTACGGTCAAAATCTCATTTTTCAATAAAAAAAGCAGTTTTATTCTTAATTTATTGCAAACTTTAGTAGCTTCAATTCCATTTATTCTTCAGAGTTATTACTACGGTCTAATACTGAAGTCAGCAGTTTTTTTAGACAACTTAATTTGACTTAAAAAAGCAAAAAAAAAGATTTTTTGGAGCCAAATCAGGGAAAAATAAGCTTAAAATATGAAATTTCATGCAAGTTTGCTAAAGAGTTTTAAAAGCTGATTTTATTCAAAGGATTGCTAAATATAGATTTCAAAATTCTTGATGGCAATCCTTAAACACAGGTAGAATTAATCCATGCGAACTAGCGAACAGATTCAGACAGAAATTGAGGAAAAATTCGGCTTTTTTCCTCCTTTTTTTAGCCCAGCACTACAAAACCCACAAGTTTTAGAAAATCTTTGGCAACAGACCCTGAGCGCCTATGTTACCAATCCGCTGCCAGCTCTATTTAAAGAAAAGCTTTCTGCCTACCTCTCGCGCTACTGTCCTGTTCCTTACTGTATGGTTTGCCACAGTTGTTCGTTGCACTTCTTGGGGATGAAAGCTAAAGAGGTGTTAAAACTGCTTCAATCGTCTCCTACAGAAGAAATAGAAATTGATAAATACCTACATATACTCGCACAAGCCTCTAATGAGTTAATGCTTGAGCTAGAGTTCAATTCAGCAGTTGAAGAAAGCTTACTTTACTGTGCAATATTTATTTCCTTAGAAAAAGATGCCGCATATTGTCGCACCGAACTGCGCCACCTTCTAGGAGATGTAAACTATCAGCACTTAGTCACGTTTATCGCTTACGTGAAGACGTGTCACCTATGGATGGAAGCCCACCCAGAAGTTGCATTAGCAGCAGACAAGCGAGCGATTGACCATCTTGAAGCTTTAGTTGATGAGGAGCCTGGTTTAGCTGATTACTTTGACAGTTATATGGAAGCAGCTAAACAAAAGCTAGAAAAAGAAATTTTTGAGCGCGAACGGACAGAGTCGGTATTACAAGAGACAACGACACTTCAACGAGGGATTTTAGATAGCGCCAACTACACAATCATTTCCACCAATTCACACGGCACAATCCTTACTTTTAATCCAGCCGCAGAGCGATGGTTGGGCTATACCGCTTTTGAAGTAGTAGGGAAAACAACGCCTGCCATTTTCCATGACGCAGCAGAAGTACTGCAGCGGGCGCAAGAGCTATCGCAGGAGTTAGGAATTACTATTGAGCCTGGATTTGAAGTATTTGTAGCCAAGGCGCGACGCGACGAAATAGACGAATGCGAATGGACTTACATTCGCAAAGATGGTAGCTGCTTTAGCGTGCTGCTATCAATCACGGCTTTGCGCGACAACGAGGACAACATCACGGGTTTTTTGGGCATCGCCAGCGATATTACAGAGCGCAAACGAGCAGCAGCGGCACTACAGCAAAGTGAGGAACGCTTCAAGGCGTTTATGAACAATAGCCCAGCTGTGGCTTTTATGAAGGATGAGCAGGGGCGCTTCGTCTATATCAACCAGTCATTCGAGCGCTGTTTCGATATAAAAATGGCTGATTGGCTAGGGAAAACGGATTTTGATGTCTGGCCGGAGCAATTAGCTTTACAGTACCGTGAAAACGATCGCGCTGTTTTCGCTGCTGATAAAACCCTAGAAGTTGTTGAAGTCGTTCCTAACCCAGATGGACATCTCCGCCATTGGTTATCTTTTAAGTTTCCTTACAAAGATATTTCTGGGCAACGGCTGCTTGGAGGTATAGCGATTGATATTACTGATCGCTTGCAGGCGGAGGCGCTAGAGGAAGCTAACGACAAACTCAGTCGTTCGGTAAAAGAATTAGAACAGCGCCATCATGAGTTTGCTCAACTAGGCGAATTGAGCGATTTTTTACAGGCTTGCAAAACAGTTGAGGAAGCCTACAATGCACTTGAACTGCTAGTCCCACCTTTATTCCCTCAAACTCATGGTGCGATATTTTTAATGAATGATTCAAAAAATTTGGTTGAAGCCGTTGCTACTTGGGGACCTGCACCATTCCCTAGCCAGGAATTATTCGCACCTGATGAATGCTGGGCATTGCGGCGGGGTCGGATTCATCATACAACAAAAGCGCACTCAAAATTACGCTGCTCTCATATCCATTCAGACTCAGCACCCACATCATCTTTATGCATCTCCATGACAGCGCAAGGGAAAGCAATGGGCGTACTGTATTTGAGTATGCTGGAATTGGGAGAATTCATCGAAAGCAAACAACAGCTAGCTGTTACGGTAGCAGATCACATCGCGCTGTCTTTAGCTAACTTAAAACTACGCGAAACGTTACAGAACCAAAGTATCCGCGATGCGCTGACAGGATTATTCAATCGCCGCTACTTGGAAGAATCCCTAGAACGAGAACTGTACCGATGCGATCGCAATAAGAAATCTTTAGGAATCATTATGCTTGACATTGACCATTTTAAATCGTTCAACGATACGTTTGGTCACTCAGCTGGTGATGCTGTGTTGCGCGAATTGGGCGAATTCTTGCAAAGCCATATTCGGAGATCGGATATTGCTTGTCGCTATGGCGGTGAGGAGTTAACCCTGATTCTGCCGGAAGCATCTGTTAAGGTTGTTTTAGAGCGAGCGCAAGCTATTTGCGAAGGAGTTAAGCACTTGCAGGTTCACTATCGTCGTCAGTTGCTAGGTACGATCTCGGTGTCATTGGGAGTTGCAATGTTCCCAGAGCATGGTGTCACAGGAGAGGCTGTACTGCGAGCGGCTGATGCAGCCTTATACCGCGCTAAACGAGAGGGGCGCGATCGCGTCATTGTTCATCAGTAAATCCTTAATTTTTTTGAGGGAATTTGATGATTGATTTCAAAATTGGGTTTTGTTGTTAACTGACACGTTCCCAGATGAGTTCAAAGGTTTTGGGAACACCATCACTTATGGTTGGTGGCGTTTTGAGTGTCATCCGGCTCCCGCTTAGTGTTGTGCTTATTTTGTCATGCCCTCAAATGACTTTCGTAGTAGTTCCAAACGTGGATGGCATAGTATATTGGTGCATGATACGCAAGGTGGTCAATAGGAATCTCTACTTCTTCCCAATTTTGTTTGAACTTAAAGTGTTTACCTATTCCATATAAATGTTTGAAGCTACTTTCAAAACTATCGACTAGCCTTCGCCAAAATTCTAGTTCATCATGAATTTGATAATTGCTATCAATATATTTAACATTTCCAACATGATGACATTTAGCTAGTTCAAGATGGCAATGATGGGGACATGGACAATGGAAGCGTCGTTGCAAAAATATGTAAAAATGAGGGTTAGCAATTATTCTCTAACGAAAGTGACAAAAGAGCGATTAATTGTCTCTAACCTTTGCGCTCAACACATAAAGTGTTAGCCTGATCACCATCTTTTCCTGCCTAATTCACTTCTTTAGTTATTATTTAGTTATTATCCACCAACTGAACAACTCCCCATTGTCCATTTGTTAGCCAAGCAGAATCTGATTTCACCACTTCCTCCAAAATTTCCGGTTTAATCCCTGCTGCGACTTCTGATTTTAGAGTACGTAAAGCTACCATTGGCGCAGGTAAGAAACATACTATATCTGCAATGTTAGTGGTGAAATTCCAGTGTCTATCTCCTAACAGCCTGCGATAATTTGCATCTCCTTTAATGATTATCAAATTGGAATGAGATAATTCCTTTTTGAGGGTGTCAGGTATTTCCCAAAAGGCTAAAGGTGATGTCCAAAAATAATCCTCACACAAAATTAACCGCTTTGATGCAATATATTCTTGCAGTCGTTGAGCAAAGGATATTAATTCTGGATTGCTAGAAGCTCCTAAAAACTCTATTGTATAATGCACATCTTTAATCATGGCATCAGAGACAAATGTTGGGTGAGGTTTTAAATGCAGTCTAATCTGACTAGCCACACCACTACCTAAAAGAAAATCCACCAAACATAAATCACAGACAAGTTCAAACCCAGCATTATCTACGACAAAATCAACGCGTCCGGAATTGCTATTAATTAACAATTCAGTGACTTTGGATGCATCATCTACTAATATGTGAGATTGTTGGCTTTGAATGTCAAAACGACTGCGGTCAGTTTCAAATGCTGACCAAAGACTCAGATCAACTCGATTTCCCCACAAAGCAAAATATAACAATGCTATCAAAGCTGTTTGTTTGGACTCACCTTGTTGCTGCGATACATTCAACCATCCGTTCACTTGAGTGCATAAAGCAATGATTGAGTCAAGGGATGTTTCTAAACCTTGATGTTTTTGTAATTCAAATGGATCTACACCTTGCCATTCACTCTTGAGAAAGTAATTGGTAATTTGCAGAATAAATCTATAGAAATAAGTTTCAGCAAAAAACCAGGGAATATCTATCCAACGCTGTCCCTTGTATGGTTCTAGATATCTATCCCATGCTGCAAAATCTGCACCAGTGTCATCTACAAGAGGTGGCAAATATCCTGATGACAGTTCGCTGGCTAGTTTTTCCAAGGTGTCATTAATATTGGGTGGAAAATTATTTTCAACGATGACTCTACGGGCAATACTGGGCATCCGTTGAGTGACTGTAAACTCGGTAAATGTGCCAGCTTCTGCACCCACCAATGGTGGTGGTAGGGGTAATTTAGGAATGTCGGATTTCTGTTTCACTAACTTTTCTTTACGAGAAAGCACCACTTTCAAATAGTGCGATATTTTGTTAACGAACTCTATAAATTTAAGATTCAGTTTATAAATGGACAACTTGTGGGATGGGCTTCTTGCCCGCCCTAGTGTTTCATATCATTCATTTTGATTGGTTTGTAGTGAGGACTTTAGTCCTCAAGTTTGAGAGCGTAGACGCGAGAGCGGCTTCCCGTAGGGTAGACAGCGCTTACTACAAACCGTCTTTTGGGCATTTTGCCCTGGTTCTTGTTGCGAAAATTGCAAATGCAGTCAGTTCAAGACTTCGGTAGCGTCCACCTAGTGTTTGACTTATCATTAAAATCACCAATGTCTTGAGGAAGTTGTTACTTCATTTGATGAAGATTTTGGTAGAAACTAAAATTGCTAATATTTACGAAATATTTAAAAAAGTACACCAGTCCTCTATGAAACTTAGCCTGTGCATGATTGTCAAAAACGAAGAAGCAACACTGTCTAAATCTCTGAGCAGTGTGAAAAATGTGGTAGATGAGATGGTAGTGTTAGATACAGGCTCTACAGACAGGACTCCCGAAATCGCTAAGAAGTTCGGTGCGCAAGTACATCACTTTGAATGGTGCAATGACTTCAGTGCTGCCCGAAATGAAGCTTTAAAATACGTCACAGGTGATTGGATTCTTGTCTTAGATGCAGATGAAACTCTCACCCAGAAAATTGTACCGCAGTTGCAGCAGGCGATACGAAGGGAAGAATATCTCCTGATCAACCTTCTGCGTCATGAAATGGGTGCAGAACAATCTCCTTATTCTCTGGTTTCGCGCCTTTTCCGCAATCATCCCCAAATTCGCTTTTCCCGTCCTTACCATGCGTTAGTCGATGATAGCGTGTCGGAAATTTTAACTCAGGAACCGCATTGGCAAGTGGGTTATTTGGAAGGGGTGGGGATTGTACATACAGGATACCAAAAAAGTGCGATCGCTCAGCAAGATAAATTTCCCAAAGCTCAAACGGCGATGGAAGAGTTTCTTGCCTCTCATCCTCATGATCCTTATGTTTGTAGTAAGTTGGGGGCGCTGTATGTGGAAAGTGGGAAACTCATAGAAGGTATCAAATTGTTGGCGCTAGGAGTCGCCCATTGTGAAGAAGAGTACGAGACTTTGTACGAACTCTACTATCATCTGGGCATTGCCTACACGCGTTTGCAAAATTATAAAAATGCGATCGCCCACTATGATGCTGCAACTAAATTGCCCATTTACCCGATTCTTAAATTAGGAGCATACAACAATTTGGGCAACTTACTCAAAGCAAGTGGAGATTTCAACGGTGCTAAGACTGCTTACGAAGCAACAATTAAAATTGACCCTAGTTTCGCGATCGGTTACTACAATTTAGGCATGACTCTCAAGGAGATCGGTTTATTTAAGGATGCTATTCTTGCTTACCGTAAAGCAATTGAGTTGAATCCAAAATCTGCTGAAACTTACCAAAACTTAGGGGTGTTGCTGCTGAAACTTGGCTACGTACAGGATAGTCTGATGACTTTTAAAAAAGCAATAGCCCTGCACGAACAGCAAAACCCCAAAGAGGCGAAGCGACTGCGCCAAAGTTTGTCAGAGATGGGCTTGTTGCGTTAATGAATTTGGGATATAATTAATTTCTTGCAAAAATCCTGTTTAGAGGTATTTGAACCACAGATGGACACAGATGGACACAGATAAATTATCTGCGTTCATCTGCGGTTTCATATTCAAAAATTTTGACTAAGGCAAAAGATCTATGTAGAGACGCGCCATGGCGCGTCTCTACAAAATGCGACTAAATAACTGACTTGACAAATTTTTCCAATCTATCCATTCCCTTTTCAATTGTTGCCAAATCCGTGGCGTAGGAAAGGCGAATATTGTCATCAGCACCAAAGGCGATTCCAGGAATAACTGCCACTTGCTCTTTTTCTAGCAAGGCGTTACAAAAATCTAGGGATTTTAGCCCTGTTTTGGTGATATCTGGAAACAGGTAGAAAGCGCCGTCTGGTTTTGGACAACTCAGTCCAGGAATAGCGTTGAGTCGTTCAAACATCACTTCTCGGCGTTTAGCGAAAGCTTGGCGCATTTCTTCTACACAATCTTGCGAACCTTCCAAAGCAGCGATCGCCCCATATTGAGCAAAGGTACAAACATTCGATGTACTATGGCTTTGGATGTTAATTGTTGCCTTTATCAAATCAATCGGTCCTGCTAAATATCCAATGCGCCATCCCGTCATTGAGTAAGCTTTGGCAAACCCATTGCTGATTACAGTTCGAGCAAAGATATCAGATCCCAATGAACCAATGCTTACCTGTTTTACGCCATCGTAGAGAATCTTCTCATAAATTTCGTCGGAAACGACAACAATATCAGTCTCAACGATTATTTGGGCGATCGCCTGAATTTCCTCTGGTGTGTACACCATACCAGTGGGGTTAGATGGCGAGTTGAGGATGAATAATTTCGTCTTGGGTGTAATCGACTTACGCAACTGTTCTGGTGTAATCTTATAACCAGTAGAAGCATCTGTGGGGACAATCACAGACACGCCTCCTGCAAGCGTCACCATGTCCGGATAGCTTAACCAGTAGGGCGCGGGGATAATGACTTCATCTCCTGCTTCAATCAGCGCCAGCATTAAATTAAACAGAGAATGTTTTCCACCGTTGGTGACGATGACATTTTCTGCCTTGTAATCAAGACCATTGTCAGTTTTTAACTTGCGAGCAATGGCTTCCCTTAACTTTGGTTCTCCAGATGCTGGTCCATACTTAGTTTTCCCTTCTTCCAAAGCTTTCTCTGCAGCAGCTTTAATGTGCGCTGGACTGTCAAAATCTGGTTCTCCAGCGCTAAAACTACAAACATCAATTCCTTCTGCCTTCATTGCCTTAGCTTTCGCGGCAATAGCTAAGGTTATCGAAGGTGTTACTTGACTTACTCGTCCTGCCAGCTTCATTATCACTCGTTTGGCAAACTTCAGACCTATTTAAGAATATCCCACAAATCCTCTCGATATTTGTCTTTTAATAATTCCTTTGTTGGTTGCATTTACCAAATGGTAGGGGTACAGCAGTGCTGTACCCCTACAAGCGCGATAAAATGAAATCACAAGTTGCTTGCTGCTTAATCTCCACGATGGGCTTTATTACGAGCAAGTTCTTGCTCAATTGGGCTACGGTCGTAGTCTTTTGCTCCAAAAGCTCGCTGAGGCTGGTCGTTTCCTAATTCTTCTCCAGCTCGCTGTAGCATATTAAGAGGATTTTTTTGCCGACTTCCAGTTCCCAAATCCTTAGGAATGACTTCTCCAGCTTGCTTCCCGCTTTCGATGTAATTATCGCCGCCAATATTTGGTGTGTGGTTGGCGTTCTGTCCGATTTTTTGTTCTATGACACTACTGGAAGAATAATCACCAGAATAATAACCTGCAGCTTGAACTGAGGTAGCAGGTAAGCTCATGAACGCCAGTAAACCAGCTAGTAAGACTACCGCAATTTTGCGACGCAATTGATGAAATGTTCTGATAATTTCTGTCATGGGCGAAATTCCCTTTATGCTTTGTGAGTTAACCTCTGAATGTTAAGAAATTGGTACAAAGCTCTCTTCTTCCCTGAGGCGGGTTATGTGGTATGTAAAGAGTCGGGCTGTATAGAACCCATTTGAGATCTTTTTTAGCTAGCAGCTAGTAGTCTTTGACACTCCCCATGCCGTCATGCAAGGGGATTCTTGGCTCAACGTCGTAACTTGCGATTGGCTGGGTTGCCCCCTTCGGGTTCGCAGTCGCCTACGGAGGGAAACCCTCCTGCAGCGCTGTCTCACCAACAAGAGTAGAGGTTCCGACTCCCCAAGCGTTACTTCCCGCTTGCCCAGCGGTAGACTTTGC
>Ga0209902_101291_pt1 | contig 13293 bp, 13 predicted proteins | sample FECB27metaG_FD_188304 | JGI IMG/M metagenome (GOLD analysis project Ga0209902, IMG submission 188304) | Cyanobacterial communities from the Joint Genome Institute, California, USA - FECB-27 (SPAdes) (version 2) | ecosystem: Environmental > Aquatic > Thermal springs > Hot (42-90C) > Microbial mats...
GAGTTTCACTCCCCCGCCGTGGAAACCTCCCCGCCGATCCAAGTCCGCGTCACCCGCCGATCCTGGTCGAGATGCACAAGATCCGCCGCCAGCCCCGGCGCGATCGCACCCGTGCGATCCTGCAAACCCAGGAATGCCGCCGGATTGCCGCTCGCCAGCCGCGATGCCTCCACAATCGAAAGCTCGAGCCAGTCGATGGCGTTGCGCAGCGCTTCGGCCATGGTCAGCGCCGATCCAGCCAGCGTGCCGTCCGGCCCGGTGCAGATGCCGTCGACCATGCGGATTTCGCGGCCCATCAGCGTGAAGCTGGTCGCGGTGCCGCCGACGGGCGACATCGCATCGGTGACGAGCATCGCGCCGTCCAGGCCGCGTGCGCGGATCGCGATCTTCATCGTCGCGGGATGGACATGATGGCCGTCGACGATCAGCCCGAAGCGGCTCGCGCGATCCTCGATCGCCGCGCCGACCATGCCGGGTGCGCGGCTGCCCAATTGCGTCATCGCGTTGAACAAATGGGTGAAGCCGTGGAGCCCTTCGGCCAGTGCGGCGCGGGTCTGATCGTAATCCGCCATGCTGTGGCCGGCCGCGACGATCACGCCGCCATCGGCCAGCGCCCGGATCGCGCCCGGCGGCGCCAGTTCGGGCGCGATCGTCACCAGCCGCACGCCGGGGCCGTCCCGCGTCAGCAGCGCGATCGCCGCATCGTCGAGCGCGCGGAATTTTGAAGCGTCGTGGATGCCGCGCTTGTCGGCGTTGAGGAAGGGCCCCTCGACATGGATGCCCAATATGCCGGGCGCACCTGCGTGAATTGCCGCATCGACCGCATCTACCGCGGCGGCGACCACGGGCAGGTCGTCGCTGATCAAGGTCGGCAGCATGCCGGTGGTCCCGAAGCGGCGATGCGCCGCCGCAATGACACGGACGCCCGCGACGTCAGGTGCGTCGTTGAACAATATGTCGCCGCCGCCATTCACCTGCGTGTCGATGAACCCGGGCAACAGCCAGCCGCCGGGCAGGTCCATCGTTTCGACGCCGCCCGGAAGATCACCGACGGGCAGGATCTCGACGATCCGCTGGCCTTCGATCAGCAGTGCATGCGCATCCAGCACCGTCTCCGGCGTGACGATGGCGGCTCCGGTCAGGGCGATCCGGCTCATAGCGTCCGCGTCACCTTCGCCAGATAGGGCGGGTGATCCGGATCGCGACCGCGCGCGAAGGAAAGCGCGTCGGCGAAGCGGTAGAAGCTCTGGATCATCGCGATCGCGCCTAGCACGGGATGCGCATCTCCGGCGCCGGGAAGCACGATCGACGCGCCGCCCAGATCCTCGGCCCGGCCGGTCGCGATCACCGTCGCGCCGCGGTCCGCGAAGCCCGAGATCCGTTCGCGCAGACCGGTCCGCGCTTCGTCGGCGGGGCCGAAGATGAACACCGGATCGGTCGCCTCGACCAACGTCATCGGGCCGTGCGCCACTTCCGCGCTGCTGAACGCCTCCGCATGAAGGCCCGAGGTTTCCTTGAACTTGAGCGCCGCTTCGCCCGCGATCGGAAAGGTCAGGCCGCGTCCGAGCACGAGCAGGCTGCCGGCATCGACCAGCGGCGGGATCGCTGCGCTCCAGTCCGCGGCCCAGGCCGTGCGCAGCACGTCGCCCACGCCGTCCAGCGCGTCGCACAGCGCCGCGTCGCCGCTCCATTCGGCGGTCAGATGCGCCAGCGCGACAAGCGCGGCGATGAAGCTCTTGGTCGCCGCCACGCTGGTCTCCGGCCCCGCACGGAGCGGTAACAGGATATCGGCCATCCCGGCAAGCGGGGAGCTCTCGTCATTGACCAGCGCGATCAGCACGGCGCCCGTCGCCTGCGCCTCCTCCGCCGCGCGCAACAGGTCCGGGCTGCGGCCCGATTGCGATATGGCGATCATCGGCACGCCGCGCAGCTTGGGCGAGGTCGCATGATAGAGTGCGCCGATCGACGGCGCGTGGGTAAGCGTCGGCAATTTCAGGCGGGTCTCGAACAACACCTTGGCGAAGGCGGCCGCCTGATCCGAACTGCCGCGCGCCAGCGTCGCCGCGAAGGGCGGATCGAGCGCGCGCAGCCGTGCGGCGGCCGCCTTCACGGCATCGCGGTTCAGCGCGATCTGCCGTTCGCAGACCTCTGCGGCTTCGCGCGCCTCGCGCATCATCTGGCTTTCGCTGGCCATGGTGTCTCCAATAGCGATGGCATCCGCGACGCCAATGCCTATTAATCGGGTGTATCGCATCAGTTCTCAACCCGAGGAGCCACATGTCCACCGAAACCGTCGATCCGCGCTTCGTCGATATCGATCTGTGGCCGACCGAGACCGCGGTCGAGGCGATGCTCGAAGGGCAGCTTGCCGCGATCGCGGCGCTCAAGAGCCAGGTTCGCGGAATCGCGGCCGCCAGCGATGCCGCGGCCGAGCGGCTGAACTGGGGCGGCCGGCTGATCTATGTCGGCGCGGGAACGTCGGGGCGGATCGCAGTCCAGGACGGTGTGGAACTGACCCCGACCTATGACTGGCCGGCGGACCGATTGGTCTATCTGATGGCCGGCGGCATGGGGGCGCTGGTCGAAAGCGTCGAGGGTGCGGAAGATGATGCCGGCGCAGCGCGCGCCGAGATCACCGCGGCCGGAGTCGGCCCGCTCGACGTGGTCATCGGCGTCGCCGCGAGCGGGCGGACGCCCTATACCGTCGCCGCGATCGAGGCGGGCCGCGCGGCGGGCGCGCTGACCATCGGCATCGGCAACAATTCCGGCGCACCGCTGATCGCCGCGGCCGAACATGGCCTGCTTGCCGAGACGGGCAGCGAACTCGTCGCCGGATCGACGCGGATGAAGGCGGGCACCGCGCAAAAGGCGGTGCTCAACCTGTTCTCCACCGCGACGATGCTGCGCTGCGGGCGCGTCTATCGCGGACTGATGGTCGATATGCGCATCTCGAACGAGAAGCTGCTCAGGCGCGGACGCGCAATGGTCCGCGACCTGGCGGGGGTCGATGATGCGACGGCGGAGGCGGCGCTCGATGCGGCGGGACGCAATATCAAGGCTGCGGTGCTGATCGCCGGCGGAGCGAGCGCCGAACAGGCGGCCGCTCGCCTACAGGCGAACGGGAGCAATCTTAGGCGCGCGCTGGAAAGCCCTGACGATCAGGCTTGATGCTTGTGGCGGCGCGCAAGCCTTCTAACAGGCCGCCGAAAAGGCGTTACGAGCCCCTCGGTTGTCATTCCCGCGAAAGCGGGAATCCCGCTTCTTCCTTTTCTTTCTGATACTTCACGGAATAGCGGGATTCCCGCTTTCGCGGGAATGACATGGGTTTTTCAACGGCCCGCTAGAGCGAATGCTGCCCTGGACGCTCCGGGCCCGCATCGATCACATCCAGCCGAAAGATCAGCATCAGCAGCCAGGTCAGGGCAAATACTGCCAGCCCGGACAGAATCCAGGGATGGCCGATCGAGATTGCCGACCAGTCGAACGATCCGTTGTTGATCTTCTTGATGTGATTGAAATTCTGCGTCACGCCCACGATCAGGCCGAACGCTCCGGCCAGCAGGGCGATGTATCGCCCGAAGAGCCGGTCCTGCGCACCGAGCAACAGCAGCAGGCTGAGCACGCCCAGAGCGGCGCGCTGCGTCCTGCAATAGGGGCACGGATGCACCATGCCCGCGACATCCAGCGCCAGAGTGAAAAGCACCACGATCATGACGCCCGCCGCGACCAGGCGGCGATTGCGCAGCAACGCCACCAGCGTCCCCAGCTTCTCCACCCATGCCGACTTCGTTTCAGGATTGCCGGAAGTTATTGTGCTCATGTCGTTTCCATCCCCCCTTTGATCGAGCGCCCCGCCGCAGCATAGGCGCTGCAGGCGCGATGATAAGGGGGCTTGCGCGCCTTGGAACATTATTTCCGTGCGTGCGGTGGCTCTGGCTGTATTGTGTTAATAATACAGTGATGGCATGTTCTCGCGGGAAGGGGCCATGCCGATGGATAAGCCGGTTTCGAACAAGCGCGCCGCAAGAGTGGCGGGATTGCTCTATCTGATCGTGGTGGGGGCGGGCATCTTCAGCCTCGCCTATGTCCCATCGCAGATTCCGGCGAACGGCGATCCGGCATCGGTCGTCCGCACCATCATGGCATCGGAAACCCTGTTCCGCGTCGGCATCCTGGCCGGGCTGATCTGTTTCACGGCTTTCCTGCTGCTGCCGCTCGCGCTGTACCGGCTGCTTGGCCATGTCGATCGGACCGCGGCGGTGCTGATGGTCGCGTTTGCCGTTGCCAGCGTGCCGATCTCGTTCGTCAACATGCTCCACCGGATCGACGTCCTGTCGCTGCTGAGCGGCGCCGAGCATCTGCGCGGTTTCACCGCGGAGCAACTGAACGCGCAGGTGATGATGGCGCTCAAGGCCTATGGCAACGGCCTGCTCGTCTCCAAGATCTTCTGGGGACTGTGGCTGCTGCCCTTCGGCTATCTCGTCTTCCGATCGGGGATCATCCCCAGGATCTTCGGCGTGCTGCTGATGATGGGGTGTTTCGGCTATCTGATCGATTTCACCGGGCAGCTGCTCTTTCCGGATTATCGCGAAATTCGGATCGCGCGTTTTGTGAGTCTTCCCGGGACTTTCGGCGAGATCGGTATCTGTCTCTGGCTGTTGATCATGGGTGCGCGTGAGATACCCGCCGGGCGGGCAGATCCGTCCTGACAGGCGGCTAAAAGATTATAGGTCAATCCCACTTTCGCCTGGATGACGATAAAGCAGGCATTCAGCGCTCAGCTAAAGCGCCTGCGCCGCCGCCCAGCCGCTGGCCCACGCCCATTGGAAATTATAACCGCCCAGCCAGCCGGTGACGTCGACCGCTTCGCCGATCGCGTGGAGGCCGGGCACGGTGCGTGCGGCCATGGTCTGCGACGACAGGCCGTCGGTGGCGATGCCGCCCACGGTGACTTCAGCCTTGGCGAAGCCTTCTGTGCCGTCGGGCATGAACTGCCAGTCGGCGATCAAACGTTCCACCTGGGTCAGCGCGGCATCGGTCTGGTTGCCGAGCTCGCCGGTAATCGGCAGCCGTTCCGCCAACGTGCTCGCCAGGCGATCGGGCAGCATCGCGCCCAGTGCCGCGCGCAGCATTACGCGGGGGCGCTCGCGCTTGGTGCGGATCAGCCAGCCGGGCTCCGCCGCGGGTGCGAAGTCGATGCCGATCGGTTGACCATGCCGCCAGTAGGACGAGATCTGGAGGATGGCGGGGCCGGACAGGCCGCGATGGGTGAACAGCGCGGCTTCGGCGAACGCGGCCTTGCCGCAGCGCGCCATGACCGGCGCGGCGACGCCCGACAGCGATCGGAACAGCGCTTCGGTGCCGGGCAGGGTCAGGGGCACGAGGGCAGGGCGGGGCTCGACCACTTTCAGCCCGAAGCGGCGCGCGAGATCATAGGCGAAGCCGGTCGCGCCGAGCTTAGGGATCGACGGCCCGCCGGTCGCGATCACCAGCGCGGGTGCGGTCGAGACGCGCGCGCCATGCGTCACGCGGAACATCCCGTCCGAATGATCGACGTCGCGGATCGCCGCACTGAGCGCGAGCGTCACGCCGCCGGCATCGCATTCGTCGAGCAGCATCTCGACGATCTGGCGCGCCGAACCGTCGCAGAAGAGCTGACCCAGCGTCTTCTCGTGCCAGGCAATGCCGTGCCGATCGACCAGATCGATGAAATCGCGCGCCGAATAGCGGCCGAGCGCGGACTTGGCGAAATGCGGGTTGCTCGAGAGATAACGATCGGGCGCGGCATCCACATTGGTGAAATTGCAGCGCCCGCCGCCCGAGATCAGGATCTTCTTGCCCGGCGCATCGGCATGATCGACCACAAGCACGCGGCGTCCGCGCTGTCCGGCGACCGCGGCGCACATCAGCCCCGCACCGCCGGCGCCGAGGACGATCGCATCATATCGGCTGGGAGCGGCGCTCACGCTCAGTGGTGCGCAGCGGTGCGGATGTGCCGCGACGCGATCGCCGCGATATCGTTGATGCCGGACAGGATCAGCGTGCGTTCGAATTCCTCGTGCAGCAATGTCAGCGCGCGATCCACGCCCGCTTCGCCGCCCGCGGCAAGCCCGTAGAGATAGGGGCGGCCGATCGAGCAGGCGGTCGCGCCCAGCGCCAGCGCCTTGGCTACATCCGATCCGCGCCGGATCCCGCCGTCGCAGATCACGTCGGGGCCATCGCCCAGCGCATCGCGGATCGCCGCGACCTGGTCGATCGGCGCGGGGGCCCCGTCGAGCTGGCGGCCGCCATGGTTGGAGATCATCACGCCGGTCGCGCCCACGCCGATCGCGCGTTTCGCATCCTCCGGGGTCATCACCCCCTTGATCGACAGCGGCCCGCCCCATTCGCGGGCCAGCCATTCGACGTCCTTCCAGTTGACCGTGCGATCGAACTGGCCGCCGATATAATCGAACAGGCTCATCGCGCCGTCGGCGAGCGCGTCTACGCGGTGGCTGACATTGGCGAAGTCGAAACGCGCGCCGGTCAGCGCGGGGATCGACCAGCCGGGATGGCATGCGAAGCTGAGCATTGATCGCAAGGTCAGGCGCGGCGGAACCGACAGCCCGTTGACCCGGTCGCGCTCACGATTGCCCGCGACCTGCGTATCGACGGTCAGCGCCAGGCCGTGGAAACCGGCGTCCTTGCAGCGTGCGACGAATTCCGCGGTCAGCCCGCGATCCTTGAAGATGTAGATCTGGAACACCTTCGGCCCGCCGAACGCCTTGGCCAGATCCTCCAGCCGCGTCGTGCCGAGCGTGGACAGGCTGTAGAGCAGGCCATGTCGCGCGGCGGCCCGCGTCACGGCAAGCTCGGCATCGCCATGGAACATCCGGTTGAGCCCCGTGGGGGACAGGATCAGCGGCCATGCGACCGGCTGTCCGAACACCGTCGTCGCCGTCTCGATCCGCGAAACGTCGACCAGCACATCAGGCATCAGCTCGTAGCGTGAGAATGCAGAACTGTTCCGGGCGAGCGAGATCTCGTCGTCGGCGCCGCCGTCGATATAGTCGAAGATCGGCCGGGGCAGGCGGCGTCGCGCCATCAGACGCAGGTCGGCGATGTTGTTAGCGCGCTGCAGCCTGTTCACGTCGATCTCCGCTTTCCGTCCGGCGGCGTGCCGGGCGGAAAGCGGTTCCTATCAAGATCGGCGCGGATCGCCAGCCCGGACGCTCAGCTCCGGGACGCCAGAAGTTCGTCGAGCTGGTCGAAACTGCCGCCCCATCCTTCGTTCATCGACGGGATCTGCGCGATGAATGTGTTGCATTCCTCGGGCGTCGCATCGAGTGTTTCCTGTGCCAGCGTGACCAAGGTCCGGTCGCCCTGATCCTGAAAGCTGGCGGTCGTCAGCAGTGCCATCGGCCAGAGCCCGTCGAAGAAGGGCGCAGGCGCCGCATTCCCTTCGGCATCAGCGAACCCATGCACCCAGACGAGCCGTGACGGCTCGGTGATCTCGCGATAGACGAACCGCGCCCAGATCGTGCCGCTGTCGCCCGGCATGTCCATGCGCATATGGGTCATGCCGCCGGGGCGGGGGTCATGGGCAAGGATCGTCGTCGTCGATCCCCTGGGGCCGAACCATCGCGCGAGCAAGGCGGGATCGGTCCATGCCCGCCATACCAGGTCGCGCGGCGCGTCGAAGCTGCGCACGAAGTTGAAGTCGGCACGGGCATAGTGACCGGTCATGGCGTCATCCTTTCGGGTTTTTGGGCTGCATCTCGGCGAGCAGCGTGTCGAGGCGGTCGAAACTCTCGTCCCAGAGCCGGCGGACGCCATCGACCCAGTCGCGCGTCTCCGCGAGCGCCGCGACGTTCAGCCGCCGCGGACGCGATTGCGCCGCCCGGCCGCGTTCGATCAGGCCGGCGCTTTCCAGCACTTTCAGATGTTTGGAGATTGCCGGCTGGCTGATGCCGAAGGGCTTCTGAAGGTCGGAGACCGTTGCTTCCCCGCGCGCGAGCATCGCCAGGATGCCGCGGCGGGTGGGGTCGGCGAGGGCGGCGAATTTGAGGTTGAGTGAGTCGTTCATAACGACTCAGATATATAACTGATTGGCTATACAATCAAGCGAACCTGCACGTCATTCCGGCGAAAGCCGACGGATTTCGTCATTGCGAGCGAAGCGCGGCAATCCAGCGGTTGATGCAGCCCTGAATTGGTTGGCCTGTGGCCGCCTTCGGCCCGCTTCGCTCGCAATGACGATTTTGCGAGACCTATTTGCCCAACTGCCCCCGCACCGCGCCCTTGGGGAAGGCCGCATTGTGGACATTGACGTAATAGTCCGCCGGATTGGCGAGCAGCGCCGCGATCACGTCCGCGGTCGTGGGCTTGCAGCCTTCCGACGTGCCGGCCGCGGGCGCATCCAGCGTGACCACGGGCGGCCCCGCGACGCCCGTCGCGCCCTTGTGGATATGCGCCATCGTCGCGGCGTCGATGCCCTCGACCGACAGAGTGTAGCAGACCTGGCCCTTGGCCGCGTCCGCAGTGACGGTTGCGGTGCCCATGCCGTCCGGATCGCCCGGCCCGGGGATCTCCGCCGCGCCGGTCAGCTTGGTCGCCATCTTCACGGGGCCTGCGGCAAGCGCGGGGGCTGCGACCATCGTCGTCGCCAACAGGATCAGGATCGTACGCATGGCATCTCTCCTCTTTGCATATGGGCGATCATATGCCGGAGCGGAGGGGTGGCGCCATTCCTTTGTCGGCCATTTGCGGCGGCCGATCCCGGCAGGTCATCGGTTGAACGCGCCGCCGCTCAGAAAGGCGAGAGTTTGTGCGCGGACGCGGCGATCATGGGTCATCAGCGTATGCGACACCGGCAGCACGATATGGTCGCGCATGCCCGCGATCCGGGTCGCGGCAACTGCGACCTTGCCGTCATTGGGCAGGGGCAGCAGCAATCTGGGAAAGATGGGGTCGAGCGCGCGATCGCCGGCGATGACGCCAAGATCGAAATCGACCGTCCCGAGCTGGGCTTCGTCGTCGGTGCTCCGCCCGGTCCGGAGATGCGATCCGATCCGTCCGAGGATCAGCCGGTCCATGCGCAGGCGAAACAGCAGGTCGGCCAGCTCGCTTCCGGCATTGGGCGGGGCCAGCATCACGACGCGGCCGAGGCGCTCCGGGCGCCATGTGGCAAGCAAGGCGCGTGCGGCGAGTCCGCCAAGCGAGTGGGTGACGAGATGCAGCGGGCCTTCATTCTCCGCCGCAAAGTCCGCGATGCGCGGCTGCAACCGTTCAAGGATCGCGGCCATCGGGCGCCGCGCGGGATAATGCGGCGCGAGCGTCGCATATCCCGCGGTCTTCAGCGCCCCGGCGAGTCCGCGCATCGAATGGCCGGTGCGGCCATGGCCGTGCAACAACACGACGCCGCCAGGCGGCTCAGCCATGGCCGCGGCCGATCATGCCGTCGCCGCCACCTGATAGAGGAAGTCGACAAAGGCCAGCGCCGCGTCGTCCATGCCGAGCACCTTGGGATTGCTGCTCTCGATCAGGAAGAACTCGTTGGGCGCGTGCGCGCCCGAGCCGTGGCCGAGGCCGAACTGACCGGCGGGCAGGTTGAGCGGCGGGCCGGTGAAGATGACGCCCGGCCAGCTTCCCGCGATGCGCGGATAGACGGTCGCCTCGACGCCGAAGCGCTCATAGGTGGCGAGCTGCGCGCGCGTGAGCGCGGCGGTTTCCGGGGTTTCGGTGGGGCCGTAGCCGCCGGTTACATTCACCTCGACATCGGTGAAGCCGCGCTTGTCGAGATGTGCCCGCAGCTTCGCGACGGTCTCGTCCTTGGTCATATTGGGCACCAGCCGCATCTCGACCTTCGCGACGGCGCGGCCCGGAAGTACGGTCTTGCCGCCGGGGCCGGTATAGCCCGAGACGAGGCCCTGGATGTTGATCGTCGGCACCGCCGCCAGCCGCTCCAGCGACTGTTCCCACGTCATGTCGTCGATCCAGCGTTCGACGCCGAGCTGCTTCTTGGTCGATGCCTCGTCGGTCTTGGCCGCGGTGGCCGCGATCAACTGGCGCTCGCGATCGGTCAGCGGACGGATCTGTTCCTGGATGCCGTCGATCATCACGGTATTGCCGTCGGGGCTGACCAGCGTCGAGAGTGCTGCGACCAGGCGCCAGGGCGGGCTGTCGACGCGCGCCTTCTCGCTGGAATGGATATCGCCCTTGGGGCCGCGGCCCCATTTCTCGCCCGAAACGACGATCTCCATCTCGATCGCGCCCTTCGCGCCCAGGAACAGGGTCACCGCGCCGTTCGCCGGGTTCTGCGCGGCGAACGGGATGATCACGCCTACGCTCTTCTTCAGCGCGGCGGCGACATGCGGCTTGGTGACGATCTCGTGGAAATTGGGGGACGCGATCTCTTCCTCGCCCTCGGCGACCAGCACCAGATTGACCGGCAGCTTGCGGCCGGCGGCCTTCATCGCGTGGAGCGCGGCGAGCACGGTCGATTCCGGGCCCTTCTGATTGACCGCGCCGCGGCCCATCAGGATCTTGCCCATGCCGGGGCGATCGAGCAGCCGGCCTTCGAGCGGCGGGCTTTCCCATTCCGACGGCACGAACTGCTTCACGTCGTACATGAAATACAGACCGAGCGTCTTCTTGGCGCCCGCGTCGAGCGTCGCGAACACGCCGGGCTTACCCTTGGATTGCACGATCTCGGCATGCTGGAAGCCTGCGTCGAGCGCCAGCTTGCGCATATAGTCCGCGCCCGCCGGATAGTTGAGATTCTCCGCCGCGATCGAGGGCAGGGCGATCCAGTCCTGCAGCCGCTTCACTGCGGCGTCATGGCCGGCGGCGATCGCCTTTTTGACGTCGGCCAGCTTGTCCGTCTTCGCCAGCGCCGCGCCCGGCGCCATCATCGCCGCGCCGGTAACCGCTGCGGCACTCGCGAGCAGGGTGCGCCGATCCGTTCCATTCTTCATCCCGTCCGCCATGATGATCCCTTTGTTGGTGTTCGGCACAGCAGTATCCGTTGAAACGGCAAGCGCAAGCGGCAGACGTCATTGGTCGAAGGTTGAAGGCGATCATTGCCGATCGGGTTGACCGATCTTCGCCGTGCCGTAGCAATGCGTTGCGAAAAGAGAGGATGCGGAAACCATGTATCGCCATGTGATCGCGCTGCTTGTGCTGCTGCTCTGCCCGCAGCGCGCGCTGGCGGCCGACGCGCCGACCCGCGTGATCGTGCTCGGCGTCGATCATGCCGCACAGCTCGTGGCGAAGGGCGATCAGCCCGGCGCGCTTGCCGCCTTCATCAAGGCGCTGGCGCCCGACGCGGTCTGTATCGAGCGTCCGCCCGAACAGGCGGCGCGCGGCGATCATTATGAATTCACCTATGAGATCCAGGGCGTGATCCTGCCGCTTGCGGCCGAAAAGGGCGTCGATCTCTGCCCGATGGACTGGATGCCGCCCGTCGAGGATCAGCAACTCGCCTTCGGCCTCGACCTGGAGGCGCCGCCGGAGATCCGTCCGCAATCGGGCTTTCGCGGATTTCTGAGCTTCGCCGATCCCGCCACGCTGAAGCGCGACCTGTTCGACGGCGATCGCGCGGAGACGACGGAGCCCATGAGGCGATGGGCGGAAACGCCGGCGCCCAGGGCCGATCGCGATTTCCCGCGTCGCCTGTATCTCTATCGCACCTTCATGCAGGCACGGCTGGTCCGCGCGGCGGCGTTGCAGCGGCCGGGCGGGACGGTGCTGGTCGTGGTCGGCCAGTTCCACAAGCCGGATATCGAGGCGATCCTGCGCGAAGATCCGGCGATCGCGCTCGTCCAGCCCTCGACGCTGCACCGGCCCTCCGCCGATGAGGTGTCGCGCGCGACGACGCAGGCGCACCGTGCCGCCATCCTGACCTTCAACCTGTTGGGGGCTCAGGCCGAAACGGGCAATGTCGACTGGGCCTGGCTGGGCGAGGTGCTGGCCGCGTTCGAGGCGGCGTCGCCTGGGCCGGAGGCGCGGCTCTATCGGGCGCGCTATCTCGAACTGACGCGCGCCACCAAGCCCACCGCATCTATCGATGCGTATCGCGCCTTGTCGCGCGATCCGGCGGCGGCCGTGCGGTCAACATGGACGGGCGTGAAGGATAAGACGCGCATCGATTCCTGGTTCGATCCGTTCGGCAACCTCACCGTCGCGCAGCGCGCGGGCGTCGAACTCGTACGCGTGCTGCGTCTTGCCGAGCGCATGCGTGAAGCCGATGCGGAACTGCAGCGGGTGCGCGCGTCATTGTCCGAGCGCATGGCGCGGCAGTTCGACGGCTATGCCGCGCGCCTTGGCGGTCAGGTGTCGTCGAGCGAACGATAGACTTTCTCGTCGAGATCGCCCTCCCAGCGCGCGACCGTGGTCGCGACGGTCAGGTTGGCGCTGGCGCTGGGTACGGTGCGCGTCATATCGAGCAGACGGTCGAACGGAAGGACGAAGCCGACGATAAGTGCGGTTTGTTCGGGCGGGATGCCGACCGCGGACAGCACGGCGGCGAGCATGAACAACGATGCGGACGGCATCGGCGCGGTGCCGAACGCGGCGAGCGCACCGGTCAGCAGCACCACGCCATAGACCTGCGGCGTCATCGGCGTACCGAAGGCCTGGAGCGAGAACAGGCTGAGCAGGCCGACATACATGGCCGTGCCGTCCTTGCCGATGCTGGCGCCCAGCGGCAGCACGGTGGAGAAGATCGGGCGGCCGACGCCCAGATTCTTCTCGGCGACGCGCATCGCGACGGGCAGGGTGGCCGAACTCGACGCGGTCGAGAATGCGATGGCCAGCGCGTCGATGATGCCGTGGAAGAAGGGCCGGACGGGAAGCCGGGCGAAGAATTTCAGGATCAGGCTGTGGACCACGACGATCTGGATCGCCGATCCCAGCACGACCGCGAGCGCCAGCCAGCCGACATGGACGAACACCCCGGTGCCGTTCGCCGCGACCGCGTTGGAGATCAGCGCGAACACGCCGAACGGCGTCGCCTCCATGATCAGACCGACGATCTTGAGCAGCACGGCCGCGATCGATTGCAGCAGGTTCGCCAGCGGCTTGCCCGCGTCGCCCGCGATCACGGTGCCGACGCCGACCAGGATCGCGACGAAGATCAGCGCGAGCATGTCGCCCTTGGCCATCGCGTCGACGATGTTGGTCGGGATGATGTTGAGCAATTGTTCGTAGGGCGTCAGCGGCGTGCCCAGCGCATGCGGCGCGGCGGTGCCGAGCGCTGCGCCGACGCCCGGCTGGAGCAGGGTCGCGACGCCCATGCCGATCGAGACCGCGATC
>Ga0209902_101292_pt1 | contig 13277 bp, 8 predicted proteins | sample FECB27metaG_FD_188304 | JGI IMG/M metagenome (GOLD analysis project Ga0209902, IMG submission 188304) | Cyanobacterial communities from the Joint Genome Institute, California, USA - FECB-27 (SPAdes) (version 2) | ecosystem: Environmental > Aquatic > Thermal springs > Hot (42-90C) > Microbial mats ...
AAGCCGCAAGGCGGCCGCCGGTTCGTCGACAACGACCTTGGTGAGATAGGCGCCGAGGCCCATGCCGTAGCCGAAGGCCTGGCGGCGCATGCCGTCCTCGCCACGGCGGTGATGGTGCCAGAGCAGCGCGCGCGGCTCGTAGACAAGTTGGAAGCCGGCCTGGACCACCGCGTAGAAGGAGGCGAGGTCGTCGCCGCCACGCGCCAGCGTGCCGGCGCCCAGTGCTGAATCGAAGCCGCCTATCTGGCGCAGCGCCTCGGTCCTGAATGCCATGTTGGCGCCTGAGCCGAACTGTCCGGCGGTGAAGGGAAAAAGCGATCCCGCCGGCCTGTTGCCGGCGAGATCGAAGACCTTGCGCGCAAAACCCTTGCCGAAGCCGCCATGGCGCTCGGTCCAGAACTGCGCGCGCGTGTCGAGTTCGGCCGGCAGGATCAGGCCGGTGACGCAGCCGACCCGGCCGTCACGGTCGAAATTGGCCGCCATTGCCGCCACCCAGTTGGGGTCGACGACGACATCGTCGTCGGTGAACAGCACCAGCTCCGACGACAGGTTGGCAAGCCCGGCATTGTGGGCACGGCCCAGGCCCGGCACGTTTTCCCTGACATAACGGACCGCGCGTGAGCCGCCGTAGCGCCGGGCGATGAGATCGGCGGTCTGCGACGAGGACGGCGCATTGTCGACGACGACGATGTCGAATGGCTGGTAGGTCTGGACCAGCAGTGAATCGAGGCAGCGCGCCAGGCTTTCGGCGCGGTCGCGCGTGGCAATCACGACGCTGGCGAACGGGCCGTCCTTCTTTGGCAGGGGCGCGTCGTGCTGCAAGGTGCTGTCTTGGACAGCCTGGTTCTCGTTGAGGCGGCGGCGCAGTTCGAATGTCGTGAGCACGTCTTCGTCGAAATCGAACTCCATGATCGTCACCGGACGGCCCTGGCGGCGGACGAGGCAAAAGACGCCGCCGTAGCGCTGGCCGGTTGCCGCGTCGAGCATCTGCACGTCGTTCATTGGCCGGCAGACATCGACGTCAAGAATCTTGATCGGGTGAAACTCGGGCGCGCTCATGCATGCCTCCGTGCGCGGCTCAGCCGGGCGCCGACATAACCCATCGTGGTGTAGCCGAGCCCGAAGAAGATGCCGGCGGCACGAGCCAGCCCCCACATGTCGAGCTTCAGCACTGCATCGCCAAGTCCGCGCAGAACACCCGCGGGCAGGACACGCATGACATAGCGCTGTTCGCTGGACAATCCATCCAGCGCACCGACCGCATTGACGACCTGGGTCTTGGAACGGCCCTCTGCGAGGCAGCGCTTGCGGAAATAGCGCCAGCCCGCACGCTCGGCCGTGACCTGGTGGTGTACGCTCATCGCTGGGTCGTAGAGGATGAGCGAGCCGGGAATGGCCTGCAGCGCGCGGATGCAAAGCTCCGTCTCCTCGCAGCCGGCGGCATCAGCCGCGGTGCGGCCGATGCCTTCGCGGAACCCCCCGGTCAAATCGAGGATGCTGCGACGGAACGACATGTTGCAGCCGATAGGATTGCGCACTGGCTCGACCTTTTCGGGCTGGCCGCGATAGCTGCAGCCGACAACCCACTGGAATTCCTCCGGAAACCAGCGTGGGCGATCGACCTGCCACATCGGCAGCACCTGCCCGCCCAGGCCAATGACCGACGGGTTGCGATAGTGCGGCAGCATCTTTTCCAGCCAGTCGGGTGCGGCGACCGCGTCGTCGTCGAGGAAGGCCAGGATTTCGCTGCTAGCCCGCCTGACGCCGGTGTTGCGGGCACCCGAAAGGCCGCGTGCGCCCTCGTTCACGATGACGGTCACGGCTGGGTAGATGGAAAAGAAATACGCCCATAGCGGCATGTTGTGGTCGATGACCACGATGATCTCGGTCGCCTTGGTGCGTTGGGCGACCACCGAGGCGATGGCGCGCTGAAGCTGCTCGCGACGGTTGTCGGCGTAGGCGCAGATGATGACTGATACCGAAGTCGCCGACGCCGTCATGACCGCTCGCTAGACGCTGGGTTGGTGTTGTCCGGTTGCGCTGCGGGGCGGGACCGCCGGCCGCGCTGGGCGGGAGACGCCAAGGCGGACGATCGTCTTCAGCACCCGCCAGCCGTCGGGGATGGTGCGCAGGTTGCTGACGCCGTGGATGCGTGGGAACTCCTTGCTTGCCACCTCGAATACGTTGAGGTTGGCGCGCAGCGCCTGGACGTTCATTTCGGTCTCGATTTCGAAACCCGTCGCATCCTCGATGTTGAGATAGGGCAGCACGTCGCGCCAGAAGGCGTTGTAGCCGTAGCAGAGGTCGGTGAACTTGCCGCCGAAGCGAATGCGCACAAGCGTCAAAAGTCCCCAGTTGCCGAGCCGGCGATACCACTCCATGTCGGTGGTGTTGCCGCCCTGCATGAAGCGCGAGCCCTTGACGAAATCGGCGCCCGCGAGGAGCGCGCCGACAAAGGCCGGGATCTCGCCGGGATCGGCGGAGCCGTCAGCGTCGAGGGTGACGATGATGTCGCCCTTGGCGGCGTTGAAGCCGGTGCGCAGCGCCGCGCCCTTGCCGCGCCTGTCCTGCTGCAGCACGACAATGTCGGGCAGCAGCGACTTGGCGACCGCGATGGTGTCGTCGGTCGAGTTGCCGTCGACGAGAATGACTTCATCCACCCATGCAGGGATGTGGGGAAGGACGTGAGGAAGGTTCTTGGCCTCGTTCTTGGCGGGAACCACGACGCTGATGCGAGGTGTGCCGCCGACGGGCATTCCTGCCAGTTTGAAAATTTCCATAGCAGGTCGATGCGGGAATGCTGCCGCCGTCATTATGGTTACTCCAACCCAAAGGTGGTGGCACCCAATGACTACGCGAACCAAACGCACCGGACGCAAAACAGCAGCCTGCAGAACACAACTTCGCAGGAAGGTTGTTTCCGAATAAAATCTGGACGCAAGTGTCTTGTTAGCCCCACTCGCCGATCAGAACTATACCATGCATTTACTTGTTGTAAACCATATGTAGTATCCGCATGTAGTTGGCTCTCCATTAGTGCTGATTCATAGATGTGGATTTGTATGAACCTGTCGTTTCAATGATTTTTACTAGATAAATAAATGTTTATCTAAATTTAACTACGACAACGGCGATGGCAGGCGTGCGGCAATGGGCATACATCAATTCATGTCAGGCATATTAGGTTGAGCTTTAGTGTTAATTCTTTTGGCTCGAAACCTAAGCGAACGCTGGCTGACGAAGCCTGTATCCTGTTCAAAACCCGTGATGGTTGCAGCCTGAAATGCACAACACCGGCCAGTCGCAACATTGTGATCGGCCCAAAATGCGGGGTTTTTGGGCTAAAACCGGCAACTTCAAGCAGTGCGGCGGAAGGGCAACATGCACGCAGATGTTTGTTAGCAAGTGTGCAGATAAGGCGACTGCTCGAATGACGGACCGGGTCGTTCATGTTAGGTTGGATGAAATCAGGAGGCGGGGGCCACCAGCACGATCAGCGGCGTTCGGACACAGCGCCTGTGACATGTTCCGTGCGCCCGATTGTTCGAGGATCTAATTTGCCTAGCCCACAGCGACCCGAAACTCCTCCTACCCCCGATGCTTTCGACGACTGGGTTATCCTGACCAGCAAGTGGGACGAGGCCTACAAGGATTACCTGATCGTACGCGACGCGCGGGCCACAGCTGAGGCCGTGTCGGGCACGCCTGATCCTGAGTTGAAGCGCCTGGAGGACGAGGCGCTGGCTGCGTTGGCCGAAATCAAGGCGGAGATGGACAAGGTCGTGGCCGAGACGCGGCAACGGCGCCGGCCCCTCGGCGGCTCCCTCGTCGTCGGCACGATCGGTCACGACGAGGCCGAAGCGCCTCCCGGCTCAGAGAGCAATCCCGACAAGTAAGTGCGACCTGCGCTGCTTTTGGCTGACCCACTTGCGAGGTCGCCACATTCAGCGCGCAGCCGCCATCGGCATGGAGTTGGCAACGGCTATTTCCAGCGCGCGTGGTTGCAGTGTATTTAGAACGGGTGAGAACGCGAGACGCCCAGCGAAGCGCATGTTTCTTGCCGGCCATCGTGGCGACACTGGCTTGCGTGGCGATGCTTTCGCTGTTCGCCGGTCCGTCTGTTGCCGCAGACTTTCCCGCGATAGAACTCGAGACGACGTCAAACGACACGCTCGACGGTGTCTTGCGTGCTGCGCTGAACGCTCCCGAGCTCGAGCGCGCGGCCGAGGGAGGGGCCGCGAAAGGCTGGCAGGCCGCCGTCGAAGCCGAACGCCACCGGCTGGAAGAGCTGATGCGCGGCCAGGGCTATCTCCACGCGCGGGTCGAGATGCCTGATGCCGCGACTGGCGCTGGTTCTCCCGACAAGATCACGCTCAAGCCGGTTGTCGGACCGCTTTTCCGCGTCGGCATGGTCGAGGTCGACGGTCTCGATGGCGTTGCCACCGATGCGGTTCGCGGCGACGTTTCGCGGCAGATGATGGAAGCCGCCGGCAAGGCCGCGCGCGGTGATCTTCTGGCAACCCTGGAAGATGAGGTGCTGTGGCGATTGCGTACCGCATCCTATCCGTTTGTCCGTGTCACCGAGCGCGCGCTGTTGCCGATGGCGGGCCAGGCGCTGGCGACAGCCCGCATCGTCGTCGAGCCGGGGGCGTCGGCGCGGTTCGGCTCCGTCGCCTACAGCGGCCTTGTCGGTCTCAAGGACGACGAACTGAGCCGCCTGCAACCCTTCAAGCAGGGCGATCCCTATGATCCTGACGCGCTCGAGCGTTTCCGCGAGGCGCTGCTTTCGCATGCGTCGGTCAAGAATGTCAGGATGCGGCTGCCGGACGCTGTGGACGCCAACGGCCAGTTGCAACTGCGCGCCGAGATCGAGGAAGAACAGCTCCGCGCTGATGACGCCACCGGCAACTATCGGACCGGGCTTATTGCGGCCGTTTCGGCCATCGCAGCGCTGGCGATCCGGCAGGTTTCTGTCGCCAGCCTCCGTCCTGGCCGCTCGCGCTGGCCACTCTGGCTCGAAGTGGTGCCGGTGCTGCTGCTTGCCGCCGCGTTCTACCTGATTGCGCAAAGGATGCTGCTTCTGGCATTTCCCGGCTGAGGGCCGGCCTAGGCATCCTTGAAGCCTATCGTCCATTTCGCGGCGTGCCGCATGCGGGCGTCGACGGCGGTGATCGGCAGTTTTTCCAGAAAATACTCGGCATGGGCGTGCGGTGTCGCGCCAAACCGCTGCTTGTAATGCGCGAGCGAGGTCGAGGCGCCGGTTTCACCGAAGTGGTAGTAACGGCAGCCGCTGTGGCAGGCCTCTTCTATGGCGAGTTTCTGGATCAGGTCGTTGGCGCCCGAACTGCCAAGCGCATGGCGGTCGATCGCGCCGCGGGCGTCGTTGACGTTGCCATATTGCAGCACGAAGGCGGCGGCCGCCGGCTTGCCGTCGACCCAGGCGACCCAGATACGGCAGGCCTCGCCGAAATGCCGGGCGATCGAGCTGAATTTTGCCATCGGATCGCGCCGCCGGCCGCGCAGATGCGCGAGCACGCGCGGTTCATGCTGCTTGTCGGCCCAGCGGTCGAAGGACGTGCGCAAAAGCTGGTGGAAGACGGGCACAAGCTTGCCGGTGGTGTCGCGCTCGACGACGATGCCACCGCGTTCGGCCTTGCGCACCCGAGTCCGCGTCGTCTTCTTGAAGCGCGTCGACCACACCGCATCGAAGCCGCCGTCGAGGTCGAGAATGTGGGCCAGGCCAGGTACCGAGGTGACATGAGAAGGTGCCGCGGCGGCCCACAGATGGGCATGACGCGGATTGGGCCTTACCGAGATCCTGAGATAGGGCAGGCGGCCCAGGTCTTCGAAAATCGCGCGCAGATGTTCGACCTTCGGCACCAGCGACGAGAGCACGCCGCCGCGGCCCCAGGCATAAGGCATCGACTCGGCGACCGACAGCCGGGCCGGCAGGTGCCTGTTGCGCACCATCGGCAGCACGTAGTGATGTCCGCCTGCAAAACGGTAGGCGCGGCTGGCGTCCTGGTACTTGCCAAGGGCGCACAGGCTGTCGAGCCAGGCCGGCGACTGATAGGGCAGGGCTTCGGGATCGGCGAGCATGAGGCGATGCCAGAGATCGCGCGGCGCCGGGCTTTGTACGTCGAAAGCCGCCGACGTGCGCGCCATGGCGTGCACGTCCTGTGCGCTCCCGAAATCTGTCGGATCGGTATCCGTCTGCAACCTCCCGCCGTTCCACCTAATGTCTCAGATTTTGTGAGAGATCACTACATTCGCAGTCAAAGAGTTACTTTTCGAATTTTCGTTTGTTCAGAAACGGTTACCGCACCGCCATGAAGATATTGTGTATCACAATTTTGTTATTTCTTCGTGATGGAACGATATCTTCGGAGCGCCAATCAAAGTCAAAGCCACTTAAATAAAGCATTCCGGACAGATAATCGCTATTTCGACAAACAAGTCGATGCGTGGAAAATCCAGGGACATGATCTTGGATATGAGGCGGAATGGACCGTGTCATTTACCGAGCTCGGCGAAACAGCTTGACGCGGCGTCTGGCAACCGTCCTAGTTAACAGATCGTAAGCGACAGATTTCCGGGTAACCGGCAAATGCGCGCGAACCGCCACTTTGCGGAACCACGCAGGCAACGGCCGGCAACCCTCTATCGCGACGAGCCAGAGTAATCAGGCCTATCGGGTTGGTGCATGGGTAAGGGGTTGTGGGGTGCGGCGCTGGCGGGCGCCTGGTGGTTCGGGCATGCGGGAGCCTTGGCGCAAGGCGCCGAGCCGCCTTTGATCAAGGGGCAATGGGAGCGGATCTTCACCGAGGAGTTCGACCAGCCCAAGCTCGATCGCGACAAGTGGACCCGCTGCTATTGGTGGGACAAGGACGGTTGTACCAATCTCGCCAACAAGGAACTGCAGTGGTACATGCCCGACAACGTCAGCGTCGCCGACGGCGTGCTGCGCCTGACGGCTCGGCCGGAGACGGTGACCGGCCATGAAGGGCGAACCTTCGACTACACCTCGGGTATGGTGACCACGGGCCGCTATTATCTCGAACGCGCCAAGCCAGACCGTTTCGCCACCAAATACGGCTACTTCGAAATCCGTGCCAAGATACCCAAGGGCAAGGGGTTGTGGCCGGCGATCTGGCTTTTGCCGTCGACGCAGGAGCCGCGTCCGGAAATCGACATCCTCGAAGTCCTGGGGCACGCGCCCGACGTCTACGAGATGCACCTGCACTATCTCGACAAGCAGAAGAACTGGAAGAGCGAGGGCAAGAACGCCAAGGTGGTCGATCTTTCCGCCGACTGGCATGCCTATGGCCTTGAATGGAGCAAGGATGCCGTCGTCTGGTATCTCGATGGCAAGGAGATGTGGCGCTATACCAAGCCCGAGGGTATCTCGCAGGAGCCGATGTACCTGCTCATCAACCTGGCCGTCGGTGGCAAATGGCCCGGTTCGCCTGACGCCAAGACCAAGTTTCCGGCCGATTTCCTGATCGACTATGTTCGTGTCTGGCGGCGTGCCGGGCCATGACCGCGCATCCGCCAACCCTGCGGCACCAACAGCCCGCGGCGGCGCGGGTGGGCGGCAGGCGTGGCAGTGGCTGGAAGTCACTCATCCCGGCGGCGCTGACGGGATCGTCGCTGATGCGCAACGGCTACGCGCTGATCGCCAACAGCGGCCTGAGTGCGGTGCTGGGGTTGGCCTTCTGGTTCCTGGCCGCGCGCTATTGTTCGCAGGAGGCGATCGGTCTCGGCGGCGCGATCACCGCCACCATCGTCAACCTGTCCAACGCCGCCCAGCTCAATTTCGGTAACCTGCTCGTCCGCTTCGTGCCGACGGTTGGTGGACGCGCCGGCCGGCTGATCCTGTTTGCCTACGCCACGTCCTTCGTCGCCTCGGTCGTCGTCGCTGTCGTCTTCCTGCTGGTTGTCGGTGCCTTCATGCCCAAGCTCGACGTGCTGACCGAGAGCGCCGGCATCATATTGTGGTTCGTGGCGACTGTCGCCGTCTGGTCGGTGTTCGCGCTGCAGGACAGCGCGCTGTCGGGCCTGCGCCAGTCGATCTGGGTTCCGGTCTCGAAGACCATCTACCAGGTCGTCAAGATCGCCATGCTCATCCCCCTGGCGCTCGCCGGGCTGGGTTGGGAAGCCATCGCGCTGTCGTGGACAGCACCCGTGCTGGTCTTCGTTCTCGCCGTCAACCTGTTGATTTTCAAGCGTCTCGTTCCGACCGCGCAGGCCGGCACCGGCCATTCCCATCTGATCGACCGCCGCGCCATGGCGCGCTTCTTTGGCTGGGACTACATCGGCTCGGTGTCGATGATGGTGGCCTGGACGGCGACGCCGCTGGTCGTGCTCAATCTTGTCGGCGCGGCCGAAAGCGCCAGCTTCTTCGTCGCCTGGACGATCTTCACCTCGCTCTATTATGTCGGCAGTTCGATGGGGCTGTCGCTGTTGGCCGAGGGTGCAAGCGATGCCGGCCGGCTGCGCTCGCTGGCGGCGGATGCGGCGGTCATGTCCGTGTTGCCGCTGCTCGGCCTCGTGGCGCTGATGCTGGTGTTCGCCCATCCCATCATGTCGGTGTTCGGTGCTGCCTATGCCACCGAAGGTGCATCGATCCTCAGGGTGTTCACGCTTGCCAGCGTCGTTTCCGCCGTGCTCTCCATCTATCTGTCGATCGCCCGTACCAAGGGCTGGATGCGTTCGGTGGCGGCTGCCGAATTCGCAACGCTCGTCATCGCGCTCGGCGCCGGTGCGCTTCTGGTGCGCAGCGAAGGGCCGATCGGCATGGCGCATGCCTGGCTGCTGGCAATGCTGGTGGTCACCGTTGGTGTCGGCGCGCTCGCCCTTGTCACCAGCCGTCGCCACAGCCTGCATGACTGGGGGCTTGCGGTTGCCGCTTCGCTGAAGACGCTCTCGGCCCAGTTCCTGCCCTTCGGCCGCAGCAAGGGCATCGCCGTTCCCGGTGACGCCGAGCTTCGGCCGCTGCTGGCGATGACGGGAAGTTCCGACGCCACGGGCTGGCACGCGCTGAAATCCGAATACGGACCCGAAGGAACAGAAATTGTCTATCTCGGTGACCCGGTGCTGGACGATGAGGCGAGGCACGAGCCAGTCCGGTCGCAAGGCACATATGCCGTCCTCCGCAGCTCGCGCGATCCTATCGCTGCCGCCTATCTCGAACGCCTGATCGACAATCTCGACCTGTTGCGGGCAGATGCGCGTCTCGAGGCCCTTTGGCCGATCCTGCCGACGAGGCTGGCTGTGACCCGCGTCGATGGCGCCGTCGACTGCATCGAGACCATTGCGCTCGGGACGGACGGGCGCGTGCTGTTGCGCAATGCCTCCGAGCGGCAGGCGGGCCTCGAAGCGGCTGCAAACGTTGCCACCATCTTGCACGACCTGACATCCGCGATGCGCACTATCGACGAAGTCTGGTTCCAGCAATGGGTAGAGCGCCCGGCGGCAAAGCTCGTGGATCTCGGCGGATCGACGATGTCGGCCACGACAAGACGGCGGGCAATCGACAGTTTCGTTGCCCAGCAGCGCCGATACTGGCTTGGTCGGGAGGCGCGCCTCGGCTGGTGCCATGGAGGCTTGCTGCCGCAGAGCCTGAACTTCGCTCCCATAGATGCGGCAGGGGAGGACGGCGGGGTCCGGCTAACTTGCCTGCTGGAATGGGGCAATGCGCGATCCAACGCGCCACGGGGCTTCGACGGCTGCGTGCTTGCGGTTGCCATGCGCATGATGACGAGCACCGAGCCGCTGGGTGCGGTCGTTGCCGATCTGTTGTGGGCGTCGCAATGGCGCGGCGACGAACGGCAGTGGCTGGGCATTGGCTCGGACGGCGAGGATGACTGGAGCCGTGATGGCGCGGCGATCCGTGCCATGGTCGGCCTTGTCTGGCTGCATCAGGTCAGCGAGCGGGCGCGGCGCCCTGCGCATGCAGGTGTCGGCCGGCTCTGGATTGCTTCGAATGTTGATCGTGTTCTTAGGATCGTCTCCACCGATGGAGGCGCAATATGAATGTGATGACGCGGGAAGCCAGTCTTGCCTTGTCGCCGGCGCTGAAGGCGCCGCCTGTGGCAGATGCTGGCCGCGCCGCGACATTGTCGTTCGGCCTCACGTTGATCTGTCTTTGCCTGGCTTTCGCGCTGTGGCTGGTCGTTCTTTTCATCACCGATCCCGCCGGTGTCGACGACTACGGCCTTATCTCGGTCCTGCCAGGCATCATCTGGGCGGCCTATGCCGCCGTCGGACTCGGCTTCGCCTTCAGCCTGAAGCGTGGCGTTTGCGAGACCCGGATGCCGCTGCTGATGATCGTCATGCTGGTGCTGCTGCTCCACGGCACCTCGGCCATCGTCTATGACGAGTTGCGATATGCCTGGGCCTGGAAGCATGTCGGTGTCGTCGATTACGTCCAACGGCATGGCCAGATCGATCCCAAGGCGCCGTTCCTCGCTGCCTATGCCAATTGGCCCGGCCTGTTCGTCGTCTGCGCCGCGATCGCCAACATCTTTGACATCAAGCCGATCCAACTGGCTGATATCGCACGCTTTTCGCCGCCGGCGCTCAACCTGCTCTATGTGCTGGTGCTACCGCAGATCTATCGCCGCTTCACCGCCGATCCGCGGCTGGTGTGGGGCGGGGTCTGGCTGTTCGTCATCGGCAACTGGATCGGCCAGGATTACTTCTCGCCGCAGGGCGTCGCCTTCCTGTTCTATCTCATGCTGGTCGCACTTTGCGTCGGTCCGCTCAGGATCTCGCCCGGCTGGGCCGACCTCGGCGGTCGCGGCCTGTCCAGGCTTTGCGGCCGCTATTTCGCTTTCGTTTCGCGCGGCCAGCCGCCGCTCATGCTGGCTGTCCCGCCAAAACTGCGTGCCGCCGCATCGCTGGCGGCCATGGCATTGATCGTGATGATCACCGCGACGCATCCGCTGACACCGATCGTCGTGCTGATGGCCCTTGGCGGCCTGTGGGCCATCGGCCAGTTGAGCCTCGGCTACGTCGTCTTTGCCGGTCTCGTCGAAGTCGCGTGGCTCCTGTTCTACGCCGAAGGCTATATGGCCTCGGTCCTGCCCGAGCTGGTGCAGCGCTTCGGCGACACGTCGAACGAGATCAGCGAACGCCTGGTGGACACCTCGATCGTCAGCGAAGGACAAGTGGTGGTGTCCTGGGCGTCGCGGGCGCTGACCGGTGCGATTGCGCTGGCAGCCGTTTTGGGCGGCCTGCGCCGGCTCGTGGCGGGCTTTCGCGACGGACCGGCCATCGTACTGACGCTGGCGCCGGCATTCATGATCGTTGCCACTTCCTATGGCGGCGAGATCGTGTTCCGCGTCTATCTTTTCGCGCTGCCGTTCCTGGCCTTCTTTGCCGCGGCGCTGTTCTTCCCGTGGTCTGGCACGCAACGCGACGCCATCGCGCGCTATGCGATCGGCGCGTTTGGCGCTGTGCTCTCGGTCGCCTTCGTTCTCGCCAACAATGGCAAGGACCGCCAGTACACCTTCTCGCAGGCCGAAGTTCAGGTGTCCGAATGGCTCTACCGCAATGCGCCGGCCGGTTCGGTCCTTGTTGAGGGCGCACCCAACTATCCCGAGCAGTTCATGAACTACGAGAACTTCACCTATGTGCCGATCTCCAACGAGAGCAAGCAATCCATATCGGCGGTTCTCGCCGATCCGGCGGCCGAGCTCGGGGACTGGCTGCGGCCGGTGCCGGCTGGCTCTGCCTTCATCATCATTACGCGCAGCCAGAAGGCCTATATCGACGATCTCGGCGTGATGCCGAAGGGTTCGCTCGACGCGATCGAGAAAGCCCTGCGCGGCTCGGCGCGCTTCCGTCTGGTCCGCGCCACAGCCGACGCGAGCGTCTTCGCGCCAAACGACCAAGGCATCGGGATGGGCGAATGGATCAAGTGATGAACGTGTTCGCGCCGAAGCATCCGGATGAAGAAGCTGACGGACACATCAGAGGATACGGCTTCGTGAACGGCGCCATTCAAGAATGCTCTTGCCGGAAAAATGCAATGACTGTTTCATATTAGCTGCGGCGCATCCTGGATGCGCCCGCGCTGTTGGGAGCTTGGGCCCATGCGTATCGGCTGGTTGTTGGTTGCCAGCGTTGTTGTGTCGGGAAGTGCTGAAGCCAGTCCCGCCGGACAGGCTCCAATGTCGCCGGCTTTGGGCCTGGCGTCCTCAGCCGAACCGCATGCGATCCAGGCCACCAAGCCAAGCGAAGACAGTCGCGACGGCTTCATGCAGGCGCTCGCGGCGTCGTACATCGCCTTGGGCGACCTCTACCGCGACGGCAAGACGACCGCTGCTGCGGCAGAAGCGGCACTCGCCTATTATCGCGGCCTGGACAATCCGGGCCGGCCCGCCGCGATCTACGCGGTCATCTCGCCGTCCGACCTGATCGGCGTCGTCAAGGATGCGCCGGCCGACCCATTCGCCGCTTCCGAGCTTTACCTGCAGGCGGCGAGCATGGGCAGCTCCGAAGCACTGATGCGGCTCGGTGACCTCTACCGCGAGGGGAGGGTCGTCGCCTCCGACGCCAGGCGCGCCTATCTGTTCTACGATCAGGCCGCCAAGTCCGGAAACGCTGACGGCAAGCTGCGCGTCGGCGAGATGCTGGCGCGCGGGCAAGGCGTTGCGCGCGACACCGGCAAGGGCCTGGCGATCATCGGCGCGCTCGCCGATGCCGGCAACCCCGAGGCGCTGGTGCTGCTTGGCGACCTCTACCGCCCCGGCGGCCAGGGCATGGTGGCGATGGAGCCGGAAAAGGCGCTGGGCTATTACCGCAAGGCCGCAAGCCTCGGTTATGACGTGGGCAAGCTGCGCGTCGGCGAGATGACCGCCACCGGCCAGGGCGCGCCCCAGGACGTCGAAGCCGGCCTCGCGATGATCGAGGAGGTGGTGGCGCGCACGCGCAACTCGGCAGGGCTGGTTCTGCTCGGTTCGCTCTACAGCCGCGCAGATGGCGGTGTCATCGCCATCGATCTCGGCAAGGCATTCGGATATTTCCGCCGCGCCGCCGACAGCGGCGACGAAACCGGCATCCTGCGAGCCGGCGACATGCTGGCGCGGGGGCGTGGCACGAGCCAGTCCTACCAGGCCGGGCGGGCGATGCTGGCCGGCCTTGCCGATCACGGCGACACTTTCGCGCTGATCGCGCTCGGCGACCTGCTCAGCGACGCGGCGGTCGCTCCTGTCGACCTTGCCTCCTCTGTGGCATCCTACGAAAAGGCGGCGTCGCTGGGTCATAGCGAT
>Ga0209902_101295_pt1 | contig 13257 bp, 12 predicted proteins | sample FECB27metaG_FD_188304 | JGI IMG/M metagenome (GOLD analysis project Ga0209902, IMG submission 188304) | Cyanobacterial communities from the Joint Genome Institute, California, USA - FECB-27 (SPAdes) (version 2) | ecosystem: Environmental > Aquatic > Thermal springs > Hot (42-90C) > Microbial mats...
TAGTTCCTTGGCCGCGAGAAGATCGCTCGCACGCCGACGCTCCTCGATGTCTTCCACGACGACGACCGCGCCGACGACATCCACGGCGCCCGGCATCGTCAGCGGCACCGCGCTGACGCCGACCCAACGCTCGTCGCCTTCTTCGGTCTTTCGCAGGAAATCGAGGCCTGGTGTGGCCACCTGTCCCTTGAGCGCCCTGATGCCTGGATAGAATTGCTCGTCGATCGCCGACCCGTCCGACGTCATGGCGCGCCAAACCTCCCCGCCCATCGAATGGATCGTGGGAATCGCACCGCCGGCGGCTCGTTCGAAATGCCGGTTCGAATGAAACAGACGGCCGGACTTATCGAATATGCCGATACCGACGGGCATCTGGTCCAGGATATTCGACAGTCTCAAATGTTCTGAAGCAGAATCAGACCCGTCCGAAAATCTCTCCTCACCGGACTGCATATTTTCCCCTTCGGGCTTGTCGACATCATTCGACACATGGGCGGAGACGGGCAATATCGAACAGTTCGGTTATTCGCTCGCGAGTTGGATCGCGAGGCGATCCGTCGAAGTTCACGCATCTCTATCTTCTACGATTACGCCAATAACTCCGTTGCTTAAGGATGGTTCCTTAGGGTTCTTACGGAATGGCGCCGGTCGCATTTCGGCACCTACACCTTCGGCGGTCGACCAGGGATCCGCTGTCTTCACGGATGCAGTTCGGTCGGCGAACCGGAGGATTGCGTCATGAGAGATGACGAACACATGATCGAGCAGCTGAACGAACTTGGGGAACGCCGAAAGGAACGGCGCGAATTCTTCCGGGCTCTGGTCGGCGTCGCGGGCGTGACGGGCGCATTGCAAATGGGTCTCGCCGTGGCCCCTGCCCATGCGCAGTCGGCAACCCCCACCGACGCCGATGTCCTGAACTTCGCCCTGAACCTGGAATATCTGGAGGCGCAATTCTATTCCTATGCGGTCACCGGCGCGGGACTGGCGGCAGGAGACCTGACCGGCACCGGCAAGCAGGGCACCGTGATCGGCGGACGCAAGGTGAATTTCACCGATCCGGTCGTCGAACAATATGCGCGTGAAATCGCCGGCGACGAGGTCGCGCATGTGAAGTTCCTGCGCGCTCAACTCGGCAATTCGGCCGTTGCCCAGCCCGCGATCGACATCGGCACCGATCCCAACGGAGCCTTTTCCTCCGCAGCGCGCGCAGCCGGACTGATCGGCGCGGGCCAGTCGTTCGATCCCTATGCGAGTGACGAGAATTTCCTGCTCGGCGCCTTCATCTTCGAAGATGTCGGGGTCACCGCATATAAGGGCGCGGCGCCGCTCATCACCAACAAGACCTATCTCGAAGCAGCCGCAGGCATTCTCGCGGTCGAGGCATATCACGCCAGCATCGTGCGAACGACACTGTACGGCAAGGGCATCGATACGCCTTCACTGCGGACGTCGGCTGACAAGATCTCCGATGCCCGGGACAGCCTCGACGGCACCAGCGACCTCGATCAGGGCATCTCGCCGATCGGCGACAGCTCCAACATCGTTCCGCTCGATGCCGACGGCATCGCGTTCAGCCGTACGACCGGCCAGGTGCTCAACATTGCCTATCTCAAAAAGACGGCCGCGAATTCGGGCGGATTCTTTCCGGCCGGCGTCAACGGCACGATCAATATGAGCGCCGCCAACTAAGCGCTGCGCGATTCACGGAGATACAGAATATGGACAAGGATCAAGCGATCATCGCTGCCTTCGAGGCACGCGCAAAGCGGCGTGAAGAGCGTCGGCAATTCTTCAAGATGACGGGCGGCACGGCAATCGCCCTGTCCGCGACAAGCTTGCTTGCGGGCTGCTTCGACGGCGACGGATCGGACGGCGGCGTGATCACGCCGACGCCGACGCCGACACCCACGCCGACGCCTCCGGCCGCCATAACCGATGCCGACGTACTGAACTTCGCGCTGAACCTCGAATATCTCGAGGCGCAATTCTACTCCTATGCGGTCAGCGGTTCGGGCCTGCCCGCCAACCTGCTTTCGGGCACCGGTGCCCAAGGCGCAGTCACCGGCGGGCGGAAGGTGAATTTCACCGACACCGTCGTCCGGCAATATGCCAATGAGATCGCGGCCGACGAAGTCGCGCATGTGAAATTCCTGCGCGCACAGCTCGGCGCCGCCGCCGTCGCCCAGCCGGCGATCGATGTCGGCACCGATCCCAACGGCGCCTTTTCCTCCGCGGCACGCGCGGCTGGGCTCGTCGCCGCCGGCCAGGCTTTCGATCCTTATGCGAACGACGAGAATTTCCTGCTCGGCGCCTTCATCTTCGAAGATGTCGGGGTCACCGCCTATAAGGGCGCGGCACCGCTCATCACCAACAAGACCTACCTCGAAGCGGCGGCGGGCATCCTTGCAGCCGAAGCCTATCACGCCGGCCTCATCCGCACGGTGCTCTATCGCAAGGGGCTTGCGGCGCCGACACTAAGAACGTCGGCCGACAAGATCTCGGATGCACGAGACAGCCTGGATGGCCGCGGCGACAAGGATCAGGGCATCTCGCCGATCGGTTCCGCATCCAACATCGTGCCGGCCGACGCGGACGGGATCGCGTTCAGCCGTATCCCCGGTGAGGTGCTCAATATCGCCTATCTCAAGAGCACCCAGGCCACCGCGGGCGGATTCTTCCCGGCGGGCGTCAACGGAACGATCAAGAACAGCGCCGCGAACTGATCGATCGAGAGGAAACCAGCCATGCCCCCGCCGCCAGCCGCAGACTTTGCCATCGAGCTTCCCGCAACGGTCTATCGGCCGAGCTTGCCCGAAGCCCACAGGTCGATCAGCGTGCCCGGCGGTGTGGGGCAGTTCTGGCGCAAGCTCGCCGCCTTTGCCGGCCCCGGCTATCTGGTCGCCGTGGGCTATATGGACCCCGGCAACTGGGCGACGGATCTCGCGGGCGGTTCGAAGTTCGGCTACACTTTGCTGTCGGTCATCCTGTTGTCGAACATGATGGCGATGCTGCTGCAGTCGATGGCCGCGAAGCTCGGCATCGTCGCCGGCCTCGACCTCGCCCAGGCGTGCCGCGCGCAATATAGCCGCCCGACGCGGATCGCGCTGTGGATCCTGTGCGAGATCGCGATCGCCGCATGCGATCTTGCGGAAGTCATCGGGACCGCGATCGCCCTGCAGCTATTGTTCGGATTGCCGCTGGTGTTCGGCATCTGCCTGACCGCGTTCGACGTGCTGCTGATCCTGATGCTCCACCAGCGCGGATTCCGCCAACTCGAAGCCTTCATCGTCGCGCTGCTGATCGTCATCACCGGCTGCTTCGCGATCGAACTCTTCCTGTCCCAGCCCGACATGGCCGCCGTTGCCAGGGGGTTCATCCCGACCACCGAAGTCGCCACCAATCCGGCGATGCTCTATATCGCGATCGGCATCCTCGGCGCGACCGTCATGCCGCACAATCTCTATCTCCACTCCTCGCTCGTCCAGACGCGCAAGTTCGAGCGGACGCAACAGGGACTGAGCGAGGCGGTGAAATTCGCGACCATCGACAGCACGGTCGCGCTCTTCTTCGCATTCTTCATCAATGCCGCGATCCTGATCCTCGCCGCATCGGCTTTCCACGCCCATGGCCGCACCGACGTCGCGGACATCCATCAGGCCTATGACCTGCTGACGCCGATGCTCGGCGCGGCCGGCGCCAGCGTGCTTTTCGCCACCGCGCTGCTGGCGTCCGGCCAGAATTCGACGATCACGGCAACGCTCGCCGGCCAGATCGTGATGGAAGGCTTTATCGACATCAAGATCGCGCCATGGGCGCGCCGGCTGGTGACGCGGCTGATCGCGATCGTCCCCGCCGTAATCGTCGCGCTGCTCTACGGAGCGAGCGGAACGACCAAGCTCCTGATCCTCAGCCAGGTCATCCTCAGCCTGCAGCTTCCCTTCGCCGTCGTTCCGCTGGTCAGGTTCACCAGCGACAAAAAATTGATGGGAAGCTTCGCGAACGGCCTGAAACTGAAAGTGGCGGCATGGCTCGTCTCGGCGATCATCATTTTCCTGAACCTCAAACTGATCAGCGAATTCGTGAAGTTCTGAACGCACATATTCCTCGAAGGAGACATGCCATGCGCCTCATCGATCGTCTTACGGGCATCCGGATATCGAGATTCTCCCACCCGTCCAAACTCATCATCGGCGGTCTGATCATGGCGATCGGACCGATCCTGTCGCTGCAGGACATGCTGTGAGGATCGAATGAAGCTGGGTGACATCGCAGCCGCAGAGCGTATTTCGTCGATCGACATGCATTGGCCGGCGCCGGCAGCCGGCACCGCCGTCGGCTCGCGCATCCTGCTGGTTGATGGTGATCCGCGGATTCAACGGCTGATCGGCGAGTTCCTGGACTTGCACGGCTATGCGGTGAAGGCCGTGGGCAGCGGAATGGCGATGCGCGCGGCGATAGCGGAATGTCGACCGGATCTGATCGTGCTCGACCTTGCCATGCCGGACGAGGACGGCCTTTCCCTGCTCCGCGCCTTCGCCCGCGATGCACCGCCGGTGATCATATTGTCTTCGCAGGCGACCGATATCGACCGGATCATCGGACTGGAGCTCGGCGCCGACGACTATGTCGCAAAACCCTGCAACCCGCGCGAGCTGCTGGCGCGAATACGTGCGGTGCTTCGCCGATCCGGGCACAGGTTGGAGAAACGCTGTTCGGACGGTGACCGGCTCTGTTTCGTCGGCTGGGTTCTCGACATCGCCAGCCATCTGCTCACCGATCCGGCTGGTAAAGTCATCGGGCTGACCAGCGCGGAATTCCGGTTGCTTCTTTCACTTGCCGAACGACCTCAGCGTGTCCTCAGCCGCGATCGACTGCTCGACCTCGCCTTGGGCGATGCTGAAATATTCAATCGTACGATCGACGCTCATATCTGCAGGCTGCGCCGCAAACTTGCCCGGACAGGTGAGAAGGAACTGATCCACACCATGCGCAGCGAAGGCTATGTCTTCGTACCGGCCGTTCGCCGCCACTGACCGGATCGCGTTCCGATCCTTCCAGGGGGAAATCGCCCCGACCAAACAGGCTCTACGGGAAACTCCTTATATCTGGCGAGCCGTGCGGGGACCATCAGGGCCCGGGGCAGAAGCGACGCCGGATCCGGCGGTAGCAGCCCCGGATAACGGCGATATGACAGCACATCTTCAGCTTCCGGTGGCCGGCGCATCCCGCGCCCGCATGACCTGCGCCGAATGCGCGCGCACCACCGGCGGGATCTGCGGACGGATCGAGGCGGAAAGCCGCGAGGCGCTCCACCGGATGGGCCGCCGCCGCACCGTCGCCAAGGGACAGACGATCCTGTGGCAGGGCGAGGCCCCAGCATTCGTCGCCAACATCCTGAGCGGCACGGTGAAGCTGTCCGCCACCACCGCAGACGGTCGCGAACAGATATTGGGCGTCGTCGGCCCCGGCGGCTTCATCGGCCGGATCGACGACCGGACCAGCGCCTTCGCCGCGGTGGCGCTCAACCCCGTCGAGATCTGCCTGTTCCCGCGCGAGGCGTTCGCCACGATGGCGGAAAATCATCCCGAAGTGAGCGCCGCCATGCTCGACCGCGCGCTTGCCGACCTCGATCGCGCACGCGGCTGGCTGCTGATGATCGGGCGCGGCACCGCGATGGAGCGGGTCGCCGCGCTGATCGTGGATTTCGCGGGCGACAGCAGCGCGGCCCGCCACGCCTTTCCGCTCAGCCGCGGCCAGATGGCCGATCTCGCCGGGCTGACCATCGAAACGGTGAGCCGCCAGATCGGCAAGCTCAAGGCAAGCGGCATCATCGCGCTGCCCAGCCGCGACAGTTTCGAGATCCGCGACGCGGACACGCTTCGGGCGATTGCCGGCGAACAGCCGGGCAACCGCACCCATTGATCAACGCCGCGCAGAGGGAGCCGGTACATGGACGGATTGGTGATGAAGAGCGGCGGCTGGATGGCCGTCGCGCTGCTCGCGCTGACCGGGTTCGCGCTGTCGCAGGATCCCGGCTATTCGGTGCACATGGTCATCATCGGCATCGCGGCACTGATCGCGATGTGGTGGGGCATCAGCCGCGCCGATTACGGCGCGATGGCGAACGGCACGCGCGCCGCCCCCGCCGATCAGACTCTCTATGACGACGAGCCGATCCGCTGGGGCGTAATCGCGACGGTCTTCTGGGGGCTCGCCGGCTTCCTGGCCGGGCTCTACATCGCGCTGCAGCTCGCCTTTCCCGCGCTCAACCTGGGGCTGGAATATACCAGTTTCGGGCGACTGCGCCCGCTCCACACCTCCGCGGTGATCTTCGCGTTCGGCGGCAATGCGCTGATCGCGACCAGCTTCTACGTGGTGCAGCGCACCTGCCGCGCGCGCCTCGCCTTCCCGACGATGGCCCGCTTCGTCTTCTGGGGATATCAGCTCTTCATCGTGCTGGCGGCCACCGGCTATCTGATGGGCGTCACCGAGGGCAAGGAATATGCCGAGCCCGAATGGTATGTCGATCTGTGGCTGACCGGCGTCTGGGTCTGCTATCTGATCGTCTTCGGCGGCACGATCCTGAAGCGCCGCGAGCCGCATATCTACGTGGCCAACTGGTTCTACCTGTCCTTCATCATCACCATCGCGATGCTGCACATCGTCAACAATCTGGCGATCCCGGTCAGCGTCTTCGGATCCAAGAGCTACAGCGCCTTTGCCGGCGTGCAGGATGCGCTGACCCAGTGGTGGTACGGCCATAACGCGGTCGGCTTCTTCCTGACCGCCGGCTTCCTGGCCATGATGTATTATTTCGTGCCGAAGCAGGCGGAACGGCCGGTCTACAGCTATCGCCTGTCGATCATCCATTTCTGGTCGCTGATCTTCCTCTACATCTGGGCGGGTCCGCACCACCTTCACTACACCGCGCTGCCGGACTGGGCGCAGACGCTGGGCATGGTCTTTTCGATCATGCTGTGGATGCCGAGCTGGGGCGGCATGATCAACGGCCTGATGACGCTCAACGGCGCATGGGACAAGATCCGCACCGATCCGATCATCCGCATGATGGTGATGGCGCTCGCCTTTTACGGGATGAGCACCTTCGAAGGCCCGCTGATGTCGATCAAGGCGGTCAACAGCCTGTCCCACTATACCGACTGGACGATCGGCCATGTCCATTCCGGCGCGCTGGGCTGGAACGGTATGATCACCTTCGCCGCGCTCTATTATCTCGCGCCGCGCCTGTGGGGCCGCACCCGGCTCTATTCGCTGCGCATGGTGAACTGGCACTTCTGGCTCGCGACGATCGGCATCGTTCTTTACGCCGCCGCGATGTGGGTCGCGGGCATCATGCAGGGCCTGATGTGGCGCGAATACGGCTCCGACGGCTATCTGGTCTACGCCTTTTCCGAAGTCGTGAGCGCGATGTTCCCGATGTACGTGATCCGCGCGGCCGGGGGCCTGCTCTACCTCGCCGGCGCGCTGGTGATGGCATTCAACATCTGGATGACGATCGCCGGCCGGCAACGCGCCGAAAAGCCGATGCGCGACGCCGCATACGATCCCGACAAGGATCGTCCGCTGCCCGCCGCAGTCGCAATCCCCGCCGAATAAGGACACCCCCAATGGCGAGCAAATTCTTCAGCCACGCGAAGATCGAACGCAACGTCACCCTGCTCGGCGCGCTGTCGCTGGTGGTGGTCGCGATCGGCGGCATCGTCGAGATCGCCCCGCTCTTCTGGATCGACAGCACGATCGAGAAGGTGGAGGGGGTCCGCCCCTACACCCCGCTGGAGCAGGCCGGGCGCAACATCTACATGCGCGAGGGCTGCTACAACTGCCACAGCCAGATGATCCGTCCGTTCCGCGACGAGGTGGAGCGCTATGGCCATTACAGCCTGGCGGCGGAGAGCATGTACGATCACCCGTTCCAATGGGGATCGAAGCGCACCGGCCCGGACCTGGCGCGCGTCGGCGGCCGCTATTCCGACGAATGGCATGTCCAGCACCTGAAGGACCCGAAATCGGTGGTGCCGGAATCGATCATGCCGTCCTACGCGTTCCTGGCCGAGCGCGAGCTGAAGGCCGGCGACATGCGCCAGCATCTGCGCGCGCTCTACCGCGTCGGCGTGCCCTACAGCGAAAAGTCGATCGAGGCGGCCAATGACGATTTGCGCGCCCAGGCCGATCCCGATTTCGACTCCGAAGGCTTCAAGGATCGCTATCCCAAGGCGCAGGTCCGCGATTTCGACGGCAAGCCCGGCACGCTGACCGAGATGGACGCGCTTGTCGCCTATCTCCAGATGCTCGGCACGCTCGTCGATTTCGAGGCCGCCGCCCCGCAGGAGCAGGCGCGATGAGCCTGTACGACACGCTTCGCCACTTCGCCGACAGCTGGGGCCTCGTCTTCATGGGCGTGCTGTTCCTCACCTTCGTCGGCTGGACATTCCGCAAGGGCGCAGCCGCCCGTCACCACGACGCGGCGCACATGATCTTCGAGGATCGGCACAATGGCTGAGAAACGCATCGACGAGGCCACCGGCACCCGCACCATGGGCCATGAATGGGACGGGATCGAGGAACTCGACACCCCCATGCCGCGCTGGTGGCTCTGGACCTTCTACGCGACCATCGTCTTCGCGGTCGGATATACGATCGCCTATCCCGCCTGGCCGCTGATCGACCGCGCGACGGGCGGGACGCTCGGCTGGTCGAGCCGCGGCGATTTCGACAAGGAGATGGCGGCCGAGGCCAAGCGCCGCTCGCCGATCATGGTCGCGCTCGCCGCGACCCCGATCGACCGCCTGCCCGACAATCCCGAACTGATGCATGCCGCCGTCGAGGGCGGGCGCGCCGCGTTCAAGGTGCATTGCGTCCAGTGCCACGGATCGGGTGCTGCCGGGTCCAAGGGCTATCCCAACCTGAACGACGACGACTGGCTGTGGGGCGGCGACATCAGGTCGCTCGAATACACGATCGAGCACGGCATCCGGAATCCGGACCACGACCAGACCCGCATATCGATGATGCCCGCCTTCGGCCGCGACGGCATATTGAACCCCAGGCAGGTCGGCGAACTGACCGCCTATGTCCGCACCGTTTCCGGTCAGGACAAGGCGAACGCCGCCGCGCGCCGTGGCGCCGCGCTGTTCGCCGACAATTGCGCGGTCTGCCACGGCGCCGACGCCAAGGGCCTGCGCCAGTTCGGCGCGCCCAATCTGACCGATCCCATCTGGCTCTATGGCGGCGGCAGCGACGATATCGCGGCGACCATCACCAATGCGCGCTACGGCGTGATGCCGCGCTGGGGCGCGAAACTCGGCCCGGTCACGGTGAAGATGCTTGCCGCCTATGTCCATTCGCTGGGTGGCGGAGAGGCGCTTCCCGCACTGGATGCCGTGCCCGTTGCCGACGCGCCCCGCGCGCCGGCGGCGGAAGCGGTCAAAGCCCATGTCCAGCCCTGACGAGCTGCTCGGCGCATCGCTCTACGAGAAGCGCAAGGCCGTCTATCCCAAGGCGGTCGACGGCTTCTACCGCCGGCTGAAATGGGCGATCATGGCGGTGACGCTGGCGATCTATTACGTCACGCCATGGCTGCGCTGGGATCGCGGGCCCTATGCCCCCGATCAGGCAGTGCTGATCGATCTCGCCAATCGCCGTTTCTACATGTTCGCGATCGAGATCTGGCCGCACGAATTCTATTATGTCGCCGGGTTGCTGGTGATGGCGGGGATCGGCCTGTTCCTCGTCACCTCCGCGGTCGGGCGCGCCTGGTGCGGCTATGCCTGTCCGCAGACGGTGTGGACCGATCTCTACCAGCATGTCGAACGGATGATCGACGGCGATCGCAACGCCCAGTTCCGGCTGGCGAGGGCGCCCTGGGGCCCGGCAAAGGTCGCGAAGCGGCTGGGCAAATGGAGCGTCTGGCTGGTCATCGCGATCGCGACGGGCGGCGCCTGGGTCTTTTATTTCGCGGATGCGCCGACGCTGCTGCGCGCGCTGTTCGCGGGCGATGCTGCGCCCGTCGCCTATGCGAGCGTCGCGGTGCTGACCGCGACCACCTTCACCCTGGGCGGCTTCATGCGCGAACAGGTATGCATCTATATGTGCCCCTGGCCGCGCATCCAGACCGCGATGCTCGACGAGAAGTCGCTGATCGTCACCTATAAGGACTGGCGCGGCGAGCCCCGCGGCCATGGCCTCAAAAAGGCGCAGACGGTCGGCCTGGTCGAGACCGGCGACTGCATCGATTGCCTGCAATGCGTGTCCGTCTGCCCTACCGGCATCGACATCCGCGAAGGGCCGCAGGTCGGCTGCATCACCTGTGCCCTGTGCATCGACGCGTGCGACAAGGTGATGGCGCAGATCGGCAAGCCACGCGGGCTGATCGACTATGCATCGGCCGAGGACGCCGACCGCGAACGTGCCGGCGCGCCCGCGAAACCGGTGATCAGGCTGCTGCTGCGGCCGCGCACCATCGCGTATCTGCTGATCTGGACGTCGATCGGCGCGGCGATGCTGTTCGCGCTGGGCACGCGCACCCGGCTGGACATCAGCGCGCAGCAGGATCGCAACCCGCTCTATGTCCGGCTGGCCGACGGCACGATCCGCAACGCCTTCACCGTCAAGATCCGCAATATGGAAGCGCGCCCGCGCACCGTTGAGATCGGCCTGGACGGGCTGGACGGCGCGGTGCTATGGACCGGCGGCGCACGCCCCGCCGATCGCCGCACGCTGACCGTGCGCGTTCCCGCCGACAGCGTGGCCAAGCATCGCGTGTTCGTCGGCGCCGCGGCGGCCGGCACGGTGCGCGAGCCGTTCGACTTCACCGTCCGCGCGCTCGACGCAGAGGGCGGCCAGGCGCGCAGCGATGCCCAGTTCGAACGTCCGGAGGCCAATCCATGACCCGTCCAGCCAATGCCCGGCCTTTCACCGGCCGCCACATGACTGCGATCCTCGTCGCCTTCTTCGCGGTGGTCGTCGCTGTGAATATCACCATGGCGCGGCTCGCCATCGGCACTTTCGGCGGCACCGTCGTCGACAACAGCTATGTCGCCAGCCAGAAATTCAACGGCTGGCTGAAGGATGCGGAGGCGCAGAAGGCGCTGGGCTGGACGGCCAGCGCATCGCTCGATGCCGATCGCCATGCGATCGTCGCCATCGACCGCCCCGATGCGACGGCACGTGCGACCGCCCGCCATCCGCTTGGCCGCGCACCCGATATCGCGCTCGACTTCGTTCCGGTCGCACCGGGCCGGCTGCGTTCGGTGCAGGCGCTGCCCGCCGGCCGATGGACGCTGCACCTGACCATCGATCGGCAGGGCCGGACGATGCGCCTGATGGAGACCGTGAAATGAACGTCCGCGCAGCAGCAGCCCCGGCCACGCCGCTTGCCGAAAGCGTCTTCTCCGTCCCCGGCATCCGCTGCGCGGGCTGCATCGCGAAGCTGGAGGACGGGCTTGCCCTCACCCCCGGCATCGCCGCCGCGCGCGTCAACTTCACCGCGAAACGCGTCGCGATCAGCCATCTGCCCGAACTCACCATTCCCGATCTGGGCCATGCGATCGATGCGCTGGGATTCGAGGCGCAGCCGCTGGGCAAGGCGGCATCCGGCATGATCGACGGGGAAAGCCGTTCGCTGCTGCGCGCGCTCGCGGTCGCGGGCTTCGCGTCGATGAACGTCATGCTGCTCTCGGTCTCGGTCTGGTCCGGCGCCGACGGCGCGACCCGGTCGCTCTTCTACTGGCTCTCGGCGCTGATCGCGCTGCCCACCGTCGCCTATTCGGGCCGTCCCTTCTTCAAATCCGCGTGGAACGCACTGCGCCACGGCCGCACCAACATGGACGTGCCGATCGCGATCGGCGTGTTCCTGACCTGCGCGATCAGCCTGTTCGAGACGATCACGGGCGGCGAACATGCCTATTTCGACGGCGCGGTGATGCTGCTGTTCTTCCTGCTCACCGGCCGGGTGCTCGACAGCGTGATGCGCGATCGCGCGCGCGACGGCGTCACCGCGCTGCTCAAGCATACCGCCCCGGGCGCGCTGGTCGTCACGCCATCGGGCAAGACCGAATGGCGCGATGCGCAGGGCCTGGCGCCCAATATGCGCGTGATCGTCGCGGCGGGCGAAAGGCTGGCCGCGGACGGCGTGATCGAACAGGGGCGCAGCGCGTTCGACGTCGCATTGCTCACCGGCGAGAGTGCGCCGCGGACGGCCGGCGTCGGCGACGCCGTCCATGCCGGCACGCTCAATATCGACGCGCCCGTCACCGTCCGGATCACCGCCGCCGGGCCGGACACCGCCATCGCCGACATCGCGCGCATGATGGAGAACGCCACCCAGTCGCGCTCTCATTATGTCCGCATCGCCGACCGTGCCGCGCGCTATTACGCGCCGGCCGTACACCTGCTCGCCGCGCTCAGCTTCGCAGGATGGATGATCGCGGGCGCGGGTTGGCACGCCTCGCTGATGATCGCGGTTGCGGTGCTCATCATCACCTGCCCCTGCGCGCTCGGCCTGGCGGTGCCGGTGTCGCAGATCGTGGCGTGCGGCGCGCTGATGCGCGCGGGCGTGCTGGTGAAGGACGGTTCCGCGCTCGAACGGCTGGCCGACGCCGACCGCGCGCTGTTCGACAAGACCGGCACGCTCACATTGGGCCGGCCGGAGCCCGTCAATCTCGCTTTGCTCGACTGGCGTCAGAAAACCATCCTGCTCGCGCTGGCGCGGACCAGCCGCCACCCGCTCAGCCAGGCGCTGCGCAAGGTGATCGAGGCGGAGGGCATTCTCGCCGCCGCCGTCGACGACATCGTCGAGACGCCCGGCATGGGGATCACCGGCCGCTTCGAGGGCGAGGCGGTCGCGCTCGGCCGTGCCGACAGCGGCAGCGCCGATCTCGCCTGCCGCTTCGGAATCGAGGGCGAGGAACCGGTGACGATCCTGTTCCGCGACTATCTCCGCCCCGGTGCCGAAGCCCTGCCCGGCCAGCTTGTCGCGCTCGGCATCGAATCCTCGATCCTGTCCGGCGATCGCGCACGCGCCGTCGCGCCCGTCGCCCGTGCGCTGGGCCTGACCGCGCAGACCGCCATGCTGCCCCAGCACAAGCTGGATGCCATCGCCCGCCTTTCGGGCGCGGGCGCGAAGGTGCTGATGGTGGGCGACGGACTGAACGACGGCCCGGCGCTTGCCGCCGGCCATGTCTCGATGGCGCCCGCCTCCGCCAGCGATGCCGGGCAGAATGCGGCGGATGCGGT
>Ga0209902_101296_pt1 | contig 13251 bp, 13 predicted proteins | sample FECB27metaG_FD_188304 | JGI IMG/M metagenome (GOLD analysis project Ga0209902, IMG submission 188304) | Cyanobacterial communities from the Joint Genome Institute, California, USA - FECB-27 (SPAdes) (version 2) | ecosystem: Environmental > Aquatic > Thermal springs > Hot (42-90C) > Microbial mats...
GGCTGAGTTCATTGAATCGTTTCGTCAATAGTTGATTGGCCGGCGCAGCCCCAACAAGTCCTTCCGCCATTACCGCAATCTAGCCCGAGCTCGGTGACTATGTGATTGGCGTGGAATCCCGAGGGTATGCCAGGCGTCCCAATCCATGGCCTCGGCCCGCTTCGCCGGTTGCCGCCACGCGAATTTGCTGCTTCTGATGACGCGTAAGCTTGCTGGATCGAGGCATGTCGGCGAAGCGCCTGTTTTCCGTTCTATTGATGGCAATGCTGCTCGCCGGCTGCGGTGGCTCCCGCGCGGTACTAGGCCTTGGCGCGGCGACGGACCAGGCCGCGTCTGCGGCGGATGTGCCCGTCTACGTCGCCACCACACGCGCCCGATCCGACAGTCTGTCGCTGCCCTATTCAGCCGGCCGCTCGCAGACGCTCAATTTCGCCCGCTTCGACATCGGCATTCCCAGGAACCATGTGCCCGGCGACGTCGAGAAGACCGGCCGGGCACCTGATCCCAGAAGTCATTTCGTGGCGCAGAGCTACCAGCAGATCACCAGCCGCAAGCAGTTCGTCGCCCAACTGGATGCTGCGCTGGCCCAGCGTCCGCCGCGAGAGCGCGAGATCTTCATCTTTGTGCACGGCTACAACAACAACTTCGCCGACAGTGTGTTTCGCGCCGCGCAGATCGCCCATGACTACAATGTCCGCGCCGTCACGCTGCACTATGCCTGGCCCTCGGGAGGTGCTTTGCCGCTCTATGTATACGACCGAGACAGCACCGTGGTCGGTCGCGGCGGCCTAGCCGAAACCATCGAAATCGCGGCACAGACCAAGGCGAACCGGATCATCCTCGTCGGCCACTCCATGGGCGCCTATGTCGTCATGGAAGCGCTGCGTGAATTGGCCCAGACCGGACGCCGCCACGCCCTCAAACGTCTCGGCGGCGTGGTGCTGGCAGCGCCCGACATCGACATCGACGCCTTCCAGAGCCAGGTCCGCGACATCGGCGAATTACCCATGCCGTTCGCCATCGTTGTATCGCGTCGCGACCGCGCCCTCAGTATTTCACGGCGAATCGCCGGCGGCCATCCGCGAGTCGGCAGCGGCTCTGACATCGCGCTGCTGCAGCAAAAGCACATCACCGTACTTGACGCATCCGAGGTCGATGGCGGCTCGCACAACATTTTCGCTACTTCTCCCACGCTGATTGGCTTTGCGAGGCAAAGCGGGCTGCTGCGCCGCTTGATCGAGGGCGACGACGCCAGCGCAGGCGAGACGATCCTGGCCGATGGCGGCTCGGCAATTGAAGGTGCTGCGGCTCTGGTGATTTATCTGCCCAGCCGCATCCTTGGTCGCGGAGCGCTTGAGGGTCGTATATGAACATGCCCGCCGTGAACTGGCGACTCGCGATGCTTGTGCGCTCTTGGCCCTGTGGCTTGCATCAATGGCATCGTCCATTCTTGTCACGGCATGGACCCGGACGTATTCGTCTTCGCCCGGTGCTCGAGAATTCCCCATGGATCGCGAGGCACTGGATTGCGCCATGTTTGACCAGGTATTCCCACGTGACACCGCAGCTCGAATGGAGTTTCGACGCCAGAACTGAATATCGACAAGGACAGGCATGAACGCTTGCCAAGCAGGTTCGTCAAATAGCTATCTCTGATCTTCTAATGTCACTTACAAAATAGGAGGTCCACGGGAACTCATCGAGTGCCATCCATCACGGCAGCCCTATCCGGCCACTTCCGGCGACACCCGCCACGTAGTGTAAACCCCACCCAAGAGCTAGGAGCAGCGCGGCTACTCCAAGGCCGGGGGGGCTTTTGCGCGAGGCGGTCGATATCTTCCAGCTACGCGTAGTGGGGGAGAGTAAAGATCATTCTAAGACGAACTTGAGCCTACGTCGGGGCCCCCTCTGCTCGCACAACTCGGCTATGCGCTCGGCGAGCCTGGCGATGTCTGGGACGCCGCTACAGTCGAATCTCGAGCGCGACAAGCATCGGAATATTGGTCCGGCGCCGGCCGCCCGGCGGCGCAATTTTTCTCGTGTCAGCACTTGTTTGTCCGCCGGCAAGGAACGGAAGTCCTCCTCGTTCCGTTCTTGCAGCGAAGGGATGTCGATTGGAGAACTGAAAATGAAAAGCAATTTGGCAATTGCCGCTACTGGTGTCGCGACGTTATTGGCGCTTTCCGGAATTTCAATGGCCCAGACGAGTGTCTCGGCAACAACCGATCTAAATGTCAGGGCGGGCCCGGGCCCCCAGCATCCCGTAATAGGCGTGATCGGAGCTGGCCAGGCGACGACCCTCAACGGCTGCCTCAAAAGCGGCAAGTGGTGCTCGGTGGCAACCGCCAATGGGGAAGGTTGGGTTTACTCCGATTACCTGACCGGGGACTTCGGCGGAACCCGAGTTGTCGTGACGCAACGTCCTGCTGACTCAGGAGTCAAAGTTGTTGAGCCGACCGACAAGGGCGGCGGGGATGCAGGCGCGGTTGCGGGAGGCGTAACGGGAGCCGTAGCTGGCGCGTTGATCGCCGGACCTGTAGGCGCAGCAGTGGGTGGCGCAGCCGGTGTTGTTGCTGGAGGTGCAGCGGGCACTGTTATCGATCCTCCGGAGAAGGTGCGGACCTATGTCACCACAAACAAGATGGACCCCATCTATCTAGACGGCGAAGTGGTGGTTGGTGCAGGCCTGCCTGAGACGGTGGAGCTTCGAGAAATCCCCGACTACGAGTATCGGTATGTCTATGTGAATGGACAGCCGGTGCTAGTGGACGCTAAGTCCCGCCAGATAGTCTACATTGTAAGATAGTGGGTCATGGGGCCGCCATTGGCGGCCCCATTTCTTAGAGGCTGGCGGCCTGCCAAGCAGGCTCGAGTTCTGCGCGAATTCCGCTACCGGGATCAAGTTGGCAAAACGCTGCCGCCTGTGAATCGTGCTGGCTGTAGCGGGCGCCGCCATCGAAATCAGCCATATGGCCGCTACTGCAGTTCGACACTCGACCCTGCGCCTTTTAGGCGACTTAAGCAGGGTCGGATGGAACGACGCCGGCAAGGAATGACGCGATGGCAGTGTCTATTAGATCCAGCGGAACAAACGCGTCTGGGAGATGTTACGACAGGGACGGGACATATTTTTGCGGGAGATTGATCATGAAATTCCACCCAAGGATTCTGGCGGGGACTGCACTCAGCTTGCTAATGGCATCTTCGCAATCGGGTGCTATGTCGATTGGCAACGAGTTTACAACCTCGGCGAACTTGACCACTAACCAGGGAATGCTGGTTCAAGCCGATTGCCTCGAGGGGGAGACGGCGGAAGCGTGTGCATTGCGTCAGCGGCAAGAGGCTCCAGCTGAACAGGCGCCCCCCCCCGTGCCGGAGACAACGCCGGTGCCGCAAGCTCCGGCGGCTGATCAGCCCGCACCTGAGGCGCCTGCGGCCGAACCCACTCCTGTCCCGTCTAATCAGCCATCGCCCGAACAGCCTGCTGCCGAACAACCAGCGCCAGTTCCGTCTGATCAGCCACAGCCCGAACAGCCTGCCGCCGAACAACCAGCGCCAGAGGCGCCTGCGGCCGAACCCGCACCAGTTCCGTCTAATCAGTCACAGCCCGAACAGCCTGCCGCTGAACAACCAGTTCCGAAGATACCAGCTACCGAACCTGTGCAGCCGGCTACTGGCGACCAGGCTCCGCAATCGGGTGAAACGCCCGCTGACCCTAATGCAGCACCACTCCTTGACAGCCAAAAGGAAGCCCCGGCTTCAGAAGGCGCTAGCCAATCGGACCAGCCCGGGGACAAGGCAGCTCAGCCTGGCTCTGCACCGATCGATCAGGCTCCGCCGCCCACTTCCGACGCTGCCGCCACCGAAGCTGCCCAGCCAGCGGAAATCCAGGCGGTGACCGTGGAAAAGGGCACTCGCGTCGATCGAGAGCCCGACCAAGATATGCGGCGCCGCGAACGGCCGGAAGGAGCCGATGTCGTGCGCGAGATTGGCGACCGCATTATTATCCAGATCAACAATCAGGTGATCGTCGAGAGCAACGATCGGCCGCGTATGACTCGCGGCGCGCGCGAGGTCTACTACGAGGATCTGTCGCGCGGACGGACACGCGAAACCATTGTGCGCGAGAATGGAACGCAGATTGTCACTATCCGCAATCAATATGGTGACGTCATTCGCCGCTCACGAATTACCCCAGATGGCCGCGAATACGTGCTCGTTTATGTCGATGAGCGTAACTACGATCGTGTCGGGGATTGGCGCGATCCGGGTCTCGACTTGGGACCGATCCGTCTAACAATTCCCGTCAACGAATACATCCTGGTGGCAGCGCAGGTCGAGGAAGCGGATGACTACTATGAGTTTCTTGAAAAACCGCCGGTGGAACGAGTGCAAAGGCTCTATTCGATCGACGAGGTCAAGCGCTCAGCTCGTATCCGCGATATTGCCCGGCGCGTCGACCTCGACACCCTGACCTTCGAGTTTGGTTCCGCGGAAATCGCTCAGAGCGAGGTCGTCAAGCTGGAAGGTGTGGCGAAGGCGATGGAAAGGCTGCTTGAGAAGAACCCCGCGGAAACCTTCCTAATCGAAGGCCACACCGATGCCGTGGGTTCCGAACTCGACAACCTAGCCCTATCGGACAGGCGTGCTGAAGCGGTCGCCGAGGCGCTAACGAACAGCTTCGCAATCCCACCGGAGAACTTGGCGCCACAGGGGTATGGTGAGCAATATCTGAAGGTGAAGACCGAAGAACCCACCCGAGAAAATAGGCGCGTTGCTGTCCGTCGCATCACACCGCTCGTGGCGCCTGCTGCAGCAAAATAAATCCAAAGACCCGCGGCTTGACAACGAGCCGCGGGTACCTTCAAGCAAGAAGATCCTAATGCAGGACGAGATCATACTCGACGTAGGTTGATCCGGCTCGTAATCACGTTCTTGCCAGTCTTCGGATCTACATCGACAGTCGTCAATGTCATGCCGTCAGCACCGACTTTTTCCACAGTGAGCCGAGCGTTCCTGTCACCATTGACTTCTTTCGCCCACCGGATGCCGAGATCTATCGCGTTTCCGCGACGATTGCCGCTGAGTGATGCTGTTCCGGTGCCGGCCCCGACATAGGAACCGCTATAACGTCCGCCCTTTGCGTTCAGATTGGCCTCAATAGAGCGTGAGACGACGATCAGGCCGCGACACTTACCGTCCAGTGCCAACGAGGCATCTGATGCGTCCGACGTAAAGTTGCAGGCCACTTTGACCGGAGAAGTATCCGTGCGCACCTTGACGGTGCCATTGCCCTTCCAGGTGCCTTCCAGGGATTGCAAAAAGGCGGTCTCGCTGGCATGTGCGATGGGAGCCACGAATATCGTCGATGCAGCAAGAATCATTCTCGCAAGAGATTTCATTGGTCACTCTTTCATGTTTTTGAAGGTCGCCGGAGGCATGCCGGCACAAAGTCCGCAAAATAGCCGCTGTATCCTGAACGTCTGGAGAACCAGTTGTTCAGGTTGCATTCATCGACCATGAACTTTGCAGCAGCCGGCCGCGCTAGTGAGCACAAGAACCAGCTTTGGAACAGCTCAGTCCAGACCCGTTGGAGGTGGCGTGGGGTTGCTGCGTTCCTCTCTTTCGGCAGCTATCCATTCGGTGAAAAGGCTGTAGGCAATCGCAAGCAGCGTTGGACCGAGGAATATCCCGATAAGTCCAAAGGCGAAAATGCCACCAAGGAAGCCGAACAGGGCAAGCAATACCGGCAGGTTGGATGACTTCCCGAGTAGATAAGGTCTGAGGACATTGTCGATGCTGCTGACCAGCAGCAAGCCCCATAATGCGATGAAGACAGCCCACCAAGTCGCGCCTTGCATCAGGAACCAGAGCGCCACCGCGCCCCATACGACTGCAGGTCCAACAGGGACGAACGACATTACGAACGTAATGCAAGCGAGCAACAGCGCTTGCGGGACAGCCGCTATCCAGAAACCAATGCCGGCGAACAAAGCCTGGACGATTGCAGTACCGATCAAGCCATAGATTACGCCCCTCACCGTTTCCTCCACCACCGTAATGAGTTGCCGGGAGCGGGAGCCTGCGAACCGTTCGCCGACATCGCGCGTATAGGCCATCATTCTCCGACCGTGGAAGTAGAAGAAGTAGGTGATGAACACACTCAGCCCGGTTTCAAAAAGGCCAATTCCAAATGTCGTTCCGCCGGCCACAGCAATACTGGTAATAGGGCCTGTCAATTTCTGAAGTTCGATCATGAATGCAGGGGCATTGTGAGCCAGGCTCGCCCAATAGACCGCCAGTCGCTCTCCCAATATGGGCAGGCCCTTGACCCAACCTGGGGGTGCCGGAGGACCTTGCTCCAGCACATGCGTCAGCGCCGTAATGAGGCCGCCTATGCTGTCCGCCAATGTGGCCACCATCACGGCAAACGGTGCAATCACGACAAGGACGACAAGCAATGTCATGACGATAGCTGCCAATGCCCTGTAGCCGCCGACCGCGCGTTCGCATCTCTGGTAGATGGGCCAGGTTGAATAACATATGACAGCCGCCCACAAAATGGCCGACAGGAATGGCCACAGTACAACTGCACAACCAATCCCCAACAAGCCCAGCGCGATGACCCCGAAAATTTGCTCGATTGGCTTGCCAAGAGGGATCATCAATACCTGCTGTTGCCACGCTCACCTTGGATAGATGCGCTTGCACCTTATTGACCGTTTTCTCCGCCAGCACAAATTGACTGCCCTCGACGAGACTTAGAAGAGGGAAGACGCACGATCATCCAAGGAGATGGCAACCGTAGACCGCTAGCGAATCCTAACAACCTGCAAGCCTTTGAATGCGCTGCGCGCACGGTCGATAGAAATCCACAGGCGCGCAGCGCGGTGTTGTAAAATCGGGCCGCGCCGTTTTCCCGCAACCTTGCCAGATACTTAAGCTCGGCAAGGCGTTTACCGTCCTCCTGGCGGGAACTCGCGTGTTACTTAGCCACTTCGACTTGGCCTCTGATTTCCCCATCCGGGAACTTCTGGGTGTGGATATTCAGGTACCACTTCCCGGCTTGCAAGTCCGCCAGTTGCTGATCGGTAATGTCTGCTGAGCCGTTTGCAAGGCTAGACGAAATATCGACCACAGGGTCCGCTTTCTCACCAACTGCTGCTGGGCCGTGGAAGTGGGCCGCAGTTGCCTCGCCTGATAAACCGCTGGACGTTACGGTCCATGAAAGCTTTTTTGTTGTGGTGTCCACGGCAACGTCCGCGCTGCCTGTGCCTGTGCTGTCAGCCGGAGGCACTTCACTGGATGCCTTGAGATCAGCCTTGAACTTTATCTCGTCTGCCAGCAAAGGGTTGCCGACAAGCATTGTCCCCATTGTCATTGCGAGAGTGAGTGCCATGAAGCGCGACATTTCTATTTCCTCCCGTAGGCGGACCCCAACGGCCCGCGCGATTGAATAAACGCGAGGCGCGACAGCCAGTTCCGCACCTCCGATGGAGAAGAAACCCTCGCGAGATGACAAATGATCAGTCTCACTAAACAGCTGTTGGTGGTGTTGCCCCGGCGGGCCATCAGACGACGGTCCAGTCCAGGCGCCTTTGTTACATTTGGGTGGATGGGCGGGGCCAACGCACGATTCCGCTCACGGAGCGTGCTTCAATAGCGCTTGCATTGACCCGACACTGCCAAAGGCCTCCTCAACTATCAGTTTTGAAGCGCTGCCGGAACCATTGGTGTTCAGCGCTAACCCGTTGCGCGGTAGCCGTTTCAGTACCACCTTCTGCTCTTCGCTATTCATGTGAGCGCGTCTCATTCAATCTGGCGTCGACATTAGGGCGGTTCACGAGTGGCTCGGTTATAGGACGCCTCGTAGTGCATCGAGGCTCATTGGAGGTGTTAATCTACACGAAGCGAAGCGCGTCCTTGAGGTCTACGGTCAAACCGCCAGAAAGCCGTGTCACCCATCGAAGAGGAAGCGCCAACGTCGCTGACACTCAACCGGTTCCACCAGAGGGCACGAAAGCCGTCTGATTGCACATTCATAATGACGTTCGAACCGACTTCCCTAGGAACGGCCCACCTTTGGGCAGGCTGGGTTGCTATCCACTAAGTGAACTAGGTAGTTATTGCGTCAACACTTGCTGCCAATGCCTCGTCGGTTAGCTCACGAATCTTGGCTTGCGCTCCAATTACCTGATCCTCCCACTTGCCAGCGCGCAGCTCGTCGACAGCCGACCGTACCGTTTCGGCGGAGGCTTGTTCCGCTCGGAACACGAATGGCCAACCGGTTTTCCCGATCACGGCTGACACCTTTGCTCCACCAGGGACCTGATCGATTGCAATCACCGGCTTTCCCGCTGCGAGCGCCAGCAACGCCCCGTGCATACGGGTCGTCAGCACTATGTCAGAGGCTGCGAACCCGGCATGGATTGCACCAGCGCCATTCTGTGGGGAGAGCACAGTATCAATCTCGAGTGGCCGAAGTGCCAACTCGCGCGCCGCATTGTTGAACGTCGCCTCTGCCTGATGAGCCATCCCTGCCCGTCTGGTACCATACTCGCTTTGAGGGCCTCGAAGGCAAACGCCCACTGTCTCGAACCGCCGGTTTCCGGCAGGCTCAACGGTCTTGGAAATGGCAAGATCGAAGTACGATGGATCAATGCCATCGCGGCCAACAATATGATGGAATCGGCGATTCATCCTGGCGTGATTGGCAAGGACGCTGACGCCGGCGGCAATTTTGATGGCATGCCTGTGAACCGACAAAAGGTCGCTCAGGTCACGGCTGTCAGTGATCGGACCGCAGACGAGCACTACCCTTCTCACAGGCTTGATTGAATAGATGTCCTCAACCGGCAGATGGCCTGGAATCTGCAGTTCCGGATGCGAAATGACGGCATGCACAATGCCGCGCTGATGCAGTCTCGAAGACAAATTGTTGACGGCCAGCAGGTCGCCCATCGTCGGGCCGCCCTTGAAGCCATAGCTTCCCCACCAGAACAGAAGCGTCGAAGGTGTTTCGATTGTGCGCGTAGCCAGATACACGCGGCGAAAGGAGCTGAGCCGGCTCTTCAGCGACATCAATGAAGTCTCGAACTGCGTTATGAGGTGATGACGGCGTCGAGAAGGCTGCCGGGCACGATTTCACGCCCGGTTATTACCGACGCGCTCAAATGAACGCCTAGCGTACGACTGGTGGCTATATCCGGCCAGGACAGCCCGCGATCGAAAAGCAGATTCGTGTTCTGGTAGCTGACCGGGTAGAACACGTCGATCGGCTTGGCTGAATCTGCAATTTCATGGCGCCGCGTGACATTGGTCAGCAGTTGCGGACCAATCACTCCCCATCGATGGCGGGATACCGGTACTGGTAAGCGCATGGCCTTGCGCAGACGCAGCAACCGTCTCTTTCTGTTCTTGTACCACCAGGGAATAAAATGAGGGTCGCTGGATGCGGCGATCAGATCAGAGAGCGCCGCATGTTGCGCAGGGAGCCCCAGGACGGCGCCATTGATCGCACTGTCGGACTCCCACCCGAACAGGAATTCTTCCTGCTGAATTGGCCTCAAGCAATAGACGTCGCAGTCGACGTAGATGCCGAGGCCAGCCCTGAGGATGCGATACCGATAGACATCAGACGCAAGGGCCAAGCTTCCGGTCGCCTGATGCGCGACTATTTCAGACCGAGCCATCAAACGTCGGGCATCGAAAAGTTCGATCCCTTCCGGCACATCCTCCGGCCGGTCAAACACGTGCAGAACAACACGATGCCCGTTTCGAAGGAACGACCTCAGACAGCCCGCGTGGACCGGCCCCAACTTGTTGCCAATCCACAACGAATTCACCACTGCTAACATAAATCCCAAACCCATACCTGCCCATTGCCTAAATAAACCATTCAGGGTGGAGGTCAACGGTGTGCACGCAGGGGTAGTTATGCCACCACGAAGACAAAAGTTGTTCCTGATGTTGGGGGAACGATTATCCGGGGGCTTGTAAAACCACGTCAGGATCTTCAGCACGCTCCCCCAAACATCACAATGCCTGCGTGGGATGCGAGCCGAAATGTCCGGGCGAAGGGCGAGGTCTGGGTTAGTTCGGGCCGGTGAACGGGCCATCCTTCATGCCACCCAGGGAAAGGTGGAGAGCCTGTCAATATACAGGCGCGGCTTTCGGCCTGCCCAAGGAAAGGCTGGCGTGAGCAACCCAACTGGGGAGAAGGACAAGAACTGCAGGGCTTCCGCATCTCAAGCTTGGCAATGTCTGTCCCGGCTTGTGCCGCGCTACGTCAAGGACTCGCACCACTCGAGGTTCCTTGAAATGCTGTCGCAGGCTGGCCTTCCGAGTTCCTGAGGTCGGCGGCCCTAGGCACATGACGACATTGGTGGGGGCCGAAATCTGTCGGCCCGCTTTCGGTAAATATTTGACTGAACCGGACGTTCGACAACGCTTCCTTTCGTTGTTCAGGTCGCGATATCGCTTATTGGTGGCAGTGGGGCTGGCAGGCCGATTTCCCCTAGTCCTTGGCGCAGCTCGATCTCGATGTCCCGGCAGATCTGGGAGATGGGGACATCATTGGCGCCGCCTTCAAAGGGGTTGGCACTGCTCTCGCCTACCAGGTCGAGGGACATGTAGGCCCAACCCAGAAGTGCACTGAACGGAATGGTGAGCCAGATCGCGACCGAACCGAGCACGCCGCCCAAGTTGCCCATTTCCGCAAAGACCGGGACAATTCCAAACGGCAGCAAGGTGCAGAAGATGACCATGAACATCGAGCTTATGATCGCGTATTGCCGGGGATATGGATTGTTCTTGATGCGATCGCAACGCGCCTGCTGGTCATGGAAGTCGCGCAGGAGCTTGGTAAGTTCCGAATATATCTGCGGCGGAATGCTGGTGCTTTTGAGAAGTGCGTTGATCTGGGAAAATTGCATGTCGAGGAGAGCTATTGCCGGCCGCGACGATTTTACGATGTTCTCGGCTTCTTCACCCAACAGCCCGCGCAGCTCGCCGGCGAGCGAACTCTTGTCCTCCTGGATATGATATCGCCGCCGCCGGAACTCGACATTGGCTGCTCGCGACAGGGACTCCCAGGGCATCGGACGTCGCAACGCGAACCGCAATGCCGTCATCCAGGCGATGTGGCGATAGACGAGCTGCCTAGCCGTCGGGGCGTCAAGGAAGTCCCGGCAGAAGCTGGACCACAACCTACTGCTGGCAGTGATTTGCGAGAAAGCCTGCAGCGCCTCATTGGCGCGCGTGAACACCTGCGAATTCTTGAACCCGGCAACGAGCGAAACCGTTGTGCCGAGCACTAGCACGATGGACCATGGTACCGAGAACCCGGGTGTACCCGGGAGGCGATAGGCCGCTATGGCCAAGCCACTGACCACGGTCATATAGATGACACTGCGTCGCGACCAGAGGGCGAAGTCCAACAACCTGTAAGAACGGCCTACATACATTCCCGAAGCCCCCAGCTTGCAAATCACGTCTATTTTCGCACTCACCTTAAGCGGTCAAGATCGCTATGGCAGCCACCCGCGATGGCACCTGCCAATCAAGCACTGCCGTTCATCAACGGCGGTTGCGGGACAGTTCGGATGGACGACAAGCTCTCGCACACCACGCGCTGACTAGGTGTCCCTGGCGGTTCAGACGACGTAGTTGTCCGGAGGTGTCAGCAATCTTTTCCCCGTGTCGTCTCCGTGCGCGACAATGCCCTCATAAGCCAAGGAGGCATTGATGAACAGGTTTGATATCTCGCTGTTTGGGTTTCGTCTGATCGCCAGGGGGTATGCTGGCATTGCGGGCGCGCTGGTAGTGATTGCGATGCTGGTAGGCATTGCGGTGCTCTCTTCTTTGATCGCGCTGCTGGCCGATGGGGGCACGGTCTTGCCAACTGACCACTCTAGAGGGGCAGTCGCCGCAGCCTCAAAAGGCCTGTCCGCGATTTGTTCCAATCGGCACGCGTAACGACAGCGAGCCGACGGAGCGCGATCCGTCGGCTCAGTGCCGGCTTCGGGTATCGAGCTCAGTCAGTTGATGACGTTGCCGTAAAAGCTGGCCTCGACCTTGGCCATGTCGATAGAGGCCAGATCTTCAGGCAGGGTATATTTGTCGGCATCGGCATACACTGCCGCGACGTCGAAATTGTTGGCATCGGCGATGAAGGCGTTGGTGACGTATCGCTCGGTGTCGATGTCGATCGACGATTGGCCGATCTTCCTCAGAATCTTGAAGAAGCTGTCCCAGCCCTGAATGTCGTGCTCGCCCCATCCTTTCCGCTTCGCCATGTCACCCTTGAAGGTGCGGTGGATCTGCATGAGGCTCTCGGTGCCATAGCGTGGCCCATAGTTCGCCTTGGTCGTCGGCAGTGCCTTGAAGACGATGTCCGCAGCGGCCCGAGGGTTGCGGTCAGCGAACTCGCTGCCCATGGCCCAACCCTTGAGATACTGGGCGAGGAAATTGCGGCGGTCCTGGTCCTCGATGTCGGCACGGCGCACGACCAGCGAATTGGACGGCAGTGGCGAGCCGCGCATGCCGAGCCAGTAGTCGAAGTCGAGCCCTTTGGCCGAGAGATCGGCGCGCAGCCCTTCCCACGCTAGGCAAGCATCGCCATGCCCGCTCGCCAAAGCCGTGGTCCAGGTTGGCCAGCCTGCCTCGACATATTTGATCGACTTCGGGTCTACACCCGCAGCGGCGAACATCGGATCGCAGATCGACTGCCAGGCGGCCGACCCAAGCAGCACCGTCTTGCCCTCGAGCTTGGCAAGATCCTGCACGCCCTCTCCCTTGCGGAAGGCAAAGTTGAACAGGTCGAGATTGCCGCTGCCGAAGACCGAGACCAGATCCATCCCGCTGTTGACGGCATAAGACAGCACGCCCGGCGACGGGAAACCGATGTCGGCCTGTTCGACGGCCAGGAATTTCACTACGGCCGTGCCGTCAGACGGGCCTGGCTGCATGGCCGTCTCGACACCCAAGTCGCCGAAATAGCCCATCTCCTTCGCCACCCAATAGGGATAGTCGTCCATCACCTCGATGGTCCCGCGTGGCGAGATCCAGTTGAAAGGCGACCCATACGGCTTGGCGAACGCGATGCCCGGTTTGAACAGGCTGCCTCCCAGAACCGTGCTCGTCACCAGGCCGCCCGCTCCCACCTGGAGAAGCCTGCGGCGCGAAATATTGGTCGTTGTCATTGCATGTCCTCCTTTTGCAGAAAGACCGCTGTCAGGTGGCGCTGGCGGG
>Ga0209902_101297_pt1 | contig 13218 bp, 13 predicted proteins | sample FECB27metaG_FD_188304 | JGI IMG/M metagenome (GOLD analysis project Ga0209902, IMG submission 188304) | Cyanobacterial communities from the Joint Genome Institute, California, USA - FECB-27 (SPAdes) (version 2) | ecosystem: Environmental > Aquatic > Thermal springs > Hot (42-90C) > Microbial mats...
CGCGCATGGCGCGGGTGTCGCCAACGATGCGCCGGGCCCAGTCAAGAACCTGCCGGCCTTCCGGCGTCAGGCCCTGGAAACGCGAACCGCGCTGCACCAGCATCACGCCAAGGATGTCCTCGAGCTGCTTGATGCCGGCGGACAGCGTCGGCTGGGTAACGCCGCATTCCTCGGCGGCGCGCCCGAAATGTTGCTCCCTTGCGAGTGCGATGAAGAACTCAAGCTTGTCTATCATGCCGGAAGGCTATCCGGCGCCGGCCGAATTAGCCAGTCTTCACAAGGGACTACCGCATCAAAATCATTGGTTGATGAGGTTGAGGATGTTGCCGTCGGGATCCTTGAACCACGCAACCCTCAAGTCGCCGAAGACATGGACGTCGCCTTCGAGGCGGGTATCCGGCATGTCGTAATGCTCGAATGTCACGCCTTTCGACTTCAATTCCTCGACCATCTTGTCGATCTTGTCGCCGACGGCCCAGGTGACCGACGTCGCTTTGTTGGTCCCGGCATAGTCCGAGCGGTAGACGTTGATCACGGTGTTGCCGCTTTTCAGCACCGACACCTCCTCGCCCATGTGCTCGACCTCGCTGAGGCCGAGCGTCTTTTCGTAGAAGGCCTTGGCGCGTCCGAGATCCTTGACGGCCACATTGGCAACCGCATTGATTTGACCAAGCATGTCAGTCTCCTCTCTGTTTGCCCCCACGAGCCACGCTTTCGAAAATAGTGCCGCCCCGGCGGGGCGACAGGTCTTGCTGCGCTGAGGTTGGTAAGCTCACGAGCCGGCGAGGCGTTTCCGCTCGGCGATCGCCTTGATGCTGGCGAGGCCCTTTTCGAAGTCCTTGCCGACCATTGTGTCGAAGTTCATGAACACCTGCATCACCTTGGACATGAAGGGCGACGGGCCGGTCATTTCCCAGTTCAGGCGCGTCTTTCCGCCTCGCGGTTCCATGGTGAAGCGGGCGACATTGTGCGCTTCGAACGGCTTCAGGAAGTCGAGCTTGATGACCACCTTGTTCGGCGCCACGGCTTCGGTGATCTCCATCCGCCCATTGCCGACCTTCTTGTTGCCGTCCCATTCATAGACCGCGCCGCGGCCGGATTCAGCACCGCCCATCTTGCGCTTGAGGTCAGGATCGAGCGCTTCCCATGGCGACCAGTCGCGCCAGTTGTGGAAGTCGTTGATCAGCGGGAAGATGGTATCCGGGGCTGCATCGATATCGGTCGTTCGCTGGATGCTGAAGGTGGCGGGCTTGGTCGCGGCGATCGCCAGGATGATGAGGATCGCGAGCACGAGCAGCCCGAGGATGATGGCAAGAATTGGCATTGTCGTCTCCTGAGAAAGGCTGGATCAGCGACGGAACGGGATCAGCGCCTGCAGGCGCGGATCGCGCAGGTATAGCCCGCCCCAGGCCATCAGCCCGAGATAGACGCCGAACAGGGTGTGCGAAAACACAGGGTTGCCGATGCGCAGGTGGATGGCGATGGCGCCGCCGAGATAGCCGGTCAAAAGGATCGCGCCGAGGATCGCCGTCCGCGGCCAAGCATAGAGCACGGTGCAGAGAAGCGTCAGCACGCCGAGCGTGCGGGCGAGCTCCGAAGGCAGGCCGAGCGTCGCCATGGTGTCGTGCACCACCTGCAGCGGCACCAGCTTGATTGCGCCGTCGAACAAAAGGAAGGCGATGACCAGGCCGCTGAGAACGCGCCCGGTCCACAGGGCGCCATTGGATGTTGCGGGAGTTGCGACTGCAGAATTCATAATCAGGTTTCCTCGTAATGCCGCTTGTTTGAAATTATTCGCCAGCGTTGCCGCTGCTGATCATCCAGGGGGTGCCGAACTTGTCCTTCAGCATGCCGAAGCCCTTGGCCCAGAAGGTTGGGGCAAAAGGCATGGTCACCGTGCCGCCGTCGGCAAGTGCCGCGAAGATGCGCTCGGCCCGGCCGAGATCGCCGAGGTCGACCGAAATCGAGAACCCGCCCATTTCGCTCGCATATTGCGGTGGCGAGTCCGATGCCATCAGCGACTGGTCGCCGATCGTCAGCTGCACGTTCATCACCTTGTCCTGCCAGTCCGCCGGCATGCTGCTCTCGCCCGGTTCGTCGCGGTAGGTCACCAGGCCGACGATCTCGCCGTCGAAAACCTTGGCATAGAGCTCGAAAGCCTCGCGGCAATTGCCGTTGAAGAAGAGGTAGTTGACGAATTTCATCACGTTTCTCCGGGGGATTGCTCTCCGTATGCCCCAAGGACGAAGCAGGCAGCGCCGATCCTACATGCCCGCTGAAGTTTCTTTGCCGGTGTAATATGGAGGCCGGCCAGGCACTTGCCGGCGGCCAGGACCCGACTGCCATTTCGGGTAGCTTGGTTCTTCCGCCAAACTGCATTATCTCAGGCTCGACACAGAGCAGCAGGTTCGACACATGACAGTCACCAAAGAAATCGTTGTGGAGCGTCTCAAGACGGTCAACGGCCCGGATTTCTCAGGCAACATCGTCGATCTCGGATTGGTTTCCGACATCTTCATCGCCGACGGCAAGGTGTTCTTCTCGATCACCGTTCCGGCTGCGCGCGCCCAGGAGATGGAGCCGCTGCGCGCCGCAGCCGAACGCGTCGTCAAGGCGATCCCCGGCGTCAATGGCGCCGTCGTTGCCCTGACCGCCGAGAAAAAGGGCGGCGGCATGGAAGCGCCGGTGCCGCCGAAGCCGGCAGCGCCCCGTCCCGCACCCGCACCAGCGGCACGTCCGGCACCGCACGCTCCCGCCTCACAGTCGCAGGGCAAGCGCGGCGTGCCGGGCATCGCCTCGATCATCGCGGTCGCCTCCGGCAAGGGCGGCGTCGGCAAGTCGACGACAGCGGTCAACATCGCACTTGGCCTCGCCGCCAACGGCCTCAAGGTCGGCGTGCTCGACGCCGACATCTATGGCCCGTCAATGCCCAAGCTTCTCGGCATCCATGGCCGTCCGGAAACTGTCGACGGCAAGATACTCAAGCCGATGCAGAATTATGGCCTCAAGGTCATGTCGATGGGCTTCCTCGTCGACGAGGAGACGCCGATGATCTGGCGCGGCCCGATGGTCATGTCGGCACTGACGCAAATGCTGCGCGAGGTCGAGTGGGGTCCGCTCGACGTGCTCGTCGTCGACATGCCGCCCGGCACTGGCGACGCCCAACTGACCATGGCCCAGCAGGTGCCGCTGGCGGGTGCTGTCATCGTCTCGACGCCGCAGGACCTCGCCCTGATCGACGCGCGCAAGGGCCTGAACATGTTCAAGAAGGTCGACGTGCCGCTGCTCGGCATCGTCGAGAACATGAGCTACTTCATCGCACCTGATACGGGCGCGCGCTACGACATCTTCGGCCATGGCGGCGCAAAGCGGGAAGCCGAGCGCCTCGGTGTAACCTTCCTCGGCGAAGTGCCGCTGGAAATGGGCATCCGCGAAAGCTCCGACGCCGGCACGCCGGTCACGGTTGCGAAGCCTGACAGCGCCCAGGCACAAACCTACCGCGCCATCGCTACCAAGGTCTGGGAGCGCCTGCAGGAAGAGCAGGGCGCGGCCGCAGCAGCGACGCCGACGATCGTCTTCGAGTAGGCGAGACTAGAGCTGGCGGGACAAGCATCTCTGTCGGGAAATTGGCCGGCGGACATAGAGGTCGCGATCCTTCGCACCCCTCTCTGTCCTGCCGGACATCTCCCCCGCAAGGGGGGAGATCAGCCGTCACGTCGACCTTCGCCAACCGCCAACGTTGCAGACAGTGCGAGACCGCTCAAACTGCCAATCTCCCCCTTGCGGGGGCGATGTCCGACAGGACAGAGAGGGTGCGAAGGATCGCTACTTCAACGAACTGTCGTGCAGCTCTGCAGTGCGCCCGAGCTCACAGCTCCTTGCAGCGCAACCTGAATGACCTGCGATAGGTGCCCCAACAGTGTGGCATTCAAGCCACGGCCTCTACTTACTGCAACCTATCGGGGCATTGGGTGCTTGATATTCGCGCCTTAGGAATTATTTTGCCGCCTCAGGGCAAGGGAATATTCATGAAATCGATTCTTTTGGCGGGTGCAGCACTCGCTATGTCTATTGGCGTCGCAGCGGCGGCGGACTCTGTAACAGCCGCGCCGGCTGGTTTTGTTTGGACCGGTGGATATGTTGGACTGCAAGCAGGCTATGCTTGGGGCAATGCCAACTACGATGCATTTGAGTATGCCGCCATAGATTATGACCCCGATGGGTTCTTCGGTGGACTGTATGTTGGTTACAACCATCAACTGCAAAACAACATCGTTCTAGGCATCGACGCAGATCTGAATTTCTCCGGCATCGACGGCAAGGCCAGCATGACATGGTTCGGTGACGCGGAGCCGGATGAGGAACACGTCGGCTATTCCAAGGTGAAGACGACTGCTTCTGTCCGCGCCCGAGTAGGCTACGCGATGGATCGCTTCATGCCATACGTTGCTGGCGGTCTTTCGTCTGCCAAGTACCAGTTCGACCTTGATCATGACGGCACTGGCAACATGGACTTTGAGGAAGAGCGCCGCCTGACCGGTTGGAACATCGGCGTTGGTGCTGAATATGCTGTCACCAACAACATTTTGGTGCGTGCGGAATACCGTTACACCGATTTCGGCTCGGCGGAGTTCGACCAGGCCTGGGGTGGGGATTCCACGATCGACCTCAAGACTCACGATGTTCGCTTGGGCGTCGCCTATAAGTTCTGACCACGTCGGCCAGGCAAAGAACCCCGGCTCCGGCCGGGGTTTCTGTTTGTGGGGCGGCAATTAGGGCAGCGTGGACCCGTCCGGCGAACGGTTAAATCGGTCCCGCCTCACCCCTCCCGCACCGGCAGCCTTCGCATTTCAAACCCCGTCTTGGTCGTCTGGAAGCCGGCGTTGTGGTAGAACCCCAGCGTCGCCGGCTCCTTGGAGCTCGTGAGCAGCATCACCTTGTAGCAACCAAGCGCCCAGGCCTCGTCGACAGCAGCCAGCAACACCGCCTTGCCGTGGCCACGGCCGCGGAAGTCGGCGTGCGTCACCACATTCTCGATCAGCGCATAGTTGGCGCCGCGGCGGACGAAGTTGGGCACCACCACCAGCGTGCAGGTGGAAACCTGCCGGCCGTCGATCAGGCCGAGGAAGATGCCGCTCGGCCCGTAATGCGAGAACCGTTCCCAGATTTCTTCTGCATGTCCCGTGTTGACCGGTTCGTCAGGGACCAGATGGCGGTAGAGCTGCACCAGTTCGGGCAGGTCCTCGCGGAGTGCCCGGCGGATGGTGAGCTCAGCGGACATGGAACTTCCTTTGGGAGCAGGGGCGGGACCGGTGGTCCCGCTCAGGCCTCGCGCGCCAGATAGGCGGGCAAATCGGCGATCGAATCGAGTACCACGTCGGCCATTGGCGTCAGCGATTCCCGCGTGCCGGTGCCCGACAGCACGGCGATCGCCAGTGCGCCGCCAGCCCTGGCCATCTCGAGGTCGTGGCGGTTGTCGCCAACCATGGCGATCTCTGATGGCTTCAGGCCGGTGAGGTCGGAGAAGGCGTGGATCGCATCGGGCGCCGGCTTGGGGTTGGCGACCGCGTCATAGCCATAGGCGGCGTCGAACATCTGGGCGATACCGAGCGAAAGCAGTGTCTTTTCCGCGCCGCCGGTCGAATCGTTGGTGGCAACACCAAGCCGGAAGCCGGCGCTGTGCAGGCTCGCCAGAGCATCCTTGCTGCCGGGCAGCGGCACGGCCTTGGCCGAGCCCTGTTCGGCCGACACCTGGTCGAACATCCTGATCAGCTCCGAGCGCTCGCTGTCGGTCGCGTCGGGATACCACAGCGCCACGATGTCGGCGTTGGTGCCGGCGGCAAAGACCGAATCGGCCTTGAAGCAATGGGCGGTGAAATCGTAGCCGGCTTCTTCCATCAGCGCAGTCGCCCGCGCCTGGTCGCCATCCGCCGCCTTCAGCGCCATCATTTCGCCGATGGCGAACCACGTCGCCTGGAAATCGACGAGGGTGCCGTCCTTGTCGAAAAGTATGCCCTTGATGCCCCTCAAATCACTCACTCCTCCGACCTAACGCACCGGCGGAAGGCCGGATGCGCAGGTGCAATGCCAGGGGCGCCGTTCGCGGCTATTGCTCGCGCGACGCTCTGAGGCGGTGGATATGCTCCACGAGGCCGGCTGTCGAGGAGTCATGACGCGCGGCATTTTCTCGCCCATCCACGACAGGCAGCAGCCCGGTGGCCAGTTCCTTGCCGAGTTCGACGCCCCATTGGTCGAAGGCGTTGATGCCGAACAGCTGCGCCTCGACGAAGACGCGGTGCTCGTAAAGCGCGATCAGCCGGCCGAGCATGTAGGGGGTAAGCTTGCGGTAGAGGATCGTCACCGACGGGCGATTGCCCGAGAAAACGCGGTGCGGCGCGATCTTGTCGACCTCTTCGGGTTTGATGCCCTTGGTCAGCATCTGCCGCCGCGCTTCCTCCAGCGTGCGTCCCTTCATCAGCGCTTCCGACTGCGCCAGGCAGTTGGCGAGCAGGAGGTCGTGGTGCTCCTGCAAATCGGGCTCATGGCCTTCGGCCGCCGCCAGGAACTCGACAGGGATGAAGTCGGTGCCCTGGTGCAGCAGCTGGAAGAAGGCGTGCTGGCCGTTGGTGCCCGGCTCGCCCCACACCAGTGGGCCAGTCGGCGTCACCACGCCGCTACCTGAAATTGTCACGCTCTTGCCATTCGATTCCATGTCGAGCTGCTGCAGATAGGCCGGCAGGCGCGACAGGCGTTGGTCGTAAGGGATGACGGCGCGGGCCGGATAGTTGCACACCACCCGGTGCCAGAAGCCGATCAGCCCCATCAGCACCGGAATGTTCTTGAGCAACGGCGCGGTGGCGAAATGCTTGTCCATGGCGTGCGCGCCGGCCAGGAATTCGCGGAAACTCTTCGGCCCGATGGCGATCATGATCGGCAGGCCGATCGCCGACCACAGCGAGTAGCGGCCGCCGACCCAGTCCCAGAAGCCGAACACGCGTGACGGCTCGATGCCGAAGGCGGCCACTTTGTCGAGGGCGGTCGACACGGCGGCGAAATGGCTGCCCACCGCCTTGGCGCCGAGCTTCTCCTCGACCCAGCGCCGCGCCGTGGCGGCATTGGTCATCGTCTCGACAGTGGTGAAGGTCTTCGACGCGATGATGAACAGCGTGGTGCCGGCGTCGAGCCCCTTCAGCGTGTCGTGGATGTGAGCGCCGTCGATGTTGGAGACAAAATGCGCGCGTGGCCCGTCATGATAGGGCGCCAGCGCCAGCGTCGCCATGGCGGGACCAAGGTCGGAGCCGCCGATGCCGATATTGACGATGTCGGTGATCTTCTTGCCGGTGGCGCCCGCCGCCTTGCCCGAACGGACATCTTCGGCGAACGCCGACATGGCATCGAGCACGGCGTGCACGTCCGTGGTCACGTCGTGGCCGTCGAGCATCACCGGTTCGCCGCGCGGGTTGCGCAGCGCCGTGTGCAGCACGGCGCGGTCCTCGGTTATGTTGATGCGCTCGCCGGCAAACATTGCGGCACGCCGGCCTTCGAGATCGACTGAATGCGCCAGCTTTTCCAGCAGCGCCATGGTCTCGGCGTCGACGGCGCATTTCGACCAGTCGAGCAGCAGGTCGTCGTCGGAGGCGGAAAAATGCTGGAACCGCTTCGGGTCGGAAGCGAATGCCGCCCTGAGGTTCTTCGGTGCGTCCTGATGGTGGCTGCGAAGCGCGGCCAGTGCCGCCTTGAAAGGTTGGTCGATCACCTTGGAACTCCGAAAATGTCAGCTGCTGGCATCATCCTAGCAGACCTTGGGACTCATTGAGAGGCGTCGCGGCGGACTATCGCGGCAAATTTCAATCGATTCAACTGGTGTCATCTGCAACCGCCGCTGGAAAGGTTCACTGGCATAAATCTATAGGATTAGAAAAATTGATTGGTGCAACTGCTTGTGCCAAGGATAGCTTTCTATGGTCCAGCGAAGTCAAAAGACTGGACATGCAGGAAACGTCCCCATGCCACAGCGAAACGATACGGCCATCTGGTCAGGCTTGTTCAGAATTTCGGCGGAATCAGGTCAGACGCTCCAGGCTCAGATCCGGCAGGCGATCGTCGCCGCCATTCTCGACCGTCAGATCGCGGCTTCGATGCCGCTGCCGTCGTGCCGTATCCTCGCCGAAAAACTGGGCGTTGCGCGCGGCACGGTGGTGCTGGCGTTCCAGCAGCTTGTCGACCAGGGCTTCCTCGTTGCGCGCGAGCGCCGTGGCCACTTCGTCAATCCCGAAGTGCTGGCAACGCCGGCCAAGCCGCAGCAGAAGAGTCCCGATCAGGCCAATGAAATCGATTGGAAGGCGCGCCGCCAGATTGCGGCCTCCGACATGCAGCCGCCGGCCAAGCTCGATAACTGGATCAAGTCGTCCTATCCCTTCGTCTACGGCCAGTTCGACCCGACGCTGTTTCCGACCGCCGAATGGCGCGAGTGCAACCGCATGGCGCTGGCGGTGCTCGAAATCCGCAACTGGGCGGCCGACATGGTCGACCGCGACGACCCGCTGCTGATCGAGCAGATCCAGGCGCGTCTGCTGCCGCGTCGCGGCATCTTCGCCAATCCCGACGAGATCATTGTCACGCTTGGCGCCCAGAACGCGCTCTACATGCTCGCCACGCTGCTCATGACCAAGGGCTCCAAGGTGGCGATGGAAGACCCGGGCTATCCCGATGCGCGCTCGATCTTCCGGCTCTCAGGCGCGGACATCGAGCCGGTTCCCGTCGACCATTCAGGCATTGTCACCTCGGCGATCCCGTCCGATGCCGGTTTTGTCTTCGTCACGCCGAGCCATCAGTGCCCGACTATGGTGCCGCTGAGCGCCGAGCGCCGGCAGGACCTTCTGGCGCGTGCCACGCGCAACAACCAGATCATCATCGAGGACGGCTACGACAGCCAGTTGCTCGACGAGGCGCCGCAGCAGGCCTTGAAGAGCCTCGATCGCTCGGGCCGCGTCGTCTATGTCGGCTCGATGTCGAAGACGCTCGCGCCCGGTCTGCGCCTTGGCTACATCGTCGCCTCGGCCGACCTCATCGCAGAGTTGCGTGCGCTGCGTCGCTTCATGTTGCGCCACCCGCCGGCCAACAACCAGCGCGCCGTCGCATTGTTCCTGTCGCTCGGCCACCACGAGGCGCTGGTGCGCCGCCTCTCCACCGCCTTCACCGAGAGGCGCAAGCGATTGGTCCAGGCGATTTCGGCTTTTCTGCCAGAATGGCAGTCTACCGACTCGGCCGGTGGCACCTCGCTGTGGCTCGAAGGACCGCGTGGCACCGACTCGCGCGGGCTCGCGGCCGCCGCCGCGGCACGTTCAGTCATCATCGAGCCGGGCGAGCGCTTCTTCGAGCATTCCGACAAGCCGACGCGCTTCATGCGGCTGGGCATTTCCTCGATTGCCCTGCAGCACATCGAGCCCGGAATCCGCGAATTGGCTACCGCTGCCGGACGTCGGCCCGCCGCTGCTTGAGCCCTCTGCAACGCTGCCCGCCTCCTGGCGCGCGGCGTTGCACCACTTTATCCAGCCTCCAATCCCTGCCTGATTTCAGCTCCGATTTCAGGCCTATCGTCCATACCGGCCGCCGTTCCGTGCCGCCGCGCATATATGAGCGCTCTGGCATATCCGGCGCAATCTGCTGGCCCATAGTCTGGGCCAATGGACGTTGCATAGTCGCGCAAAGGGAACGAGGCGACACGACGGTGGCATAATCACTGCGGGCCAGCCTCACACGAATTCGGAGGACCTGCATGTCAGTTGCCATCGAAAGCCATGATCTGTCTGCGGAACAACGCTCGCGAAGGTCCGGTGGCAGGGAGGCGCGACGGGCGATGCGCGCCGCTCCGCTGGCCGACGACATTCGCCCGGTGCGGGCCGGCCTGGAGGGCGGCACTTTCAAGGCATTGGGCCAGAACGATCTCGAACGCATTCACGAGGCGGTGCTGACGCTACTCGAAACCGTCGGCTTCGCCAACGCCATCCCGAGCTGCATCGAGGCACTGAAAAGGGTCGGTGCCACCTACAGTGATGACGGCCGCATCCGCTTCCCCCGCGAATTGGTGCTCTCGACCATCAAGAACGCCGCCCGCAACTTCACGCTTTGCGGCCAGGATCCCAAGCACGACATGGTGATCCAGGGCAGGCGGGTCCACTACGGCACGGCCGGTGCCGCCGTTCACCTCGTCGACGTCGAGAAACGCGAATATCGCGAAAGCCTGCTGCAGGACATCTATGACGCCGCCCGCATTGTCGACGGCCTCGACAACATCCACTTCTTCCAGCGCCCGATGGTGCCGCGCGACATTCCCGACCCGCTGGAGATGGACTTCAACACGCTCTATGCCTGCGTCTCAGGCACCTCCAAGCATGTCGGCACCAGCTTCACCGTCCGCGAGAACGTCGCGCCCGCCTTGCAGATGCTCTACGAAATCGCCGGCGGCGAGGAGAATTTCCGCGCCCGGCCGTTCGTCTCCAATTCCAACTGCTTCGTCGTTCCGCCGATGAAGTTCGCCGAGGACGCCTGCGGCGTGCTCGAAGCCTGCGTCGAGGGCGGTATCCCGATTCTTTTGCTCTCCGCTGGCCAGGCAGGCGCCACGGCACCGGCGGCGATCGCCGGCGCGGTCGTCCAGGCCGTCGCCGAGGTGCTCGCCGGTCTCGTCTATGTCAACGCGCTGAAGCCCGGCCATCCCGCCATCTTCGGCACATGGCCCTTCGTCTCCGACCTGCGCACCGGTGCCATGTCCGGCGGATCGGCCGAGCAGGCGCTGCTGACGGCCGCTTGCGCCCAGATGGCCCAGTTCTACGACCTGCCTGGTGGCTCCGCCGCCGGCATGGCCGACTCCAAGCTGCCCGACATCCAGTCCGGCTACGAAAAGGGCATCACCAATGTCATGGCCGGCCTCTCGGGCCTCAATCTGGTCTATGAGTCCGCCGGCATGCATGCCTCGCTGCTCGGCTTCTGCCTGGAAAGCCTGATCATCGACAACGACATGCTGGGCCAATGCCTGCGCTGCGTGCGTGGCATCGAGGTCTCCGATGAGGCGCTGTCCATCGCCACCATCTCGGAAGTCTGCCTCAACGGTCCCGGCCATTATCTCGGCAACGAACAGACGCTCAGGCTGATGCAGACCGAGTATTTCTATCCCGCCGTGGCCGACCGCTTCTCGCCCAAGGAGTGGAACGAGAAGGGCAAGCCCGACCTGCTTGGCAAGGCGATTGTAGAGAAGAGACGCATCCTCGCCGAACGTTTTCCGCGGCATATCCCGCGCACACTCGACGACAAGCTGCGCGCCCATTTCGGCGAGCTGATCAAGCTGCCGCGTTCCGGCATGGGCGGCTAGACGACGGTCAACGATCAGCGATCTGTCGGCGGGCCGTCTGGGGAGCCTAGGCCGCGCGCGAAGCCTCGGCCTGTCGTGAGGCGAGAGCCTTGGCATGGGCGACCATGTCGAAGCCGGGCGCGCCGGCCACATCCATCCTGAGCGGAACACCCGTGTCGAGAATGCGCCGCGCGGCGACATGGACGCGGTTGGCATTGATCGTCTCGACGGCAGCCAACTGCCCGTCGCGGAAGCACAAAGCGACATGCCCGCCGTCGACGGTGAGCGTGCGGACCACGTCATCAGTCTGCCTCACCCCCACCATCTTCAGTTTGAGCTCGCCGATATCGCTCCAGAACCATGGCGTCTCCGGCGTCAGGTCCGGTTTGCCGCAGAGCCGGGCCGCAATACGACGCGCCTGGAAGGTCGCGTTGGCCACACTCTCCAGACGCGCGCTGCCGCGCAGCCGGGCACAGTCGCCTATGGCCGAGATGTTTGCCTCTGAGGCCGCCAGCGTCTCGTCGACGACGATGCCGTCATCGACTTCGAGCCCGGCACGTTGGGCGAGCTCGACATTGGGTACGGCGCCAATGCCGATGACCGCCAGTTCCATCTCGCGCAAGCTGCCGTCGCCGAGCCGAACGCCTGTCGCCCGGCGCCCGTTGCCTTCGAAGCCTGATATGCCGGCACCGATGATCGTCTCGATGCCCGTCTCCTGCAGCGCCGCCGCCAGCACCGTGGCTGTTTCAGGAGACACCGACCGCCCCAGCGGCAGCGGGCGCGATGCGGCGACGGTGACTTTCACGCCCCGCCTGGCAAGCACGGCGGCCACTTCGAGGCCGAGATAACCGGCGCCGACGATGAAGGCCCTCGCGCCGATGACGACGGACGAGGCCAGCCGATACGCGTCGCCGAGATCGCGGATCGAGACTATGCCATCCAGCTCTTCACCGGGAACGGCGAGTCTGCGGTTGCGCGAGCCCGTGGCGAGGACTAGCTGGTCATAGGCGAGCTGTTCGCCACTGCCCAGCTTTAGGCGCTGCCCCGCGACGTCGATTTTATCCACCTGGACGCCTTGCAGCAGCTTGATGTCCTGCGCCGCATAGAATGTCGCCGGCCTGAGCGCGATCGCCTCGTCGGTCAGCCCCTCGGCAAAACGTTTCGACAGTGGCGGTCGGTGATAGGGCAGGGCGCTTTCCCCGCTGACCAGTTCGACCGCGCCGGCAAAACCCTCGTCGCGTAGCGAAGCGGCCGCCTGCACGCCGGCATGGCCAGCGCCGACGATGACGATGCGCTCCATCAGGCCGCTCCCGGCAGCGCCACACTCAGCCCGCTGAGTTCGGGCGCGAGCCTGATCTGGCAGGCGAGGCGACTTCGTTCGGTCACGTCCTCGGCCAGCGACAGCATGTCGGTCTCGTCGTCGGCCGGTGCCGGCAGCTTGCCGGTCCACTGCGGATCGACATGCACATGGCAGGTCCCGCACGAGCAGCCACCGCCGCATTCGGCGACGATGCCCTTGATGCCGGCGCCGAGGATTGCGTTCAGCAACGTGCCGCCGGGCTCGGCGCTCAGGATGCGCGTGGTGCCGTCGGCTTCGGTGAAGCGGATCTCGATCATCTCACAGCCTCAGTAGAGCGTCCGCTGGTCGCCCACGCGGATCCATTCGATCATCTCGTCCTTGTCGAGACCGGCGATCTGGTCGGCCAGCACCGCGCCCAGCGGCGGGAAGTCTTCGCGCTTGGCAAAGGTCGTCGGGTTCCAGACCTTGGAGCGGATGACCGCCTTGGCGCAGTGAAACAGCGCCTCGCGTATCCGGATGCGGATGGCGACCGGCGGCGTCTTGCCCTGGAAGGCGAGCTGCTCCAGCTCCG
>Ga0209902_101299_pt1 | contig 13178 bp, 20 predicted proteins | sample FECB27metaG_FD_188304 | JGI IMG/M metagenome (GOLD analysis project Ga0209902, IMG submission 188304) | Cyanobacterial communities from the Joint Genome Institute, California, USA - FECB-27 (SPAdes) (version 2) | ecosystem: Environmental > Aquatic > Thermal springs > Hot (42-90C) > Microbial mats...
TCCCGCACCGATCAGAGCGATCTTCTTGCGCGCCATCCACCGAACCCCGTTTTGCTTATGCTGGAAATTGCGCGCTCCTATTAACCCTAGAGGGTGACGGGGGCAAGTCAGCCGTAGGTCCTAGCGGGCCGATCTGCAGCGATTGCATGGCTTGCCTATTTGCTAGGCAGATTGAACCGCTTCACCCCGATGCGGCGCGCCGAGGTAGTCCGCCGATTGCATCTCGATCAGCCGCGACACGCAGCGCGCGAACTCGGCACGGGTCTTGTCGTCCTGGCCCAGCTCGTCGAGCGGTGCGGCAAAGCTCGCCGCGAGCTTGGCGCCACGATCGTAGAGGGTATCGACCAGGAGGATGAAGCGCTTGGCCGCGTTCGAGCGCAGCCGGTCGAACTGCGGCACGTGATCGATCATCACCGCTTCGTACGCATGGCTGAGCTTGAGATAGTCCCGTGCGCCCAACGGCTTGTCGCACAACTCCGTGAATTCAAACCGCGCCGCCCCCATCGCCGCCCGCGGCACCGGAATCGTCCGCCCCAGCGAATGGAGCTCCGCCGGCTCGCCGGGCGCCCCACTGGTGAGCTTCAGCCATAGCCTGTCCATCGCGGCGTCCACCTCGGCCCCGACGCCAAACTGGTACACCGCCTCGCCCTCGAACTTCAGCCGCCGGTAGTCGGTCGGCCCGTCGAGCTCGACGATCTCGGCATGCTGCTTCAATTCGGCAATGAACGGCAGCACCAGCTGCCGGTTGAGACCGTTCTCGTAGAGATCGTCCGGCCGGGTGTTGGAGGTCGCGACGATCGTCACCCCGCCGGCGAACAGCTTGTCGAACAGCCGTCCCAGCAGCATCGCATTGGTGATGTCCTGCACCTGGAACTCGTCGAGACAGAGCAGCCGCACCTCCTCGAGCAGCGGCTTTACCACCGCCGCCACCGGGTCGGCGCTCTCGGACTTGCCCCTGCTGGATTTGCGGAATGCCGCGATCGCTTCGTGCATCTCGTCCATGAACTCATGGAAATGCACCCGCCGCTTCTTTTCGGTCGGCGCCAGCGCGAAGAACAGGTCCATCAGCATGGTCTTGCCGCGTCCGACCTGCCCGACGAGATAGGCGCCGCGCACCGGCACCGGTCCGCCGAACAGCCCGCTCAGAAAGCCGCGCGAAGCGTGCTGCGCTGCGAGCTCGGTCGCCACGCGATCGAGCGCTGCCGCTGCCTTGAACTGCAATGGATCAGGAGTGAGCGCGCCGGCCTTGGTCAGCGCGTTCAGTTTGTCGGTGACTGGTGCGCTCGCGGGCCCCCGCCGACGAGCGCGCTCAGCCAAAGCGACTACGCTTTGGCGGTTCGAGCGCGCGACCACACAGACTTCTGGCCAAAGTCAGCCAACCATCGTGATGCCCTGGCCGCCTGCCAGGGTGCCGATGAACTGGCTGCCGCTGAGGATCAGCGAAGCGATGATATCGCCATTCTCGTCGAACAGTTGCACCTGGTTGCCCACCAGTTGCCAGCTCGCCACGACCTTGAGGCCGTTAAGCCCGCAACCCGGCGTCGAAGCGCGGTAACGCGAGGTGCCGGATTTCGCCGTCTGGGTCAGGTTCAGCTTGCACTGCTCGGCGCCTGACACCACGGTCCAGCCACCCAGCAGCTTTTCGACCGTCAGCCCGGTGGAAAGATCGCGCCCCGATGCCTGCGGCACCGAGCCAAGCGTCGCGAGCGAACCATCGGCATTGGCCGGCTGCCCAAGTTGACCCGGCGCCGGCTGGCCCGGGGTCAGCGGCGCGGGCTGGCCGAGCGAGGCCTGCTGCACCGTGCTGCCCGGCAAGGCGTTGAGGTCCGAACTTGCCACCGACGAGTTCTGGATCGGCGTGATGGTTTCGGTCGACGCGATGCTGGTCGTGGTCACGCCGCTCGAGGCGCAGCCGCTCAACACGAGCGACAATGCACCCAGTACGGCAATGGAAACGCCTGCGCGTCTCGAACTCATCATCGGCTCAGCTCCGCCAGATGGTTAAGAATTGGTGACCGGCGATACAGCCTGAACGGCAAAGCCGTCAACCGCCAAAGCCCCGCTTCCCCTATGCAGCGATTAATGTGGCGGAGTTAGGGAACGGACGCCTCCTGCCCCACCCCCTCCCGGCCTCCCCCATCAAGGGGGAGGTGAAGAGTCGAGGATGTGGCTCAATCGCGCCAAGTACACCGGCAGGCACCTCCCCCCTTGTGGGGGAGGCTGGGAGGGGGGCCCCACGCACCGGCCGTCGGCCTACCGCTTCACCATCTCCGCAACGAGCGCCTCGGTCAGAATCTTCCCGTCCGCCGCCTCGTCTTCCGGCAATTCGATCGGAATCCCCTTGGGCCCATACACCCCGGCCAGCCCCGGCAAGCCGTGCTCGCCGCCTTCCTTGGGATGAAAGCCATGCGCCTTCAGCGCCGCAATCAGCACGCGGGCGACGGACGGGTCTTCGATCTCGGCGACGGTCTCGTACAGCTTATGCGACTCCCAGGTCTGTTCCGCCTTACGCGAACTCCCGCGTCACCATCATCTGCTTGATCTCGGCAATTGCCTTGGCCGGGTTCAGGCCCTTCGGGCAGACCTTGGCGCAGTTCATGATGGTGTGGCAGCGATAGAGCTTGAACGGATCTTCGAGATTGTCGAGCCGTTCCTCGGTGGCTTCGTCGCGACTGTCGATCAGCCAGCGATAGGCCTGCAGCAGCACGGCGGGGCCGAGATACTTCTCGCCGTTCCACCAGTAGGACGGACACGAGGTCGAGCAGCAGGCGCAGAGGATACATTCGTACAAGCCGTCGAGCTTGGCGCGGTCGTCGCGGCTCTGCAGCCACTCCTTTTCCGGCGTCGGCGTCGTGGTCTTCAGCCACGGTTCGATCGAACGGTGCTGGTCGTAGAAGGTGGTGAGGTCCGGCACCAGGTCCTTGATGACAGGCATATGCGGCAGCGGATAGACGCTGATATGGCCGGCGAAATCGTCCATGCCCTTGGTGCAGGCCAGCGTATTGGCGCCACCGATATTCATCGAGCACGAGCCGCAGATGCCCTCGCGGCAGGAGCGGCGCAGCGTCAGCGTCGGATCGACCTTGTTCTTGATCCACAACAGCCCATCGAGCACCATCGGCCCGCAATCATCTAGATCGACGAAATAGGTGTCGAGCCGCGGGTTCTCGCCACTGTCCGGATCATACCGGTACACGCGGTATTCCTTGAGCCGCGTCGCTCCAGCGGGTTTCGACCAGGTCTTGCCCGGCATGATCCGCGAGTTCTTGGGGAGCGTCAGTTCAGCCATGGTGTTACCCTACAACTTTGCACGTCTTGAGCGCCGCGGCTGACGTGTTGGTCACCGCCATCACGTCATTGGCGCTCACATTGCCGATCACTGCGGGATCGAACAGTTTGCCCGGATCGGTCTGGGCGTAAGTCGCGAGCTTCATCAGCTCGGGCTTCAGCTTGCTCGACAATTCCTTGGCATAGCACTGGCAGCTTTCCGCCGTGGCGCCCGGCACCTTCGAGCAGGCATCGGCCACCGCCTGCGCATCCGCCGAAAGCCCGCCGCAGCCGGCGAGCCAGAGCGTCGCGAACGCGCCGGCGACAAGTCCTAGGGCTTTGGTGGAGATGAGCGACACGGGCGATACCTCGTTTTGGTCAGTAGTTCGGCTTGCAGATCTGGTTCGATTTGGCGACGTAGGTATTGTACGCCGCATACTGGCCTGCCGGCGGCGACTTGCCCTTCATCGAGGCGATCACCATGGCCATGAATTCCTCGTCGATCAGCGTCATCGCCGCATCGGCCTTGCACGAACAGAGCGCATCGTCCGAAGCAATGCCCATGCAGGTCTTGTAGAAATCTGCCTTCTGCGCCTCGGTCGGCGCAGCCTGCGCCACGCCCGACAGCATCCCCAGCGCCAAGAGCGCCACCAAAACCCGCTTCATCATTCGCCCCGTCTCTCTCACCGCAATTCTTTGCGGATCATCAGTTTCAAACCCGACCAGATTTCGCTGACCGCCGCCACCTTGATATCGACCAGCCCGATCGGCAGTACCACCTCACGGATCACATCTTCGGTGATATCGGTCGGCACTTTTGATGCCTTCTTCGGCCACGAAATCCAGATCACCCCATCGCGGGTGATTGCCTCCAGCAGCGGCCGCGCATTATCCTCGAGCACGCCGCGCGAGGCGGTAAAGCCATGCACGAAGTCCCAGCTCGTGCTGCCGCGCCACGCATCCCACTCGGACACGCGCACTTCGGCAAACTCTCGCGCCACCGCCAGCTCACCGAGCTCACCCGGCAGCCCGAGAAACAGCGCCCGCTGCCCATCCTTCAGGCCGAGTTTCTGCGGCAGCGGCGTGCCGGAATAGCCTGACGATATGTCCACTCCGGGCGTCATACGACATACCCTGTCTTGGACCAGTCGATGTTCTTTGCCCTTTCGAACCGGCCATCCTCTAGCCCACCCGCGCACTCCGTCAGCACGAGGTGGTTGGAATCCTCGAACGAAATCTTGCAGTCGAGTGCGCCGGCCGCCGCCCATGCCCAAGACCCGGTTCCGACCTTGGCATAGAAGCGCCCCTTCGACACGCGATAGGTGGCGCGCCACTTCGGGTCGACACTTAGTGAGGGTGGCCCGTACATCGATCCGTTTCGGACAACGCAGAATGCCTTCGTCTCGCCGTGCCAGCAATCAGCTATCGCCAGTTCCAGGCCGACATCCGTTGCCACCACGGGTACCAGCGGCTTGTCGCTATGGGGCGAGACTGGCGTTGATGAGCATGCCGATACGGCTAGTAACGCTGCCGGCAGAGCAATGCACAGCACCCCGGACAGCGCCCGCGGCCCAGCCTTGAGCCCCAGCTTCTGCGGCAGTGGCGTGCCTGAAGAGCCAGCTGCAGCGGTCATTCGGATATCGTCTCCGACAAGAAGAGATAGCCGAACTGCGCTGGCAAATAACTGTAGGCGTCATCGACAGCGCGACCACCCCTATCGGATCTGGCGCAGTTGATCAGTCGAAATGAAACCCTCGGACGCATCAACACATCGCAAATCATCTGGCGATTGGCGGTTATCGGACCGTCGCCGCGCATATTGTTGAGGCGCAGCTTTCCTGCCGCAACCCTGTAGGACCCGAGATAGGCCCAGCCTCCCTCGGCACCACCAGAAACTCGCTCGGTGAATCGCCCGGTCCGCTCGAAGCAGAGCAGGGAGTTACCCTCGTGCCAACAACCCTGCAGAAGTGCCTTTATCTCGCCATCGGTGGCCTTCAGGTCACCAGCTTGAGCCGTCATCGACAAGATGGCCACAAGCGGGAGCGCTGCCAGCAGAGCTATCGCACGCGCCCGCCGCCGCACTTCAGTACACTCGGGCCTTCGGCGCGATCTTCTTCAAACTGATCCCGCCCTCGCTCTCCGGCGTCAGCGGGTCGACGTGGACCGGCCGGTAGCCGAGGTCGACCTTGCCCGCATCATTGATCCAGCTCAGCGTGTGCTTGCGCCAGTTGACATCGTCGCGGTTCGGGAAATCCTCGTGCGCGTGGGCGCCACGGCTCTCGTGCCGGGCTTCTGCCGAGACCACCGTGGTTGCGGCGCAAGCCATCAGGTTCTCGAGCTCCAGCGTTTCCACCAGGTCTGAGTTCCAGATCATCGAGCGGTCAGAAACCTTGAGGTCGCTGAGTTCGCCATAGAGCGCGGTAATGCGTTCGACGCCCGACTTCAGCGATTCCGACGTCCGGAACACCGCCGCATCCTCCTGCATGATGCGCTGCATCTTGTCGCGCACTTCAGCCGTCGGGGAGCTGCCATTGGCGTGCCGCAGCCGGTCGAAGCGGGCGAGGATGCGCTCGTCTTCCGAGGCGCGGGCCGCCGGCACCATCGAACCCTTGTCGACCACTTTGGCCGCCCGGAGCGCCGCGGCCCGGCCGAACACCACGAGGTCGGTCAGGGAGTTCGAACCCAGCCGGTTGGCGCCATGCACCGAAGCACAGGCCGCTTCGCCCGCCGCCATCAGCCCCGGCACCACGCGGTCCGGATCGCCTTCGGTCGGGTTCAGCACCTCGCCGTGATAGTTCGCGGGGATGCCGCCCATATTGTAATGCACCGTCGGCAGCACCGGGATCGGCTCGCGCGTCAGGTCGACGCCGGCGAAGATCTTGGCCGATTCCGTGATGCCCGGGAGCCGCTCGTGCAGGACTTTCGGGTCAAGATGGTCGAGATGGAGGAAGATGTGGTCCTTCTTCGGCCCGACGCCGCGCCCTTCGCGGATTTCGATGGTCATGCAGCGGCTCACGACGTCGCGCGATGCCAGGTCCTTGGCGTTGGGCGCATAGCGCTCCATGAAGCGCTCGCCCTCGGAATTGGTAAGATAGCCGCCCTCGCCGCGTGCGCCTTCGGTAATCAGCACGCCCGCGCCATAGACGCCGGTGGGGTGGAACTGCACGAACTCCATGTCCTGCAGCGGCAGCCCGGCCCGCGCCACCATGCCGTTGCCGTCGCCGGTGCAGGTATGGGCCGAGGTCGCCGAGAAGTAGGCCCGGCCATAACCGCCGGTCGCCAGCACTACCAGCTTGGCGCGGAACCGATGCAGCGTGCCGTCATCGAGCTTCCAGGCCATCACGCCCTGGCACGAGCCATCGGCGCCCATGATCAGGTCGAGCGCAAAATACTCGATGAAGAACTGCGCGTTGTTCCTGAGGCTCTGCCCATAAAGCGTGTGGAGAATGGCGTGCCCGGTGCGGTCGGCCGCGGCGCAGGTGCGCTGCACCGGCGGGCCATCGCCGAATTCCGTCATATGGCCGCCGAACGGCCGCTGGTAGATGGTGCCTTTTTCGGTGCGCGAGAACGGCACGCCATAGTGCTCGAGTTCGTAGATCGCCGCCGGCGCCTCGCGCGCCAGGTATTCCATGGCGTCGTTGTCGCCCAGCCAGTCCGACCCCTTGACGGTGTCGTACATGTGCCACTGCCAGCTGTCGGGGCCCATATTGCCCAGCGACGCGGCGATGCCGCCCTGCGCCGCCACGGTATGCGAGCGGGTCGGGAACACCTTGGTGATGCAGGCGGTGTTTAGCCCCTGCTCGGCCATGCCCAGCGTCGCGCGCAACCCGGCGCCGCCAGCACCGACGATGACCACGTCGAATTCGTGGTCGATGATCTCGTAAGCGGCCATGCGGCTAACCCCAGAAGACGAGCTTGGCGATGGCGCCCAGCGCCACCACGAAGAAGAAACCGACGAACAGGTTATTGGCGAGCATTGCCCACCCATGTTCGCCCTTGTCGAAATAGTCCTCGACCGTGTCACGCATACCGTTGCGCATGTGGATCGAGACGTTGACCACCAGCAGCGCCAGCCCGATGGCGACGAACGGGTTGCGCGCCAGCTCGATCATCTCGGTCGGCGCGCGGCCGGCGAGGCTGACCACGAACCAGATGATGAAGATCGAGAACAGGATGTTGATCGCGCCGGTGATGCGCTGGGTGATGAAGTGCCGGGTCGAGGCCTTGGCCCTGCCGTAACGTGTCGTGGGGTTCTGGATCTGCGCCCGCGTGGGTTTGCCGAGAACGCTCATTTGAACCACACGAAGATTGCCCAGACGATCAGCGTTACGAGGATCGAAGCCCCGAGCTGGATGCGCACCGCGAGCTCGCGGCCCGCCGGGTCCATGGCCTTCGCCGTATCCCAGATGAAGTGCCGGATGCCGCCGAACATGTGGTGGAACAGCACCCAGGTGTAGCCGAACAGCACCAGCTGCCCCAGCCACATGCCGAACAGCCAGGTGACGAACTCGAAGAACCCGCCGCCGATCGCCGCTCCCACCAGCCACAGCACCAGCAACAGGGTGCCGCCATAGAGCGCTATGCCGGTCGCGCGGTGCACGATCGACATCGTCATGGTCAGGGTAAAGCGGTAGATCGAAAGATGCGGCGAAAGCGGCCGTGAAGAAGGAGCCATGCTAGTCTCGCGCCTCGCCCGCCGGAGAAGGCCGGGCGCTCCAGTTTGGAATGGTTCGAGACTTCTAGCGGCGCTTTGCCCGGAGGTCAAAGGCTCTGCTTATGCCGAGCATTGCACTTTGGTTCTGTTATGCGCTGAGCGCATCTCTAGCGGCGTGGGGAGCCGAGCACCTCGGGCGCGGCCCGCAGCGCCTCGAGCGTGAGCAACAGGCTCAGCACTCGCTCGCTGCTGGGTCCGGACGCCACCGGGGTGGCGGACGAAAGCGTGGTCGAAGCGATCAGCCTTTGGCTGTCTTCGGCCAGGACATCCCGCACCAGGTTGCCCTGCATCGCGAGGATCGCGAGTGCAATGACGGTTCCTGCTGCGAGTCTGCCCATCTCTTTCGTCCCTGTTGCGGGCGACCGGTATCCGGTTTCCGCTGCTTGAGGAGACTTCTAGCTGCCTTCACTTGGCCCGGCGCTGAAGCCGCTATTCACAATCGGTTCAGCAACGCATGATCTTTGTGCCGGTTCCCGGAGGAGAGATGACGTGAACGAAAAAGTACGGGTGCTCGGCGAACAGGTGCTGTCGAACAACTGGGGCCTGGTGAAGAAAACCACCATCGAGCTCAAGCGCCGCAATGGCGAATGGCAGCGCCAGGAGCGCGAAACCTACGATCGCGGCGATGGCGCCGGGGTGCTGCTCTACAACCGCGCCCAGCGCACCGTCATCCTCACCCGCCAATTCCGCTTCCCGGTCTTCGCCCATGGCGAACACGCTACGCGTGGCGACCCGGGTACGCGTGGCGACCTGGGTACGCGTGGCGACCCGGGCTGGCTCATCGAGGTCGTGGCCGGCAAGCTCGACGGCGACCACCCGGTGACCACCGCGAAGAAGGAGGCCGAGGAAGAATCCGGCTACCGCGTCCACGACGTCGAGCTGGTGATGAGCGCTTACATGAGCCCCGGCTCGGTCACCGAGAAGCTCTCGCTGTTCCTCGCCGAATACGACGCGGACTCAAAAGTCTCGGCCGGCGGCGGCCTCGAGCATGAAGGCGAAGACATCGAAGTGCTGGAACTCGGCATCGACGCCGCGCTCGAGATGATCGCATCAGGCGAAATCGCCGACGCCAAAACCATCATGCTGCTGCAGCATGTGAGGTTGAAGGGGATACTCTGAGGGGGATGTCCCCGGGATCCGCCCCACCCACCGGGTCATTCCCGCGAAAGCGGGAACCTCCGTTTGGGAGCTTGCGGCACGCACAGAAAACAGAGTGCCCGCTTTCGCGGGGTGACACCGAGTATGGGGTTGGAGCAGCGAAAGCTCAGTTCGTTACGAACGGGTCCGCATCCACGTCCAGCGTTGCATAGCCCTCGGGCAGCTTCACCGTGAACTCGGCGCCGGTTTCGCGCGGATCGAGCATCAGCATCGACAGAATCTGCGCCTTGGCCAGCGACGGCGCCGGCTTGACAGTCCCGTCCTGCGGCTGGCTGGCGAACACCGCGAGCGGCAGCGCCAGGGCGGCAAGTGCGGCGGCGGCGACAATCAGCTTGATCTGCATTTCGGGACCTCAAAAACCTGGCGCATCCCAGCGCGTTTGTTGTCCCCTTCTAGCCCCGCCTGCCCGAACCCGCCTTGAACCCATCGTTCATGTTCGGTTTAGCCCGATCCCTACCGTTCTCCCCGCAACACCTTCGCCTCCGGCAACGCCAGATAGGCCTGAGGCACGGGCTGCGCGAAATAATCCATGGTGAATTCCTCGCCCAGCTCCACCGCCCGGCCGCATCGCATGTGTCGCCCGTCCGGGTCGATCACCACATTGGGGTCGGACGAATGGTTGATCAGCCCGTAGCTGGTTCTCAGCGGCCGGACCAGCAGCAGCTTCGGCGTCACCGCGTTCCATTCCAGCGTCTCGAGCACCTCAGGGAACCGCTCCCACTCGACCAGTTGTCCATCGAGTTCGGCCAGCAGCTCCCCGGCCTTGCGCGCCCGGCTGCTGAACAGCCCGCGTCCGGCGATCCGGCTTGGCCCCACCACCGCGTCGGCGACAGTCGGCACGAACGCCCCGTCGCCGAGGAACGCCTCGGTAAAGCTGTCGATATGTACATTCATCTTGCCGCCTCCTCGAGCAGTCCGCTGAGTTCCTCCGGCTTGTCGACGGGCACATCGTGGCCGCATTTGACCTCGCGAACCGTCCATTCGGGCTGATTGCGGAACCCATCCGCGATGCCCTGGAAACCGTTCCAGCCGGTGGCGACGATATAGGTCTTCCTGGGCACCGCCTTGTAGGCGCCTGTGACCTTCAGCCGCTCGGTCAGCGTCGCGGTCGGCTGCGGCGAAGCCTTGCTCTCCACCCAGGCGCGATCCGCCTCGTCGAGGTAGTCGCCCGGCGAAGAGGGCGGCGACTCGGTGAGTTGACCGCTCAGTTCCCAGCCCGGTGCGAAATCGGTGAACCCCTGTCCGTCCTCGGGCACGAAGGCATCGAGATAGACGATCGAGCGAACCTTCTTGCCGAGCCGCTCTACCGCCCCGGTGGCGACGATCCCGCCATAGGAATGTGCCACCAGCACGATGTCCTCGAGGTCGTTCCACCGCACCTCGTTGACGATGTCGTCGATATGGGTGCTGAGATTGATCGGCAGCTGGTTGAGATGCGAGCGTTCGGCGAGCCCGCTCAGCGTCGGCGCATGCACCTTGTGGCCCCGCGCCCGCAGCCGGTCTATCACACGCACCCATGACCAGCTCCCCGTCCACGCTCCATGCACGATCACGAACGTCGCCATCTCTTCCTCCAATGATTGCGTTTTGCAAGTGATTGCGTTTTACAACCAATGATTGTATTTTGCAACCATGGAAAACGCCTCGCCTTCTCCCCACCGTTCCGGCTGTCCGATCAACCTCGGTCTCGAGGTGTTCGGCGACAAATGGAGTCTCTTGATCGTCCGCGACATGATGTTTGCGGGAAAGCGGCACTTCCGCGAGTTCCTCGCCTCCGACGAGGGTATCTCCACCAACATCCTTGCCGACCGGCTGGTGAAGCTCGTCGATGCGGGCGTGCTGACGCGCGCCGGCGATCCCGCCCACAAGCTGAAGGCGATCTATTCGCTGACCGAGATGGGAATCGAGCTGTTGCCGATCGTTGCCGAGATCAGCCGCTGGAGCCGGAAGTATCAGCCGGTCGACCCGCAAATGGCGGCGACCGGCGAGGCCCGCGATCGCGGCGGACCGGGAGCCGTTGCCGCCCAGATGGAGGCCCTGCGGCGCATCCACCTGAACGGCGAGATCTAGAGCACTTCCGACATTCCCACGCCGGAAACGCGACAATCAAAAACGGCTAGACGTAGTCGACCAGTTTCTTGTCCGGGTCATAGGGCTGGTCGCTGACCACTTTGGTCACCGCCTGGCCGCAGACCATCTTCTTGTTCATTGCGTCATACGCATAGCTGGCAGAACCGTGCAGCACCCAGCCATCGCTCAAAGCCTTGGTAACCTTATGGCAGAAGGCGGAATCGTCCTCCCCCGAGAGGAACCGATAGATCAACATGCACTACTCCTTTTGCTCGCCCTCTTTGCCCCGGGGGATTGAAATTGCGTCCACTTACCGCTAATCCGCTGCGGTATGGATCGGTTTCCAGCATTTTTGCTCGACGGCTACAAGTCGTTCATGTCCGACCGTTACGACCCCGAACAGGGCCGTTACCGGGAATTGGCTGATCAGGGGCAATCTCCCACCACCATGATCATCGCCTGCTGCGACAGTCGCGCAGCACCTGAGACGATCTTTTCGGCCGGACCGGGCGAGATGTTCGTCTTGCGTAACGTCGCCAATCTGGTGCCGACGTTCCAGCCCGATGGCGGGCAGCACGGCACCTCGGCGGCGATCGAGTTCGCCGTCGCCGCGCTCGAAATCTCCAACATCGTGGTGATGGGTCATGGCCGCTGCGGTGGCATCAAGGCGGCCCTCGCCCCCGATACCGGCCCGCTGGCGCAGGGCGATTTCATCGGCAAGTGGATGGCCATGCTGGCCCCGGTCTCCGACGAAGTCGCGAAATACACCTTGCTGACCAACAAGGAGCGCCAGACCATGCTAGAGCGCTTCTCGATCCGCAACTCGATCAACAACCTTCGCACCTTTCCCTATGTGAAGCGCCTCGAGGACGAAGGCAAACTCGCTATCCACGGCGCCTGGTTCGACATTTCGACCGGCGAACTCTGGGTCATGAACGACGACGGCGACTTCTACCGGCCGGACGTGTGATCGCTTGAAGGGTGGTGGAGGAGGCCACGCGCAGCACCCCTCACCCGCTGCCGAACTCCCGCTCCCATCGATACAGGATATCCGGCGCCTTCGCCTCGTTCGTGGCCCCATCGGTGAACTTCACCGCCTCGAACCCCATCCGCTCGTAGAATGCCCGACCGCGCAGGTTGTTGGCGAAGCACCAAAGCTGCAGGTCCTCGTTGCGCGATTGCGCATCGGCGATCAGCACCGACCCGACGCCGGAGCGCAGCTGTGCCGCATCGATATAGAGATGCTCGATCCAGCCTTCGAGCTCGGCCATGAAGCCGACGATCGCCCCGTCCCGCTCCGCCACCGTCACCCGGAAGTCGCGCAGCACCTTGTCGCGGACATAGACCCGGTCCTCCTCGACGGTGTGAAGGTCCGGCAGGAAGGTCAGCAGCCGCCGCGACGTCGCGAACAGCGCCGCAATATCAGCCGCATCCGCCTCCCTCGCCTGCCGCAGCGTGATCATGCCGGCACCCGCTTGAACAACCGCGGCCCGAACACGTTGATCAGCAGCCCGGCAAACACCAGCACACTGCCAATGATCTCCACCCCGGTGATCGCCTCGCCGAGGAACAGCGCCGCGCTGGCGATCCCCGCCACCGGCACGAACAGCGCAAACGGCGCCACCTGCCCGGTATTGTAGCGGCTCAGGAGCCAGGCCCAGGCGCCGAAGCCGAACAGCGTCGCGATATAGGCCATGAAGGCGATCGAGCCGATCCCCTTGATGGTCAGGTGCGACAGCGCCAGCGGGATTGCCGCCGGCCCATCGAGCAGCAGCGAGGCCAGCAGCAGCGGGATCGGCGGGATCAGTGCCGACCACACCACAAACCCCAGCATGTCGATCCGTCCCGCCGCCTTCCCCACCATGTTGCCGAGGCCCCAGCAGCCGGCCGCGGCGATAGTCAGGAGCAGCGGCAGCAAAGCCGCCCCCTCGAGCCGGTCGGCCGCGATCACCCCGATCCCCACCAGCGC